>ERZ842401.4995-NODE-4995-length-15003-cov-6.158483_pt1 | contig 15003 bp, 19 predicted proteins | sample MGYA00521270_ERZ842401 | MGnify/ENA primary metagenome ERZ842401 (study PRJEB31892, sample SAMEA3878208) | bioreactor metagenome | biome: Moose rumen | place: Sweden | collected 2011-10 | study: EMG produced TPA metagenomics assembly of the PRJEB12797 data set...
CAGTTTGTTGTAGTCAATAAACTTGGCCTCGTCTATCAACAGCCAACTCAACGTGAGCGAGTTCGAGCTGCCCGGTCGGTCCTGGCTGATGATGATGGCCACGGAGCCGTTGTAGAACGTGATGACATGCTCGTAGTCGGCAGGCTCCGTAATCGGCTTACCGAACGACTTTGGCGGTTTGCGGCCTACTACATAGTGTATGCCGTTGATATAGCCCCAACGCTTCCATGCCGCCAGCAGTCCTGGGATGGTGTTGGTCAGACCATGCTTGAACGTCGGTACCACGATGCCGCCCGTGCTACCCGGCATCCGCTGCATGTTGCGCAGCACGAATGGCGAGGCGATGGAGTCCGTCTTACCCGTGCGTCGCCCGGCCACGATGACAGTGGTCTTGGCACCGATATATTGTGCCAAGAGTTGGGGCTTGTTGAAGTACACGCGCTTTTCATGCAGTTTGGCTTCAATGTCCCAGGAAGCGATGCTTTGGTTCATGGTTTCAGGTTTCAAGTTTCAGGCTTCAAGATTCAAGTGTTTGTCTCTTCCTTTCGTCAAAGATTTCCTCAAAGTTCAGGTCGGCATCCTCGGCCTCGATGTTGAGTGTATCAGGATGGCTTGCCCCCAATTCCTTGGTCAGTTTACGGATGCGCTCGTCAATGTTAGGCACAGGATTGATGCCGACGACGCGCGGGTCGGTAGTCGGGAAGAACGGCTGCACCACTATCATGTGATATGGCACAGACTGTTCGTCCTCCACGTCGATGCGGTTGTACTTCGCATACGACGTAGCGGCCTTTTCCATCGTCTTCGTGTCCTTGCGCTTCTTCGCCATCTGGTACGTTTCGAGGATCATCTCGTTGTACCGCCACCGGTGGTAGTCGCGAGTGGCCTCTCCCAAGTTAGGGAGCAGGGATTTAACTATCTTCAGGTCAGCGTAGGCCGTCACCTTGCTGATGCCGTACCGCTGCTGAATCTCCTCGACGAACTGGCGGTCTTTTGCGTCGCAGTTGGCGATGCACCACGTCACCATGTCGCGCAGGCGGATGATGTGCTCCACCTGTGCAACAGCGTACTTACCCTGCAACTCGTCTTGCGAGGTGTAGAGGTCAGTACGGGCGATGTCGAGGATGTTGGGTAATGGCATGGTTAAAGGTTAAAGGTTAAAGGTTAAGGGCTAAGGGTTAAAGGTTAAGGGTTAAAGGTTATGGGTTATAGATTATTATTCATCATCCTCCATGTCCATGAGGTTGCGCTGGGCGTTCTCCAGAGCGAGCGGACTGCCCACGTATGCGAGCATCATCTCCTGGTTGTGCAGCTTCACTTTCGATGTGGCCTTGCCACGGAGATAGCGCTTTGCTACCTCAGACCGTTTGTTGGAGATGTCCTCACGGAGCTTCTCTGCCGGTATGTCGAGGATGACCGCCATATCTGTGATAGGCAGGAAAATGGAGGCATACTGCTCGATTTGTGTGAGGACTTCCTCGGAATAGTCGAAATTGCTTTGCATGAGTTGGGAGTTTCAGGTTTCAAGTTTCAGGTTTCAGGTAAATACACGCTGTTCAAAGAGGTCGTTCATGGGGACTGAGTGATTACGGATCAAGTCTGTGACCTGTGCATGGAGTGTGTTGAAGATGGCAGTCTCCGTGCTGATAAACGCTGACTCATGGCGGTTGCCACGTGTCAGGTTCTGTGAGGTAACGACTGCGACTTTTTGTCCGCTGTCTGCCTCTACCAACAGGATTTTCGAGTGGTTGTCAGCGAGATAGGTGCGCTTCATCGTCTGCACGATGAACGGCCAGAGTTTCAGCGTCTTGTTCGTTGCCTTATGGTCGAGCACCAGATTGAACTCCTTGACACGGCCCTCCTTCTCGATGAAGAACAGGCGGCGCAGGAACTCCTCGCTGATAGAAAACGATGTCTGCCAGACCTTTGCTTCGCCCACCTGCGACAGGATCCACTCCAGCACGTCTGCCACCTGTAGGGCGTTAGAGAGATACGCCTGCGAAGGGCAGTCGTGCAAAGGTTTCAGCACGTCGGAGATGGAGACGGTACGCTTCATGGGTAAAGGGTAAAGGTTAAAGGTTAGGGATTCTTCGACTTTGAAGATTTCCGGACCGTCTTGGTTTTCGTCTTGGAAGCCTTTTTAGAAGGCTCCTTCCCGTTGACAATGGTATTGTCACGAACGGAAGAAGATCCGATGGTGGACGCAGGGATTGGGGTGACACCGATCACGAAGTGGTCGTATGTGTCCCAATTGCTGCGGAGCCGCTTATCCAGGGCGATAATCTCCTTCAGGAAGGGGTATCGCTCGCTGTCCGGGCAGGTGGCGTTCTCCAAGGAAAGCGACCGCAAGCGGAGGTGTACCTCGCGCATCCGGTGCAACAGTTGCAGATTCTCCACGTAGAGTGCCTTGATTTCATCGGGCAGCGCGTCGTGGTCAGTCCGTTTCCCTGCCTTGAAATCGGCAAATTCCGACTGGCTGTTGGCGGCTGTCTCGCCAGAACGCCCTGCCTTGCCGTCAGAAACCCGGAAGTCAGGCTTGATGACCTTTGCCATGATTTCATCGACCTGCTGTTGCATCACCTGGACCTCTGTCTTTGTCATGTCACGAAGGCGGAAGTTCAGGTATTGCTGGAGTTTCCCCTTGATGAACTCAGCCTTGCCTTTCGGGTTGACAGAAATGTTATGGTACATGATTCTGTTGCCTGAAAGCTGGAGCAGAAGCAAGGCACCCTGTGCCCAGTCTTTCTGCTCGTCGGGGGTGTTCACCCAGTCTTGGAGTAGCTTAGTGAAAGTATGATTCATGAAATGAAAGTTTAGAGTTGAGAGGGGTTAAGGGTTAAAGGTTAAGGGTTAAAGGTTAAGGGTTATAGGTTAAAGATTTTACTTAACATCCTTATAACTTGTTGTTTATGCCGACTACATTAAAGAGGTTCTTTTGGTACGGTTCGAGGGCGCGTTGCATGGCCTGGAGCGTCTGGCCGGTGGTGACAAAATCATCGAAGACGATGATGTTCTGTTCGTCGGGGACACGGTTGACCGTGAACACTGCATTGACGCGCTGCTTGGTGCGGCAGCTGCACACATCCTCGTAGAACGGGATGCCCAACCGGCAGGCGATAGCCTCAGAGATTCTTGTCGCGAAGTTCTTCACCAAGTGTCGCCGTTTGGGTGTGGTGATGATGCACCAGCCCCCTTTCGACAGTTGCTGTCCGAGCACGTCGGCAATCAGGGCAGAGAGGTTATCCGCAAAGAAATCCACCATGGAGTCGTCGCTTTTGATGTCCGTCAGTGTGCGTCCGAACAGCGACTTCCGCCATAGCGAGAGGAAGAACAAGCCGGAGCGACGCACCATTCCCGGATGCCGGGAGAAGTCGCATCGCGCTTCGACCGTCTTGTCCCAGCCCTTGCGTTTCTTCTCCGCAAAGAGGTCTATCTTCTCACGCGGCCTGACGGTAGATTTTGAAAAGTCAAGCACGCTGCCGAAGTCCGGGGTCTGTATCTCCGCGAGAACATCCCCCATATCCAAGGCAGCGTGCTCCAGACATTCCATGGTTATGAGAACCCTAGCGAGTTAGCGTCACTCATCACCGCTTCCACTTCCAGAGCCGCTTCCGGAGCCGCTTGAAGTCACGGTGATGGTGAACCAGGCCGTCTCAACGGGATCCTCCTCCGAGCCAGTCCACTTCACTACGTCAACCGAGCTACCAGCAGGGATGTTTCCGGACCAGGAGCCCGTTGCCCCGTTAGCGGCAATGTTAGCCTCGTCCACGCTGTCGCCGTCGTCGAGGAAGATAGCTATCATGTTGCTACCCGTGAAGCCCAGCGTGCGCAGCGGGCCAGCGACCGAAACGCTGCCGCCTGAAACGTTCACGGATGTACCGTTGATGGTCACTGTGTTGTTATAGGTGGGAGAAGAAGAACTGCTGCTGCCACCGCTGCTGCTGCCACCGGTATTGCTACCGCTGTTGCTGCCGCTACCGCTGTTCGATCCAGAGTTGCTGCCGTTGCCAGAGCCGGTATTGCTACCGCTTTGTGATTCCTGGGCGGCACCGCTAAAAGAACCGTCGTCCGTGACGATGGCACCGTTGTAGAACGGAGCGGGGCACTCGTCGGGAGCCTCGACGTTGATGGTGGTACTTGCAGAACCTGCCGCACCCTGTCCCAGATCCTGGTTGACAGTGGTCTTGGTCTGCCATTTGTCCGAACCCACAACACGGAAAGCACCCTTCATGTCCTCCACGAGGAACACGTTGTCGTTGTTGTTCAGGTAGGCAGCGGCAGCCGTTGCGTCTGCACCCACAGAAGGATGCACGGCAGTCAGCTTGTTCAGCTGCGTCTGAGAAGGATACTCACCCTGTGGCTCCGATGTCAGCTGCGACTTGTCGGGGATGATGTCGATGTACTTCCATGAAGCATCGGCACGGAGAGTGAAATTACCCACATAGGCAGAGCCTGTCAAGCGACCGTTGGTGTCGTGTGGCAGCGTCGGCCAGCTCAGGATGTCATACTTGGAGATGTAATAGATGCGCCGCTTTACGCCGGGGAGTTCTGGACGACCCTGGCACCACGCGAGCGAGCGTTGAATTGATGAACAATCAGGCATGGTTGATAAAGTTTAAAGGTTAAAGGTTCAAGGTTAAAGAGAGTTGAGAGTTTAGAGTTTAGAGTTTAGAGAAGTTCAAGAGTTCAAAGTTCAAGAAGGGAGCCAGAGCCGTGAAGCGTCCGGCTCCCCATCGGCACGTATGAAAAAAGAACAGATTGTCAGGCTATTCGTCGCCTCCGAAGTTGTCATCCGGATTTGTCGTACCGCCACCGCTGTTAGACCCCGTGCTACCACCGGTGTTCGAGCCGCTGCCGGTGTTGCCAGTATTGCTGCCGGCATTTGAGCCGCTGTCTGTGCTGCCGCCAGTAGAAGTACCAGTGCTACCGCCAGTAGAACCTCCAGCGTTACCGCTTGTGCTGCTGCCGTTCGAGCCAGCCAGTTCCACGACCTTCAGGCGGCGCTTGTCGATGGACTCGAACTGCACCCCGAAGAACATCGTTGCGATGTACGAGAGGATGAAAGGCTCGTACTCCTTCACCATGACGCTCTCCGTATCGCCCATCTGGTCGTAGCCGACCAGCATGTTAATCTTCGGAGTGACGTGGATGAAGTTGGAGTCAGCCTTGTTAGCCAGCGGGCAGATGATCAGCTTGCCGTTGGAACCCTCCACGGCAACCTGGTTGTACTGGTTGTTGTAGTTGATTCCAGCGTGGGTGAGCAGATACGCCTCGTTGTACTTGTCCGCGAAGTCCTGCGAGCAGAACATGTAGCACGTCTGGGCACGGAGATGCTGGTCCATCGACCACATGATTTCCTTGGCGATGTCCACGGCATTTGCCTTGGTGACCGCCTCCGTCAGTTTCATGTAGTTGCCCTCGGAAGCCGCAATCTTGCCGTCGGCCATCTCCTTCGAGGTGATGGTGTCGAAGCCGTCGAATAGGTCATCCGTGGTGTCACCCGAAGCGTTGCGCACACCACGGAAGATGGCGTTGTTCAGGTTTTCCGACAGCGACTTGGCAATGAGTGCCAGCACATGCTTCGCCGTGGGAGTCTGCATCTGTCCGTCGCCCTTGGTGTCACCGATGGCACCCAGGAGCGTGGAGATGGCACTGTTAGGCTCGAACTGAGCGACTACCGAACCGAAGAACGTCTCCAAGGTGCGGAAGTCCAGGTCAAGGTTGAAATTAGAGCGTCGGGAGGGCTTGTAGGGTGCGAACTGAGCGTTGCCGTTCAGTGCAGCCACACTCTCCTTGTAGCGGATGCCCGGTCGTCCGGTCATGAACTTCAGGGTGTCCTGAATACCGATGATGGGCAGCATGAGGAGGTCTTTGCGGTACTTGCGTGCCGCGTCCTGATACTCCTCCAGCGTGAATTGAAGTTTTCCAGCCATAGTGTTGGTAAATGGTTAAGGGTTAAGGGTTAAAGGTTAAGGGTTTTAAGGAAGCGCGTCGTACAGAGACTGGGCGTTGGCACGCGACTCGAAGTATTCCTCAGCATCCGATTTCTCGGTGTGCTGGTCGCCGTGCTGGTCGTTGACCACATGGGCCGTGGTGTCGCCCGGTTTCTGCTTCAGGGTAGCCACCTCGGCCTGCAACTGGGCGTTGGCATCAGAGAGCGTCTGCTTCTCGTTGGCGAGGGTCTGGTTGGTGGACTCCAGCTGCTGTTTCTCCGCCTTCAGAGACTCCATCTGAGCGTTCAGGTCAGAGATGGTCTGCCTGTCAGTCGCGATGGCCGACTCGATGGCGTCCAGTTGCGCTTCCTCCAGTGTGATTTTGCCATCGTTGCTCAGCAGGTGCTCGCAACTGAGGATGGCACAGATACAAGTAAGAATCTTTTTCATTGGTGTAGATGATTTTTGAGAGTTGATGGTATCGTGAGATTTCGAGTTTGTGAAGAGTTGGGCGAGCGCGTTCATGAATCGCATGAATGCCGACTGCTCCTGTGTTGTCATCTTGGGCATGTCGGGGATGGGGATGCCAGCCGATGCCATAGCGGAAGCCATTGCATCGGTCAGTACTGGCGCGGTTTCATCCTCGTAGTCCGTCAGTTCGTCTACGAATCCCCATGAGAGAGCCTCCTGTGCTGTGAGCCAGCCACCGGCCTTCATCAGTTCCAACAGCTCCGCAGGCTCCTTTTTGCAGCGGGCGGCATACATCTGGGCGATGTTCGCGTCCAGTTTGTCCAGGTCTGCCTTCTGGTGCTCGATGTTGTCGATGAGCGCCTGCAGGCCATCGCTGTTCAGCTGTCCCCACTCGAAGAACCCGATGCTGCACTTGTGCACCAGGTACATGGCCGAGGCGTCCATGCTGATATGCCTGGCACCGAGCGAGGCGATGGTGGCGGCACTGGCGTTCATGCCCACAAAGTGAACAAGAACATTGCCGTGCCTGCGGAATGCAGAGAATATGGAAAGAGCTGTGTTCGACCGGCCCCCGAGACTGTCAATCAGGACGTGGACCTCCTTCCCCTCGTTCTTCGAGAGGATGTAGTCCACATAGTCGGAGTCGAAGTCATAGCCTCCGACGAAGCCTTTCAGGTGAAGGTGGTAGTTGGTTTTTGCGTTGGTTGCCATAAGCGGAAATGATTATGACGCAAAGGTACATTATATAAAAAGGAGGCGAAAAGACGGAGGTAGCCGTCTCTTCGCCCCTTTCAGTGCCTTGGGAGCGGGGAAATCAGACGCTGCAAAGTGCCAGGCCTTTCCTTGCCGTGAAGGAAACCTCGTACTTTTTGACGGAAGGGTCGCCGTCCGGTGCGCCCGACGAGCGTGTGGTTTTGACTGTCGGGTATGGCCGCTCCTTGGCACCTATCAGATAGATGTCGCCGTCCACCGTCTTGATGACGAACGCCGGGAAGTTGACTGTCGGCACGTCATCCAGCGTCAGAAACGCCAGTTTCACCTTCTCTATATAGCTGTTGTTGTCGAACGACTGTTCCACCTCGCACGTTGCCTCGCCCTTCATGGTGATGCTGACGGGCTGAGCTTCGAGCGCGATGGGGATGCCTGCCACGGCGCGATACACCACGTCGTCGGGTAGGTCGTCGTGTTGGATGTACCACACGTTTGTTATTCCTGGGAGAGACACACACTTGTTCATGGCCTAATGTCCTTTCTGCTGTTTCTGCCTTTTCTGCCTTTTGCGGGAAAAGTCAGAAACGCTTCTGAAGTCGTGAAGATTTTTTTGAAATATTCGTGAGATAGTTCTTGCGGAGCCGCTGGTAGATCTTCGCAATGGAGTCCCAGCAGGAGCCGTCCTCATGGATGCCGCGCTGCTCCATGAAGAGGAAGATGAGGTCTTTCTGCTGCGTGCCCACCTTGCCGAAGTCGTGCAGGAAGTCCCACACATCCAGGTCGAAGTCGTCCTTGATGCGCGAGATGAGTGCCCGCTTGCCCGTCTCGGTGATGTAGTTGTACGTCCGTGGGTCGTGCGACTTGCTGTAGGGAATCTGCACGGCCACCTCGCCTTCACCCTGGCGTGGCGGGAGGGCGTTGGGCGGTTGCGGTACTGTGGCCCGCTGGAGCAGCTTGCTCTCCACCGAGCCGCGAATGAGACTGACGGGATTGCTGCCTCCGTGACGGTGGATGAACCACTGTCGGAGGTAGGACGGCATCTTCAGGTAAACACAAAAATCACTCATTTAACTATTACTTTATTAAAGCGTTGCAAAATTACTAAAAATAAGCGAATTATATAAACTTTTATTTGGAAAAATTGCGTTCCGGCCCGACTGTCGCTGCATGGATCCGGAAATCCCTTCCCGGTTTCATCAGCAAAGGTAACACATCACGTCCGCATACGCTAAGACATGAAAAACGGCTCCCGAAGGAGCCGCCTGGTGCTGTGTCCGCAATCAATATCTGCGGAACACGTAGCCTTCTGTGAAATAGTAATCCTCGATGAACAAATCATGGGCATAAGCCTTGTAATCGAAGTACGATGCCAGATGGCCCATCATGCCAATGAGATCATAGCACTCATCAATGATATGCTCGGCAAAAGCCTCCTCAGAATCCCACTTGCCCATGAACCTTTCCTTGAACTTGTCGATGCTGTCCTCGCTGAAGGCATCCACAAACTCCTCGTAGGCCTCCCTGTCATCCTCATCGAGGGCGGCAAACTCCATGATTTTGTCGAATGTATCCTCATCGATACCGCTTTCAGAATACCAGGCTTCGGGGAAGCACTCGAAATCCTGATACATCAGCTCAAGATCCTCCTCATCAGCGTGAAGATTGTGGCAGACCTCCATGAATGTGTCATAATCGCCGCACTTCACCAGATCGACCCACATGCCGAAGAGCATGCCATCATTGTACTTGCTGTATGTACCTACGTACACGGCAGGATGGCTGTCCTCCGAATCATTCATATAATCTTCCACCGACATCTTCTGTAAGATGAGCTTACCGAGATAATTGTTCTCCTCCTTTGCGAGGCTTAGAAACTCTAAAGACTTATTGTTCTGCATAACTTTAAAAATTTAATGTTTAACTTTCAGTGATGTCCTCTGTGTAGAGGAATTTTTACGATGCTTCCAGAAAGTGAGCGAGGGAAGTGCCCTGAATGCAAGGAATGGCCAGGAAAAATCTTGGAATACCTTATTTATTTTGGAATTGCCGGGGCCTGCGCAGGCAAAACCCGAAATAAATCAGGAAGGCTGCTGAGATTTTTCTACAGACATAGGTATTGGGGTACTGGCTCTGACGGGAACCAAATACCGGTACTTGCAGTGCACGGCTCGCCTTAACTTTGCATCCGTAAAATCCGGCACACGCACAAAGAGAGGACATCAGTTAAACATGCTGAATTTGTTATGCACCAGAGAACAACTGCGGAGTTAGCCGGACAGATACGGGGAACAACGGTAAGCCATCCTTCAGGGGCCAAAGATGCCGGTACCACTTTTTAAAGAATGACGGAGACAACGGAACCTGCCCATAGATGATGACAGCAACCACGATGATGATACCCACCATATTCATGTGGGCCGGAAGTGCTGCGCTGTGACACCATAGATACTGCTGCCACATCACGCCCATAAGGAGGAACAACACACTGACAGGATTGAGATTCCCCACTGCCATGACAAGCACGATGAGCATCCATTTGACCATACCATAGCCACCTTGCCGCACTGAGGATGACAACGAGGCCAAACGTACCTATGACCATATGCCGTCAGCGACGACGCACGACAGCAAGACCAAGACAAGGGCAAGTGCTTTCCGGGGAGGTTGCCGAGACACCGATAACTATTGCTGTGCCATCAACTCATTGCAGGGCTTACTGGCACTTTGATGACCGGCCTATGCCGCTACCGCTTTGACAGGGGATTACCATCCCACAGAAAGCGAATACCACTGTGGACAGACACAGCACCAAGCGGACTCGGAGGGAACCGTTCTTCCTTTTTTCGACAAATCAAAACGATGCGGAACAAGGGTACTACATACTACAACCGTGGAAAAGCCGATAAACAGGGCGTTCTGTTGCCTTTTCCCTGTAGTAACCCTTACGTTGTCGTAAGGTGTAGTAACCTTCAAAAGAAAGTTATTGTGGACTGTAGGCAAGAAAGGTTACTACAACGAAAAGCCGATAAACAAAGACTTCCAGACATTCTTTGCGGCTTTTGTAGTAACTGTAGTAAGCCGTTCTCAGAAAAAATAATTTTCTCTCACGCCTTGTTTGTATCTATCAATCTTCACTTTTGAAGATTTCATAAGAGCGGGAAACCTTATATATAAATATTGTATGCGCGAAAAATAAAAAAGGGATTTTCTGAAAAAAAGAAGCGGACCGCTGGAAACAAAGTCCAACCGTCCGCAACACAGAGTGGCTATGATAAGAAAAAAATGCTATTGAGAAGGCTGCTCAGGCTTGTCGAACATCGGAATGATGTCGTAGCCGTAGCGGGGCTGGCCGTCCTTGTTACGACAGGAGCGCGACTTGAAGCCCAGGACGGACAGCGCCATGCCCACCGTCACCTCGTTGATTTCCTGCTGTGCCGACGACACCTTGCGCTTCTCCTTCAGCTGGTGGACTATCTCCATCGCTGACATGAAGCTGCTCTCCTCGCAGTCCTGAGGCATGCGGTAGAAGAGCCGTATCAGTCGGAGGGCATTGCTCTCGACGACATACTGGCGGTTCTCCTCTACGAACTGCTGGTACTCCTGCTGTGACCATACAGGGTCGAAGCCGCCGTCGAGCAGCATGACGGCCTCTGCCCACAACTGATCGACATCCAACAGTTGCCTGTAGTCGTCGATGGCATCAACCTCGATGACAGCCAGACGGCGCAACATGCCGGAGTCCGAGATACGGACAAAACCGCCCATGCGGTGGTTCTTGTTTGACGTAAAGCAGCAGGAAGCCACTCTCGGCACAATCTCAACGTAGCGCACACCGGGCCGCCTGATGCTGATTTCCGATGCCGACATCATCTGCTTGAACACCTGTTCGTTGGCCTTGGTGATTGCGGCGAACTCGTCGAAGTTCAAAAGAAACCGCTGTGCGAAACTGTTGGGCATCTGAAACAGCCGATCATCCTTCTGCGCCACCTGATAATACTCCTTCAGGCAGGAAGGTATCAGCTGTTCGAAGAAGGTAGTCTTTCCGATGCCGGCTTTCTCACCGACGAGACCCAGAGCGACGTCGTTCTGCCGTGTACCCAAGGCACATGCCACCGTGGCCACCAGCCACTTCCGGAATAGGCGTCCGGCACGAGCGACACTCTCCTGGTCCGCTTTGTCCTCAGGCAGGTGCAGTGACTTACACAACAGGTCAATCTGCGAGGGACCCTTGTATTTCCCCCGCAGAGACTCCAGGTAGTCGCGTACCGGATTGAACGACTGCATCTGATTGGGACTGGCCAGCAGCATCTTCAGCAATGCCCTGGGTACGTTTACCTCGTCAGCGTAGGCATGTAGCATGATGTCCTCTTCGGTCACGGGATGCTTGTACTCGAAGGAACACGTCTCAGTGGGACTGAGATAGACCTTGTTGCGGTCGAGCAGGTTCACCCGGACTACATAGTTGTCATTCAGCCAGTCCTTGACCAAGTCGAGACGGCTGTGGGAGGTGGTGTTCGAGGCTGTCGCTGCCAGTGTCTTGCGCTCGTTCTTCTTGCTCATCCGGTCTTTTCCTCCTCCCATTTCTCGCGACGGCTTTCACCAGGCAGTTCCACGATATTGCACATCTCCTGTATCCGCTCGCCTATGTACTGTCCATAACCTATCAGCTCTCCTTTCTCGTTACGTCCTTTCGACAATGTGGTCAGTTTGAAGTTGGATGTAAAAAAGGTCCTGGCACCATTGTTATAGCGCAGAGCCATCAAGTCGGCAATAGGGCGTATCTTATTGCCGTAGGCGTTCATCTCCAACTGTTCGCGTCCCAGTTCGTCTATGAACAGCGGACGTCTGGACATACTGTTGATGCCGTCGTCTATGATCCGCTGAAACAATTGTGTTGCCGGAATCATCTCCACTGTTCTGTTGGAGATCAGGTGGAGGATTTCGCAGAACGACTGCATCAGGAGCGTTTTCCCACAGCCCACCTTGCCACCGATATAGATGCCTTTGTGGATGTTCCAGCGGCACATGGAGGAACCTGTGACATAGTGCCACATTTGTATGATGACATCGCGGTTGTCATCGTCCAGGACAAACGGATGGAATACTCTCCGCTGTGCCATGATTGCCGAGGCGTTGGCATGGAGCAGCCTCCAGAAATTTTCCTTGCTGAGCGTCGGGCAATGCCAGATGCGGAGCTCGTCCGAGGCTTCGCAGTATTTCTCTTTCTGCTCGCGGATGGCATTGTTGACCATCCTGTCTATATACTCATTAGTAGTCTCCATCACCGCGTCCTCCTACAGTAGGTTGTTCGTAACTCTTCTGTGTCACCTTGAAGAAACGGGGATAGCCGTTGGCCATAGCGAAATGCAGATATTCCACTGCCTCCGGCATCTTGCCGTCGCACAGGTTCTTCAGATGGGCGAGGGCTGCACGTTCCATCCGGCTGCTCATGTAGCGATGGTGCTGTTCCGCCAGATAGTCCTTCCATTCCTGCCAGGCAACGGTAAAGCTGTCATTTTCCCATGGCAGCGTAATCTCTACCGGTTCTATCGACGTGTCAAGCGATTGCTCAACAGCATCGCATAATGCTCCGGCCCTTTCTTTCATCGTGTCCCAGTGACGCACGAAAGCCTTCAGCCGCTTCTCCGTGGACTGAGGCATACCGCCATTGATGAAGGTATTCAGTTCGTCGTTGGCATCGGCCAGAGACTGCCAGAACTGCTTCATCATGGCCTGAAGGTTGTTCTCTCTTATCATAGTTCACTTGTATTGTTGCAACAAAAATAGTAACCGAAAGGCAGTCCTGAAAAGACTGCCTCCGGTCATTCTTCAACAGCAGCCGGGTGGTCTGCTTCCTCTGACTTCTCGGTTTCTTCTGGTTGCTTACCGTCCTCTGATGCTGACTCTTTATTATCCTCATCATCTTCATCAGGCTTATCACCTTCTTCCGACAAGTCCTCGCCGGGACAGTCTACCGTTATCGACGCTGCATTCATACTGACCATCATGCGCAGCATATACACCAGACCGTTGAACTCGGATTCATCGCTGAAATAGAGGCGGTCGTTTACTGAACCGAAATTAATGTCTAATCTCAGACCATAATTGGTCTTTTCCTTGTTTACTATTGTTTTCTTCATCGCTCGTCTGTCAAATCTGTATTAAACACTATCTCCCGGAAACGGGGGAAACACTCGAAAAATCTCATGGCGAGGTCATAGAAATCTCCGTTGACCTCTCGAAGGTCCTGCACCAGCATCTTGCAGGACTCTTCAGGACTGCATTCCTGGAGGGTAATGCTGTCATCCGTTCTTTGTATCTTCACTCTCATTGCAAATAGGGGTTTTAGAATATTCTACATACATTTTAAATCTCAGGCAGTAGCGGCCATTGATGCACGCCCTGCCGTCTCTACACGGTAAGCACTTGTTGGGCATAGGCAGCGTAAAAGATGCCCTGCGCCGCTTTCTTCACAGAGAACGGGGGCAGGGACTTAAGCTAGTTCCTGTTATGCGTCTCGGACATCGGCAATAAGTTCACTCTTCAGGAAGTAGAGCCTACGACCCATATAGTGACCTTTTGCCAGTCCATTCTTTGCTCTTTTGTACATTGCCCAGCCGGACACGCCAAATATCTCTCCGGCTTCCGCTGGAGTCAAGACATTGTCGTTTATGTCAATAGGACGCTGCGTTTCACTTTTCTTTCTCATTACTTTATCAGTTTACGCCATTCATCCCTGTAGTCTGGGTCTTCAAGCTCTCTTTTGCGCTGTTCAAGTGTTATACCAACAAGGATGACACAAAGGTCGCCTTTCTGGTATTTGGCATGAACGAACACACCCAAATGTTTTCCGACACTTGCGTTGTATTCAGCCAACTGAACCGAAATAGACTTCAAGGCCTTATACTCCTTGAATTTGCCTTTTGATACATCGCCTGGCCGTATGGAGCGAAACCATGCCATACGATTTACTATCTTTTGTGCCTTCACCATAACCTTATTATATTATAATAATGAGGGCAACTACATAAGCTAACAGGGGAGACCTTCCCTTACAGATACAAATAATGTCTCTACATTTTTCTTGCATAGTTCTCATTTTAAAATTATGAATAATCAAGTGGCCACCTGATAGGCTCAGTTTGAACCATGCTGCAAAAATATAGCAAAAAAAATCAATAAAATTGCGTATTTCCAGAAATAGTTACTAACTAACTAAAAATTTAACCATGTTGACTAACTTTTGTAACATATCTAAACAGAAATTAACTCAGAACGTCAAACCAACTCAATCACTAACTGCCTAAATTCTAAAATTTATTGGTGAGAATGAAAAAAGAGGGTTCAAAATTTGTTGGTAACAAAAAAAATATGTACCTTTGCACCCGCAAAAGCGATACCTAACTAACTAAGTTTGTGAAAACGAATGTTAGTAATACAAGAAAATACGCAATGAAGAAAAGAGAGACTAGTCTATAATTAGACACTCCCAATATATGCAGGATTGTTACTCAGAGCAAATCGGTAATAAAATCATTTGCAAAATGCTGATAATCAGCAATGGGGTTATATCCTGCAGGCGTACAACACTAAAGGGAAACAAAAACGACTCTTTCGGATTGTTACCGAAATGAGAACAGTAACAAACTTATTAATAAGTGGCTGATTCTCAATAAGGGTTAAATTCCCTGCGGGTGTACCTGAAAAATGCCGATATGGCTCAGTTGGTAGAGCAACGCATTCGTAATGCGTGGGTCCCCGGTTCGAGTCCGGGTATCGGCTCAAATGTTACAAGAAAGGGATGTGAAATCCCTTTTGTCTTTTAGAGGGTTATGCGGAATTAGCTCAGTTGGTAGAGCATTGGCTTCCCAAGCCGAGGGTCGCGGGT
>ERZ842401.4996-NODE-4996-length-14995-cov-6.718942_pt1 | contig 14995 bp, 8 predicted proteins | sample MGYA00521270_ERZ842401 | MGnify/ENA primary metagenome ERZ842401 (study PRJEB31892, sample SAMEA3878208) | bioreactor metagenome | biome: Moose rumen | place: Sweden | collected 2011-10 | study: EMG produced TPA metagenomics assembly of the PRJEB12797 data set...
GGAATCAATGGATAGCTCTGCTACGCATTTGCTATTACGGCATCTATGTCGAGATCGCTGCAGTTCAGGTATATCATTGTTGTGAAATAATCGTTATTCCTGAAACCGCGTGCTCTGCGCTTGATGTTTTGTATGATGCTGTTGATCCCTTCGAGGATGGCATTTGTAAGCCGGTACTCGAAATAGTTGAGGATTTCTTTCCAGTGATCACGAATTAATCCGCACAGTTTTTTCATTGGTTCCAAACGTGATCGCATAAGCCAGGAACATAGTTTTTTTAGTCTTGGTTCTGCCTCCTCAAGGGTTAGACACTGCTCGTATATATCCTGTAGTTCTACCCTCATTGAGTAGGCTCGTCCGGTTTTAAGATGCTTGGAAGCTTTCATCAGACTTGCTTTCCATGCGGCTTGCTCATCCGTAAGGTTGATGCTGTTTTTTAGCCATATATATTTGGTCCCTTTAAGTAACTCGTTGGTTTTGCTTTCCTGTTTACGTACGGTATCTACTGCCTCATTTGCATGCTTGATGACATGAAATTTGTCGATGATAGTCTCACTGTTTGGGAAGTTGTCCTTAACACCTTTTTTGAACCCAAGAGACATATCACATGTGATCACTTTTACGTTATCAGGATCGCCATTATGTTCCTTGAAATCTTCAACGAACTTATCAACGGTAGTGTGATCCTTTCCCTCTGTGGTAAAGATCACCTTCCTTTTGGAAGTATCTACCATAACGGTAATGTAATTGTGACCTTTCTTGCTGGTCTCATCCATTCCAATGTTCTCAACATCGGAATAGTCCTCCAGCTTTCGCGCTTCGTTAACGTAGTACTTTATGAATCGCCACAACCTCTTATCGTTTACGCCGATAAGCTTTGCGATAACAGATACGGGCAAATGCTTTGAGAGTTCCATTACCCATGCTTCAAACAACAGAGTAAAGCCCGAATTCTTCCTTGCCCACGGAGCCTTTACAGTTGGGCAATGACCCTCACCATCACTGACCTTAGGCATCTTAGCGTGAATATATGTCTTGTACTGAAAAAAGTTGAGGTGCTGCCAGGTTCTGTCAGCTGTATCATGGGCTGTAGTTTCGATGGGATTCCCGTCCGAATCCGCCCAAACAGTACCATCTTCATTGTAAAAGATGAACTTGGCACCTCGTTCAAAGCTTATAGTGATATGCAGCGTCATTGTCTTGAGGTCATCTTCATCTGGAAGGAACTCAACATTGGAAACCTTCCAGGGATACTCCAGTTGAAGGGCTGCAGTGAATAAATCGGTGTTCTCCATGATACATCCTCCTCATATGGTTTTGAGATGTATTCATAGTAGCAACATATGTACACAATTAGCAACACAAAAATATGGTATTACCCACTAAAAGTGACGAAAGGCCCTGAAAAGTATGAGTACAGGAGTGTTAAGGCAGAGATTGTCTGTGAGAGTCAGACCTTTACCGCAAGCGGAAAGACTGTGATAAATGATGGCTGGAAAAAATACGAGGCGGCATTTAAGAACGCACAGAAGGTCAAAGTCGAGGAGGACGGCGAAGAAGCAAGACCCCTGCCATATATCAGCGAGGGTGCGTATCTTACCGATGCGGTATTTTCCGTGTGCGAAGGCTTTACGAAGCCGCCGGCGCATTTCACGGAGGATTCACTTTTACAGGCGATGGAGAAAGCCGGTGCCACAGATACAAGTGATGAAGCGGAACGCAAGGGATTAGGAACTCCCGCCACCCGTGCGGACATAATCGAAAAACTCGTAAAAGACGGCTTTGTGAAAAGGGAGAAGAAACAGATGATCCCGACAGAGGACGGAGTAAAACTTATTTCCATCCTGCCGGATGAGATCAAAAGTCCAAAACTGACCGCCGACTGGGAGAATACCCTGACGCTTATAGCAAAAGGGGAATATCCGGCTGAGCGCTTCATGGACGGAATCAGAAATATGGTAACGGAGTTAGTAAAAAACAACAGTACAGTAAGAGAGGAGAACAAAAATATGTTTGGATCAACGGATGCTTTAGGAAAGTGCCCCAAGTGCGGAGGCGATGTGATCAAGGGAAAATTTGGAGCGTACTGCTCCGAAAGATGCGGCATGACGATAGGAAAGGCCATGGGTAAGCCACTTACGGATGAGCAGGTAAAGGATCTGCTCGAGGGAAAGAAGATATACCTGACAGATCTTAAGAGCAAGAAGGGCGGCACATATAACGCCTATCTCACGGCAGACGGGATCGAGGACTATTCCTTCACCAGGGATGATGGAACCGGGATCACCGGATACCGCTTCAAGTTCAAGATGGAATTTCCGAAGAGGGAGGGCTAAGGCATATGAATGGTCAGATCATTACAACAGCAGTCGCATCAGCGGCTGCCGCAACTGTTACAGGGATAGCGGTTCATTTCAGGGATCAGAAGCGTTACAGCAGGCTGCTGGATGACTATTGCAGACTTCTTGATGATTATGAGGCAACCCTGGATGACTTTAAGGATTTTTTATGTGAGTCCAACGGCTGGGATGCGGATGATTTTATTTTTGAGGAAGATTACGAGGAGGATTTTGATGATGAGTGAGATAAGGAACATTCCACAGGTGGAGACAGAGACAGTAAGTGCCGGTGCACAGAGGGCAAGATACACCGCCTATATGCAGTGTGTCAGAAAGCTTGAAATGAAGGCACAGGCAGATAAGGCAAGCCGTGAAAAGGCTGCCAGAGTAGGAGGCGCAGTATGATGGATTTTGAAGAGTTTAAGAACAGTATTGCAGATCAGATCAGGGATTACCTGCCGGAGAAGTATGAGGATGCATCGGTAAGCCTGCAGGAAGTGACCAAGAATAACGATACCGTGCTCACCGGACTCCTTATCAGAACAGAGGATTCCAATATCGCTCCGAATATCTATCTGGAGAACTTCTTTGAGCAGTATCAGGATGGCAGGGAGATGGATGATATCCTTCAGAATATCGCAGATGTGCGCGTGCAGCATGAGATGGAGCAGGGTTTTGATGTGAGCAAGATCACGGATTTTGACCAGGTGAAGGATAACATTATCTGTAAGCTGATCAATGCGGAACTGAATGCAGACTATCTTGCCGATAAGCCACACACTATGGTGGAGGATCTGGCTGTGGTATATGCCATAGACCTTGGCGGTAGCGAAGCCGGTCACATGTCGGCACCCATCACCAACCATCTTATGGAGGAGTATGGAGTGACAGCGGAGCAGCTTCATGATATCGCGCTTCATAACCTGTCAGAGTCACAGATCGAGTTTAAGACAATGAGGGATGTGCTTGTGGATATGATGTTCCCCGACGGGATACAGGAGGGGGATCCCCGAGCGTTCATGCTTCCTCCGGAGGAGGAGAACCCTTCCATGTATGTGCTTTCCAATGCGGAAAAGCTCAACGGAGCTGCCGCACTTCTGGATGCAAAGACCATGGAAGATATTTCCGAGAAACTGGGAGGAGACTTTATCGTATTACCTTCGAGCATTCATGAGACCATCGTCCTGCCTCTGAATGAGGACATGGACAGGCATACTCTGGAAGCGATGGTGCAGGATGTGAATGCAGGTCAGGTAGCTCCCGAGGAAAGGCTATCCGATCATGTATATATGTATGATTCACAGGAGAAGGAGCTTGTTCTTGCCGATAAGATGGAGGAGCGCCAGCAGCAGAGGGCTGAGGCTCAGAAGGATGCAAAGGAAGCCGAGCAGTCAGACAAGCCCGGAAAGGCAGAGAAAGGCGAAAAGAAGCCAGAGCGTGAGCGCGTATCCATGAAGGAAAAGCTTCCCGAAAAGAAGGCAGAAGTTGCAAAAAACGAAGCAAGCCGGGAACATCCGGTACCAACCAAGACGAAGGAGACGGCTCTGGGATAATGCTTAGGGACCGTTTGAGGAAGTTAATGGCAGATTGGGGCAGTCATCCGGCTGCCCCGGTCTCTCTGGATCTTGAAGAAGAAATATAATATTTCTGCAATCTGTGCTTGTCAATGAAATATGCAAGCATTACAATAACAAAAACAGGAAATGGAGAGCATTATGCATACACCGGAACAGAAAAAAATAATTGCAGAATATGAAAGATCCGTTGATCCCGATGTTAAATCTTTTGTGGAAGATGTTATAAACGGCAACGACAGAATGAATTTTATCACAGTTGCGTTTTTGACAGAAACTGCATCGAAAAGGATTGAGGAACTGACAGACAAGCATGTTGAAGGTACTCGTGTTGTTCTTGATATAAATGCTGTAAGGCATATAATTCAAAGGCATGGGGAGCAGGGCAAAGCAGATTCGTCAATGAAGAATATTGATGATATTGCCCGTATTGGTTATGTCATAGCGAATTATGATTCAATAGAGTATGATGGAATCACTACGACAGGATATCTTGACGAAAACGGGGAGCCTTCACCGATGATAAAAATCAGCAAGAGAATTGACGGAACCTACTATGTTATCGAGGCAGTCAACTCATCGAAGCGGAAGAAGAATTATGTCGTATCTGCATTCATAAGTAAAGCCGGGGAATAAAAAAACAGCCATCTGATCCCTGATAAATGCGTTCGCCTTCAGGATACGCCCAAAGCGTAATCAGATAGAGCTGTTCTTAATCATATGATAGCATATTCCCTGTAAAAATCAAGTGATTTTGCTTGATTTTCGGTCTCTACAGTTGTATGATCAAGACACAAAGAGAGCAGGTCTGCATTGAATATATGCGGCACACTGCTCTCACTTTTTTCCTTTCGGTGCATATCGCACAATTATCCCGAACCAAAACAGAATATAGATAAGGACATGGCAATGGGTGCGGTCTCATTGCCTTTTTGTTGCAGGAAGGAGGAAAAGTATCAAATGGCAAGAAAATACCATGAGATCAAAGGGATTGCGGAGTTTACGGCCAAGACCATTGTGTCGGATGAAGAGCAGTGGAAGAAGTTTCTGCATACGGCGGGGCATATGTATAAGTACCCATTTAAGGAGCAGATGCTGATCTATGCCCAGAGACCCGATGCGACAGCCTGCGCTTCGCTGGAACTTTGGAATGAGAAGATGAACTGCTGGGTTAACAAAGGCGCACAGGGCATCGCGCTCATTGATGAGGAGGGTGTGCACCGGTCGGGACTGAAATATGTCTTTGACGTAAAAGATGTGCATGAAGCGAGGTTTATCGGGCATAAGCCGAAGTTATGGAAGATGGAGGAAGAGCATAAGGATTATGTGATCGACTCCCTGGAAAGGATATATGGGGAGACGGATGCAAGCCGTACTTTCGAGAGCAGGATCATGGAACTGGCGAACAGGATCGCATCGGAGATGGCTCCGGACATTGTATCGGATCAGTTATCAATGTCTGTGGAGGGGAGCTTTCTTGACGGACTGGATGAGCTGAACCTTGAGGTTAGGTTACAGCAGACAATGGCGGCAAGTATCGCATATACCGTGCTTGAACGCTGCGGTATGGATGCGGATGATGTAGTTGGTGTGGAGTTCCCATACCTTCACGAATTCAATTCCATTGAGTCGTTATCCGTTATGGGTGATGCGGTATCGGAACTGACAGAGCCGATACTCCGTGAAATTGGAAGGTCGATTTCAATATATGACCGTGAGAAAGCTCAGGAAGCGGTCAGAGCTGCACACGAGGAATATATCGACCGCCAGAGTGAAAGAGACGAAAAAGGACTTGCAAATGCGTCAGAGCGTGGCTATAATGCCTTAACGCCAAGTATCGACGGACAGGGTAATGAATATATCGAAAGCGCAAAGAAAAGCGCGGAAAGGAGCGATTATGCAGATAGAGTACATTCAGAGCGGGGACTTTCAGATCCCGAACCTGATAGCGAACAAAGAACCGGAGGGGACACTCACGAAATACGGGCTGATGAGGAGGAACTTTCTGAAGGAGCACAAGAGAGGCGTATACAGCGGGATGCTTCTGAAGGGAACGCTGAAAGAACACTGTCTGACGATACAGGAGCAGGCGGAAGAGAGAATGGATCTTCTGACAGATCAGATGGCGAAAGCGCAGGGCGTGGACGAGCAGATGAAGCGCAACGATCAGATGAAATGGGTAGGTCTGATGAACAATATCAGAGCTTCAGCGGAGGAGATAGTTTTATCGGAGCTGATCTACAGCTAAATCCCCCGGATGAAGAACTGAAACAACTTAATCTCTTTGATCTCTTCCCTTCCTTTGAGGAACAGATGGGATCCATGATAGCAGCGGAAGCAAGTGTAAAACACGAAAAACCCGCTGCTTTTTCTTTGTCTGAGGAACAGATAGACGATATCCTTCGTACCGGTGGTGGTATGGAGGATTCCCGTAAGCGTATCTATGCCAAATATCAGGAGCATAAGAGTCCTGCGGAAATGGCAGAGTTCTTGAAAGCGGAATACCGCACTACCGGTAAGGGCTTTACTTTTGGAGATAATCCCGTATCTGTATGGTTTGATGAAAACGGAATGAAGGTAGGCTTTGGCACATCCGCAAAGGAAAATACGGTTCTTGATATGAGCTGGGCTGAAGTAGAAAGTCATATCAGAGGTATGGTTGAGGGCGGCTCATATATGAATCGGAACGAAGCGTTCCTTGTCGATCAGACGGAGAGACAGCGTGTTGCCAATCATATCTATTTCTTTTTCCGAGACGGCATGGATGATATGCCGGAGTCTCTTGGGATTGCCGGGAATAATTATCCTGACGGTGAAGCACACCTTATGGAGCTGCTTTCTACGCATGAGGGGCGAAATGTGATCAGTGCGGAGCTTGAAAAGGCGAAGGCTGCACTTGATAGCGGAGAGACTGAGCTTCGATGGCGGTATATCAAATCTCCGGAGTATCTGCTTGATGAGGTGGCCGACCTTGATACGGAGCGGCTGGAGTTTCCTATGCCCGATCAGCTTGATATCAAGCAGGAAAGCTTCATCACGCAGGATGAAATAGACTCGATCCTTACAGGCGGGAGCGGCGTGTCCGGTGGTAAGCTTCGTATCTATGAGTATTTTCAGCAGGGGCACGATACCAAGGATAATATCGCTTTTCTTAAGGATGAATACGGAACCGGCGGGCGTTCTCATGCGCTGATCGGAAATGATCAGAGCTGGGAGGATCATGATGCCAAGGGGATAAAACTTTCCAAGGGCAGTATCATGGAACCTTATGCCACTGCGATTCTTTCCTGGAATATCGTAGAGAAGCGTATCGGTGAACTGGTGGCGGCAGATCAGTTCCTTAATCAGGCAGAAAAGGAAGAGATGGAGAGCAGACATCTGGAGGAAGCTGCAGAGGAGCTGTCGGATGAAGAGAACCCTTTTGAACAGGCTGAAGATCGGTCTGATCGTGAGGCTGAGACAGAGGCAGAAGCTGAATCACAGGCGCTGGAAGATGATTTCTTAGATGTAGATACCCAGGCAATCCGTGAAAATCTGGAACAGATGGGTATCGTAAACGGTGAGGTTGTCGATGAGGAAAAGCTTGAAAACAGTCCGTTTATCCGTATGGTTGATGAGAGTGTCAGACAGGCGATAGCAGAGCCGGAGATAGACAAGACCCGAGCAGAGAATTTCCATATCACAGATGACAGGCTTGGTGTGGGCGGTCCGAAGGAGAAGTTCAGAAGAAACATCGAAGCCATACAGACCCTGCAGAAGATCGAGGGTGAAAACCGTATGGCAACACCGGAAGAGCAGCAGACCCTTTCGCAGTATGTTGGATGGGGCGGTCTTGCAGATGCTTTTGATGAGAGCAAGGGGAACTGGTCGGATGAGTATGCCCAGCTGAAAGGCTTGCTTACGGATGAAGAGTATCGTGCGGCAAGGGAGAGTACCTTAAATGCCCACTACACAAGTCCTGTGATCATCCGTAGCATTTATGAAGCACTTGGGAACATGGGCTTTGAAAAGGGTAATGTGTTGGAGCCTGCCATGGGAGTCGGCAACTTTTTCGGTATGCTGCCGGAGAAAATGCAGGACAGCCGTTTATACGGTGTGGAGCTTGATGATATCACGGGTCGTATTGCAAAACAGCTTTATCCGAAAGCCGATGTACGTATCAGCGGTTTTGAAAAGACTGATTTTCAGAATGACTTCTTTGATGTGGCGATCGGAAATGTACCATTTGGTAATTATCAGGTGCCGGACAGAGCGTATGACAAGCTGGGATTTCAGATCCATGATTATTTCTTTGCAAAGACTTTGGATAAGGTGCGACCGGGAGGTGTCGTAGCATTTGTTACAAGCAAGGGAACGATGGATAAGCAGTCGCCGCAAGTCAGAAAGTATTTGGCGCAGCGGGCGGAACTGGTCGGAGCGGTGAGACTTCCCAATACAGCTTTTAAGGAGAATGCCGGAACAGAAGTAACGTCCGACATTCTTTTTTTCAAGAAGCGTGACAGACGGATGGATATCGAACCGGACTGGGTGCATCTGTCCACAGATCAGAACGGTATTGCGATGAACCAGTATTTCGTGGATCATCCGGAGATGATCGTAGGAAAGATGGCAGAAGTATCCGGACCCTTTGGAATGGAGACCGCATGTGTGCCGGATGAGACAAGACCCTTTGAGGAGCAGCTTAAAGATGCGATCAGTCACATCAGTGCAACTTATGAAGCTGCGGAACTGGAAGAGGGCGAAGAGCTTACATTTGATACCATACCTGCGGATCCGAACGTGAAGAATTATAGCTATTGCGTGGTGGATGATAAGGTTTATTACCGTGAGAACAGCATCATGAAGCCTGCCGATGTATCGGAGAGCATGGAAGCGCGCATAAAGGGCATGATCGGTATCCGTGACTGTACTCAGGAACTGATCACCATGCAGATGGAAGAGTACTCCGATTCGTCAATCACGGCAAAACAGCAGGAACTGAATGACCGATATGATGATTTTTCAAAGAAGTTCGGGCTGATCAGTTCTCAGACCAATAAGCGTGCGTTCAACCAGGATTCAAGCTATTGCCTGCTCTGTTCTTTGGAAAAGCTGGATGATGAAGGCAAGTTTGAAGGCAAGGCGGATATGTTCACGAAGCGTACCATCAAGCGTGCGGAAGTAGTGGAGAGTGTTGATACTGCAAGTGAAGCCCTGGCTGTATCCTTATCGGAAAAAGCGAAGGTGGATCTGCCGTATATGGCGCACCTTGCAGGTAAATCAGAGGATGAGATCACGGAAGAGCTTGCCGGAGTAATCTTCAAGAATCCTCTGACGGACAGATGGGAGACTGCGGATGAGTACCTGTCCGGAAATGTCAGGGAAAAGCTTGCCGTAGCGAGGAACTATGCTGAGAATCATCCTGAGTTTGCTGTAAACGTGGCATCCCTTGAGAGAGTGCAGCCAAAGGAACTGGATGCATCGGAGATCGAGGTGCGTATTGGAGCCACATGGATAGATCCTCATTATATCGAGGATTTTATGCGCGAGACCTTCCAGACACCGGATTATCTCTTTAACCGGGATGTGGTCGGAGTGCAGTTTTCCGATATCTCTGGTCAGTGGAACGTGAAGGGTAAAAACGCAGATTATAATAACCCACTGGTACACAGCACCTATGGTACGAGCAGGGCGAATGCTTATAAGATCCTGGATGATTCCCTTAACCTGAAGGATACCCGTATCTATGATACTGTGGTGGAAGATGGTAAGGAAAAGCGAGTGCTTAACAAAAAGGAGACGACCCTTGCCAGTCAGAAGCAGGAAGCAATCCGTGAGGCGTTTAAGGACTGGGTATTCCGGGATCCGGAGAGAAGGGCGGCTCTTACGGCAAAGTACAATGAGCTGTTCAACTCAACCAGACCGAGGGAGTATGACGGATCCCATCTTAAGTTCCCGGGCATGACACCGGATATCGAGCTTAAGCCGCATCAGTTAAATGCTGTGGCGCATGTGTTATACGGAGATAATACGCTGCTGGCTCATTGTGTTGGTGCCGGAAAAACCTTCGAGATGACTGCGGCTGCGATGGAGAGTAAGAGACTTGGGCTTTGCCATAAGTCACTCTTTGTAGTGCCGAATCATCTGACGGAGCAGTGGGCGAGTGATTTCTTAAGATTATATCCCGGAGCAAATATCCTGGCAGCAACGAAGAAGGACTTTGAACCGGCAAACCGCAAGAAGTTTTGTTCCCGTATCGCTACGGGTGATTATGATGCTGTGATCATAGGACACAGCCAGTTTGAAAAGATCCCGCTTTCAACAGAAAGACAGATTGCCATCATAGAGAGACAGATTGATGAAATCGAAGCGGCAATCGCACTGGCAAAGGCTGAGAGGGGTGAGCGATATACCATTAAGGAGATGGAGAAAAGCCGTAAATCCCTTGTGGCAAAACTGGATAAGCTGAACGATACCACCCGTAAGGATAATGTGGTAACCTTTGAGCAGTTAGGGGTGGACAGGCTATTTGTGGACGAGAGCCACGCGTATAAAAACTTGTTCCTCTATACGAAAATGAGGAACGTAGCTGGTATTGCGCAGACCGAGGCACAGAAGTCCCAGGATATGTTTAACAAGTGTCAGTATCTGGATGAACTAACCGGCGGTAAGGGGATAACCTTTGCAACAGGTACGCCGATCAGCAACAGCATGACGGAATTATATACGAACATGAGATATCTTCAATATGGGACGCTTCAAAAGATGGGGCTGGGACAGTTCGATTCGTGGGCGGCAACCTTTGGTGAGACACAGACTGCAATAGAGCTTGCACCGGAAGGAACCGGATACAGGGCCAAGACAAGATTTGCGAAGTTCTTTAACCTGCCGGAGCTGATATCATTATTCAAGGAATCGGCAGACATACAGACACCGGATATGCTGAAACTACCCGTGCCGGAGGCTGAGTATGAGAATGTTACGCTCAAGCCTTCCGAAGCACAGAAGCAGATGGTGGAGTCACTTGCCGACAGGGCGGAGAGAGTACGTAATCGTATGGTGGATTCTTCCGTCGATAACATGCTCAAAATAACCAATGACGGACGGAAACTGGCTCTTGATCAGAGGCTTATGAACGATATGCTGCCGGATGATCCGAACAGTAAGGCGAGCGTATGCGTGGAGAAGGCTTTTGAGATATGGCGGGAGACAAAAGAGCAGAAAAGCGCACAATTATTATTCTGCGATCTGAGCACGCCAAAAGGAGACGGGACCTTCAATGTGTATGAGGATATCAGGAATAAACTGGTGGCGAAGGGGGTGCCGCCCGAGGAGATAGCCTTTATCCATGATGCGAATACGGAACTGAGGAAAGCGGAGTTGTTTGCGAAAGTAAGAAGCGGGCAGGTCCGTTTTTTGTTGGGATCTACCGCAAAGATGGGAGCCGGTACGAATGTGCAGGATAGGCTGATAGCGCTTCATCACTTGGATGTGCCTTGGAGACCTTCCGACATTGAACAGCAGGAAGGTCGTATTCTCAGACAAGGAAATACCAACCCAAAGGTAAAGATCTTCCGCTATGTTACGGAATCAACATTTGATGCGTACTCGTGGCAGCTTATCGAGAATAAGCAGAAATTTATTGGACAGATAATGACGAGCAAATCTCCGGTAAGAAGCTGTGAGGACATCGACGATGCTGCACTTACCTATGCGGAAGTAAAGGCACTGGCAACGGGAAATCCGTACATAAAGGAAAAGATGGATCTGGATATCCAGGTGTCGAAGATGAAGCTTATGAAGGCAAATCATACCAGTCAGAAGTACCGTCTGGAGGATGATATTGCACAGAGATATCCGAAGCAGATCTCGGCACTTAAGGAAAAGATCGAGGGATTAAAGGCGGATATCGCTGATTACAATGCGAGAAAGCCTGCGGATAAGGAACTGTTTATAATGACGGTTGCAGGCAAAAACTATGAGGACAGGAAAGAAGCCGGAGAAGCCATCATCGGTATGTGCAAGGAGATGAAGACTGCCAACGTGCCTGTCAGCATCGGAGAATACCTTGGCATGAAGATGGCGGCGACTTTTGATTCTTTCAGCAGAAAGTTCACTCTGGCGCTGAAAGGGAACCTGAGTCATACGATTGAGGTCGGTTCGGATCCCTCCGGTAATATTACCCGTATTAACAATGCTCTTGAAGGTATGGGAAAGCAACTTGAGGAAGCCGTGGCCAGACTTGAAAATGTGGAGCATCAGCTGGAAACCGCAAAAATCGAAGTGGTTAAGCCGTTCCCGCAGGAGGCGGAGCTTGCCGAAAAGCTGGACAGGCTTGCGGAATTGAATGCCCTGCTTAATATGGACGAAAAGGGAGACGATGCTCTTGATGTGGATGATGAAGCACCGAAGCAGGAGAATCCAGACAAAGAACAGGATGTGACTGACGGACAGAGAAAACGGACGGAGACTCCCGAATTGGATTCGGAGTCGGTGCAGCACATCAATGTGACATATGTGGATAATGCGGTGGAGATACGGAAGGCATCCGAGCCGAAAGTTGAGTATGGCGGTACGGTATCCGAGTCAAATTCCGGATACAGCACAAGAAAGCCGGAGAAGTCCGGCCGCACAGAAAAGCCGAGTGGTAAGCCTTTTCATGACAAACTGGAGGCAAAGAAGGGTGAGGTGGCAAAGCAGTCGCCACCAAAGCCCGTAGAAGTAAAGGATAGGTATACATCATTATAAAAAATAAAAATGGATGATCCCGGTTGAGTTCTCAGTCGGGATTTTTCCGGAAAGGACAGTCATATGGAAGAAAAGGAAGAAGTGCTCACAAGCGTGGAGCAGTTAAATGAATATTTGCACAATACAGCTGATGAAAGATCGGTGATCAGCATAGTATTGGAGATTGCTGGGACTAACGCGGCAGATCCTGATACGAAAGGCGGTGATAGTAATGGCTGATGAATATGAACTGAGACAGGTTAAGGTACGGCTGAAACTGGCAGAGGCGGAGCCTTTGTACAGTACGGAGCAGATCACAACGCCCGATAAGGCGGCAGAGGTTATGGCTCAGGCACTTTCACAGATGGACAGGGAGTATTGCTGCGTGGTGAATCTCGATTCTGCCAATCACCCGATCAATTTCAATGTGGTCAGTATCGGGGATGTAAACCAGGCACACGTGCCGATACAGAATGTTTTTAAGAGTGCGATACTCTCAAATGCCAGCAGCATCATGATGTTTCATAATCATCCGAGCGGATCCGTACAGGCAAGTCGTGAAGATATCGACGTGACAAAGAGGCTGATAGAAGCCGGAAAGATCATGAATATCCCCGTGCTTGACCATATCATTGTGGGTGGCGGTACTGCGGAGCGGTTCAGCTTCAAGGAAGCCAATCCGGAGATGTTCAATGTATCTGAGAGAGCTGCATATACGGTTCACGAAAGGGAGCGTACACCAATAGAGGGAGACAGCTTCTCCATATATCAGCTTAAGGATGATGAGTCTCTCAGATACATCCGGTTTGAGGGACTTACGAGGTTGCATAAGGAAGGCAACGAGGTGGACAAGGAGAATTACAGCCTTGTATATGAAAGAGTGTTAAAGCCCGGAACCACTTTGGATGATCTGTATTATGAGTTCAATATGAAACACCCGGAGAATTTCAGAGGACATTCCATGTCCGTCAGTGATATAGTGGTGCTTCACCAAGGTGATGAGGATAAGGCATTTTATGTGGATACCTTTGGTTTTACGGAAGTGCCGGAGTTTTTTCTTGAAAAGGTACAGGAACAGCAGATGGATATAGCATATAAGCTGGGCGACCGCTATATCAGCATACAGAGGACGGATGAGGGCTTCGATTATTCCATCTATGATGAGGCTTATCATCTGTTGGACGGCGGTGTGCTGGATAATCCCGATATCAGTATCGGAGAGGTGCTTAAACAGATCACGGATGAACTGAAACAGCCGGTATATGATGCGGAGCATGACAGATATACCCATACAGAGCTTCAGGGGAACATCCGACAGAAGGATGTGCCGGAAGCGGTTGATTATGATGATCTGATGGAAAAGGCAGATGAAAAGGGACAGGAAGAGATCCGTGTCGTAAAGAGTGATCAGGAGATCGTTGCGGACTTTCGAGCAAAGACTGAGGAAATGTTTGATCCCAAGCCACTGGATGGTATGACGCCTTCAACCATAGAAGAGGCTGTAAGAGAGAAAGTGATACAGATTGCAGAGGATTACGGTCTGGATGTAACGGTAGAGGATGTGATCGTATCCGGGAGCAGGTGCAGGGGACTGGAAAATGCAGAGTCCGACCTTGATGTGGTGGTATCGTACTCAGGAAGTGAAAGAGAGGATGATCTCTTTAACACGCTTAAGGATGAGCATATGTATTTCGGTAAGGTAGAGCTTGATATCAATCCAATCAATGCTGCTGAGACAGGAACACTGGCGCAGTATCTGCCGGGAGTTGAAAAGCACCTGGAAGAAAAGGCAGAGAAAATGGAGCAGGATAAGATCGTAGCCTTTCCGGAAAAGAAGGAATCCAAGCAGGTAGTGACCTTTACGGTTGCGGAAAGCAGCGAGTTTCACAGCTTTGGAGAGCTGCATGAAGGGATCCCGACATTGCAGGATGCCATTGAGGTATATGAAAAACTGAAGCATGAGAGCACACTTAATGGTATCCCAGGACTTGGTATCAATGTTCATACCGTAGGAACGGAAAAGATGGATGATCTCCAATGGGATTTCATGACCGGTAATACCATAGACCTTGAAGGGCTTATGTATATGCCAGAAATGAGCCAGAATGAGAAAGTGGTGGAAGCCCTGCATCAGCTGGCGGATAAGTACCCGGAGGCAGAGATCATAGGACGGTTTCCGGATGAACCGGAGCAGCAAACTTTTGGACACGATGTCCAGAAGTCGGAGGAGGATCTGGATGCTGTCAAGCCGGTAGCCGAGTTATCCTCAATACAGCTTGCACAGGAGATAGACGCATTTGCCAGAGATTTCGATCTCTATGATTATAATGATATGGTAGATGACCGGGAAGAGAATGTCAGACAGATCGCAGAGAG
>ERZ842401.4997-NODE-4997-length-14994-cov-45.833724_pt1 | contig 14994 bp, 11 predicted proteins | sample MGYA00521270_ERZ842401 | MGnify/ENA primary metagenome ERZ842401 (study PRJEB31892, sample SAMEA3878208) | bioreactor metagenome | biome: Moose rumen | place: Sweden | collected 2011-10 | study: EMG produced TPA metagenomics assembly of the PRJEB12797 data set...
TGCGCATCATCCGCATGCGTAAGGTGCCATTCATCGACTCCACCGGCCTGCACAACCTCGAGAACATGTGCCGCATGAGCCAGAAAGAGGGCGTTGCCGTCGTACTCTCCGGTGTCAATCCCAAGGTAGAGGCTGTGCTGAAGCGCAACAACTTCGACCAGCTCCTGGGCGAAGAGAACATCTGCAACCACATCGACCTGGCCCTGGCCCGCTCGAAGCAGATTGTCGCTGGCTGATAGGCCTGGCCCCTGCTTGCGTTCCTACTTGTTTGCTTAGCGAAAAACCTGCATTTCCTGCACTGACCACTGACTGTCAATCATTTACAGTCAGATTTCCTGCACCAAAACCTGCACTGTGGCTCCTACGGCTCCAGTGCAATTTGCAGTGCAGGTTTTGGTGCAGGAAAATTAGATATAACTTCCTGACAGTCAGTAGTCAGTGCAGGAAATGCAGGATCTTGAGCCCCCTAACACATATTGGTGTATATATTTGTCTTTGCAAAACTATATGTTTATGACCCGCAACTACCATACTTACGAGTGCTTAGTATCATACTAAGCCAGGCTAAACCATATAGTGTTGCCATACACTCAGCTTATGATTATTACGCCATCCACATCACCAAAAACATGCTTACCTATTATCTTCACCGAATGAGGAATAATGAGGGTTAGAGGGGTTAGCCTCATATCAAATGCCCTGTCGCAAATGTTCTCAACTCCTTCTGGTACTTCAAAGACTTCTGCATCGAAGCCTGCTGTCGTATTCAACAGCCGTTTGCCATTGTGCGAATATCTTACATTATCCTTCACTATACATTCTTCGTAATCGCTAATACACATTGGATTGGTAATCTCATCTTGCTTGGAGTAGGGCTTCTCCCATTGGGTTACACATCCAGCCACTCTGTCGCTGCCGAATATCGGACAATCCTTTGCTGCCATTTTGTCGAGCCTGCACGTATACGGAACGTGAAGGGTCTCAAACCGACAGCCATTGAACGCCAGCCGCTCTATCCGCTCCACACCTTCTGGGATAAAGTATTCGTCAAACTTGCTGGCTGCCCTCAGCAGCCGTTTCCTGTCCTTGCTGTAGACAAAGCCCTGCTCGTCGGTGTAGCCCTCATCGATGTCGCGCACCATTTCGTCGCTGATGCGGCAGTCCTTCGGCCAGTCATACACCGTCACCACCATCCTGTCCTTATTCGGCGCATGCTCCAAGGCCCGGTCCAGTTCATAGTCGCTCACCGTGTAAGGCACCGTCAGGCTCACCAGCTTCGTGCAGTCCATGAAAGCCGCTTCCGACACTTCATCCACGCCCTCCTCGATGCTGTACAGCTCCACATTCGGCACCTTCACCAGCTTCTTGATTCCGTCCCTCACGATATACACCGACTCGTCCTCTTCTGCTATCGGCTCGTAAGTCGTGCGGTCAATTCTCACCACGTAGTTATTTTTTCTTTGACTCTTTCACTTCGGCAAGTTTTTTTCTTCATTTTTTGTTCTTTAATGATTGGTTGGCACTCATTTGAGGGCAAAGATACTGCAATTATACAAGAAATGGAAGAAACGGCGCGTCCATTTCTTCCATTTCACAAAGATTAAAGGTTTAGCACAAATAGCTGTTCTTTCTCAAACCCATCACATTGAAAGGCATTTCATGAGGTGAAAACCTATCAAAACACAGCAGCAATACCATGTCGACGCTTTTGGCAATAATTAGGATTGGGAATCATAAACTGCTGTTTCTCTTCATCAGACAGCGAAACTATGCTAACACCTTTTTGTGCTGCATAAGACCTAATGGCACGGATGTCAACAAGATGAGGCATGGCAGACTCATCTACAGGCTCATATTCCTGTGACAAATAATCTTTATATTTCTTCTCCTGAATAAGCATAAGTATATGTTTTAATTATTTCTTGCATCTCATCTTCGAATACACAAAACTGATAGGGATGTAGAATGCCTATGTGGGTGGCATGCAATTTTTCCTGATAATGACTCAGCACTTTCTGGTTTGCGGCATACCCATAGATAGCACCACCAAAGCCTTCCTTTAAGGATTCGCTACCTGCAATAGCGAACAAGTGCCCTCCCACTCCAGTGTACTTTGGAGAGTCGGTCATCTGGCGATTGTTCTGGGGTGCTGCACACATCCAAGCGGCATACATAGCTTTCAGCTCATCATTACGTTTAAGAGCCACAAGCCCCTGAATATCAACAGAGCCTTCCAACACCAGGGCATATACCTCATAATCCTCCACAATTTTTCCCCAATTCACATACCAGCCATTCTTTCGGTTGAATTTGCTAAGGAAACTCTTGCGGCGAATTCGAATAACCTCAGTATTCACTACGTCGCCTGTCAGATTATCCTTCAGGCATGGAGTGAAACCATCTATCCAAATATCGATTGCCCCAAACATTGTAAATGTCTATTTAACGTTGCAAAGATAAGAAAAATTTAGCAAACGACGTTCATTGTGAGCTGTTATTTTTGCAAGAGTACTACTTTTTTGCAGAAAAATTGGTGATCAGATGCTATTTCTTGCGGAATTGAGGAACGATGCTACATGGCAGCCTCGGCAAACGACAGCTGCTTGTTGTTGCTGTCAAAGGCGCCGCTGGTGAGCACGGCCGTGCCGCTGATGGTATGTTGCACGTGGCTGTTCTTATGCTCCAACTTCAAACCATCAAAATGGATAGTCAGCTCCATCGAGGTAATCTTGGTGACGGTGACCTCACCTTCGACTATGTTCCACATATAGGTGCCAGACGTCAGCTCGGTGAGGCTGCGGAACGTCTGCACGCTCATGTTTCCTTCAGCGAAAGTGTCGCCCACTTGCAGATCGGACACTTTGTTAGGTGCAATATGCAACGACAGGTCATGTCCTTGAAGTTCAAACTCCCTGTCCTCAATGGCAGTCACGTGGAGGTACATTCCATTGTTGCGAGTCTGCTCGGCAAAGCAGAGGGTGCCGTAGTAATAGGACTTGCCGTCGATGGTGAGTGTCTGCTGACCAGAGGCAGTGCTGCCAGTGTTGCCTCCTTCTTCATCGTCATCGCTACTGCATGCAGATAAACTTACTAATGCTGCTATCATCATCATAGCAAGCATAAACATTGAACTTAATTTCTTTATAGCATGTTTGTTTTAATTTGTTATTATGTTTAATGAAGTGGTGCAAAGATAAGGAAAGATAATGAGAAAAGGAAGAAACGGCACGACCATTTCTTCCATTTTACTTTTTTTCAGTCTTCGCCCCATTCTCGCGCATCTTGCTAAACACAAATGCAACAAGATTCTGAAACTGGCTTTCAGCTTCTTGACGGATGGAACTCTCTGGCAGATCTGGATATTCAGCGGTCAACTGGTCACCTATCTGTATGACGCGCTGGTGGAAATCGGTCGACGCTTTCTTCCACTGCTCGCCAACAGTGGGCGAAGGGAAAACAGAATCGCATAGATAGAAAATGGTTTCCTGATAGGCCTGATCTATCAAAGAAGACAGTTCCGTGCTCATCTGCTTTTTGCTGTCTTGCAAGGGTGGGGGAGTCACTGCTGCCTTCTTGGTAACGACTGGTTTCGGGGCGGCCAATGTGTCCTCTGCAAGTGCGACCGTTTCATGTGTGGCAGCAGTGTCGGTCTCGACGGGATGTATTGCTTGAGGGACTGGCGTGGGCTTATGATTCAACAAGAATATTGTAAGGGCTACAGAGGCAAGAGAGAGTAGTATGAACATCAAGCGACGAAAGGTCGAGAGCCTTTGGCTGCCGATGGCTTGCTTCATCGCTGCGACGGATTGATAGCGGTTTGCCTTATCGGGTGCAGTGCTGCGTGCTATCACCTTTTTATATTTGTAGTGGAGGGGCAACTGCTCCATGATTCGGCCTATGGCATAGATGTCGGTGCGCTCGTCCACGTCTTTACCGTGCAGCTGCTCGGGGGCTGCAAACTGCGGGGTGCGCCCTGGGGTGTCAGCGAAGGTGTCGGTCAGACAGCAGCCAAGATCGATGAGCTTCACGTCGCTGCCAATGCGGGTCAGCATGATGTTGTCTGGCTTGAGGTCGAGGTGGAGCACTTGATGGCTGTGCAGATAGCCAACGACATCGAGCAGCTGGCGAAGGAACTTACCCGTATTCTTCCTGCTGTTGAAATAATCGGGATTGGTGGCAAGTCTTTCGGACAGTGTCTCACCGTCGACATACTCCATCAGGATGCCATCATCAGAAAAAGAAATGTAGCGGACAAGATGCGGATGCTCCAACCGATATTCTGTCTCGAACTCCTTGCGGAAGGCTTCCTGATAGCGGATGTCATTGGCATATTCGGCTTTCAGACGCTTCAGGAAGTGCAGTTTGCCATAGAGCTTGATGTGGAAGGTGTCACAGGTGGCACCTTGACAATTCACTTTTTCTATCGCATCGAAACAAGGCTGATTATCAGAAAACTGTGACGACTCCATCATAACCTAAAGAATCTTGATGGAAGAGAGACCAGAAACTCGACCTGCCGTAAACTGCCCCAACGAGTTGCCGTCTCGACAGACATTGACAACCAAAAGAGGGTGATGAAGCACAAAATTCAGGATTTCCACTTCATCACCTGTGCGTAGTTTGCTGTTCAAACTTTCCACCACACGATAGTGATTGCTGCCAAGATAGTGCAATCGGAGCTTTCTGTCTGGAAGATAAGCGATTTCCACATTGTCACCTGCCGCCAAATCGGCTTGAGCGCACCTCGCCGTCGGGAGCGTTAAAGTCAGAGTTACCCTTATCCTCTATCTGCGCCAACTCCTCCCAGTGGGCATAGCCCAGATAGCGGGCTATGGCATCGAGCGTTGTGGCATGTGGCGTGCGCTCGTCTCGGGCGAAGCCTACGAGACGCTTCAGCGTTGTTGCCCCGATACGAATACCGGTCTGACTCTCTATGTCGAGCGAAAGATAGTCGCAGTCAGAAGGTAAGCGCAAGTCGTTGCCCGACTTGCGCTTGAACATTTCTATGATGTGGAATGGTAGTATCAATTTTGAACTTTGAATTTTGAACTTTGAATTGTGAATTATGAATTGTGAATTATGAATTATTCCCATTCGATCGTTGCTGGCGGCTTTGAGGAGATATCATAGCAGACGCGATTGACGCCGCGCACCTTGTTGATAATCTCGTTAGAGACCTTGGCCAGGAAGTCGTAGGGCAGATGGGCCCAGTCGGCAGTCATGGCATCGGTAGAGGTGACGGCACGCAGGGCCACGGGGTGCTCGTAGGTGCGCTCGTCGCCCATCACGCCCACGCTGCGGACGGTGGAGAGCAGGATGGCACCAGCCTGCCACACTTTATTATATAGTGGGGTGCCGTCGACATCGGCATACTGGCGCAGGCCACGGATGAAGATGTCGTCGGCCTCTTGCAGAATGCTCACCTTCTCGCGGGTGATGTCGCCCAGGATGCGCACAGCCAAGCCTGGACCGGGGAAGGGATGACGCTCGATGAGGTGTTCTGGCATGCCCAGCTGGCGGCCCACACGGCGAACCTCGTCCTTAAAGAGCCACTTCAGCGGCTCGCACAGCTGCAGGTGCATTTCCTTGGGCAGACCGCCCACGTTGTGGTGGCTCTTGATCACCTTGCCCGTAATGTTCAGGCTCTCAATGCGGTCGGGATAGATGGTGCCCTGGGCCAGCCAGAATTTGGTTGACGAGTTGACGAGTTGACGAGTTGACGAGTTGTCTGCATTGTCTTTCTGCTTGTCAACTTGTTTACTTGTCAACTTTTGAACTTCTTCATTGAACACCTCGACGAAGTCGCGACCGATAATCTTACGCTTCTGCTCTGGGTCGGTCACCCCGGCCAGGTCGGCGAAGAACTTTTCACTGGCATCGACACCGATAACGTTGAGGCCCAGCCCCTGGTAGTCGTTCATCACCTGCAGGAACTCGTTCTTGCGCAGCATGCCATGGTCAACGAAGATGCAGGTGAGTCGCTTGCCGATAGCCTTGTTCAGCAACACGGCAGCCACGCTGCTGTCTACGCCACCCGACAGGCCCAGTATGACGCGGTCTTGGCCCAGTTGCTCCTTCAGTTCCTGCACGGTGGTGTCTACAAATGATGCAGCGCTCCACTCCTGTCGCGAGCCGCAGATGTCTACCACGAAGTTCTTCAGCAGCAGCTTGCCCTGTGTGGTGTGGAACACTTCGGGGTGGAACTGCACGGCCCAGACGGGCTGACTGGTACTGGCAAAGGCAGCATTCTGCACATCGGCTGTTGAACCAATGACCTGGAAGCCGTCGGGGATGGCGGTGATGGTGTCGCCGTGACTCATCCACACCTGCGAGCCTTTCTCAAACCCCTTAAAGAGCGGATTGCCCAGATCGATGGTCTCTAAGTGGGCGCGGCCATACTCACGGCTGTCGGCCTTCTCTACCTTGCCGCCAAGTGTATGGCTGATGAACTGCGCGCCGTAGCAGATGCCCAATACAGGAACACGTCCCACAAACTGGCTCAAATCCACCTTGAACGCCTCTGGGTCGTGCACAGAGTAGGGCGAACCGCTCAGAATGACGCCGATGATAGAGCCAGATTGCAAATCCGCCTCAACGGTAGAGAACTTGTTGTAGGGCAGAATCTCGCAGAAGGTGTCCAGTTCGCGCACGCGGCGGCCTATGAGCTGCGTGGTCTGCGAACCAAAATCAAGAATGATAATCTTCTGTTGCATAGATATTTATGAATTAAAACCTAATATTACTATTCAATCTCTTCCATACGCTCGGCATGGTCGCCACGGAACTGGATGGCTATGAGGTGCAGCTGGGTGCCATCGGCCAGCAGGCGCACCTTCGCGTCCTGCGCATAGCGGCGCAGCTGTTCGGCGGCTTGCTGCCATTGCTCCTGGGCCAGCGCGTCGCCGTCGCCCGGCCGCAGATATTTCAGTTCCACGATGTAGCTGTGGACCACCATGGGATAGCGCTGACGGTCGGGCATCAGGAAGAAGTCGCAATAGCCGTGGCTCAGCTCCGTCTCCGGCGCTATGAGGTAGTAGGTGCTCAGCGTGAGATAGGCGGTGAAGAAGCCCTGGATGTTGCGCTCACCCTCAATGAGGCTGCGCACGGCACAGGTTTTCTCGTACTCTTCGGCAATGGCTTGCATCAGCTGTCGCCACTCGCCGCGCAGGGCGGCCTGGTCGTAGGCCAGGTCTATCACGCTGTGGTCTACGCTGTAAATGCGGTCGTACTCCTCGAGCAGATAGCCATAATACTGCTTGCGCACATTGTTGTTGGGGATGCTCAGGCGCAGCTTGTTGCCCTCCGTGCCTGTGACGGTGAGCATACCATAATAATATAGCAAGCTGACGAAGTTCTCCTGCTTCACCATCTCGCTGGCGGGGAAGTAGTGCACCAGGTTGCTCACGATAGAACCCTCCTCGGCTATCTGGTAGATGATGCTCTTGCGCCGCTGCTCCAGTTTGTCCAGCTGGATGAGCTTTTTCATCTTCTGGTAGTCAGTGCGGGCGTTGGGGTTGAGCATGTCCTTGGGAGAACGTTGCTCCGTCACACGATAGCCCAGGTAGTAGAGTACCATGTCAGTATTGAACATTTTGCTTTCGTTAAGGCTCTCCTCGGCAAAGCAGTAGCCGTCGTACCAGGGCTTCATCTCGTTAATCATAGCCTCCACGTCGCCCTTCAGCCAGCCTAAGTCGTGGTAGTAGTTGAACATCTCTCGCACGTCGTCCTCGCTGAAGCCCAGCATCTGGTTGAACTCCCGACGGGCAGTGATGTTCGTGGCGATGTTGTAGCCTGAGGTCAGGTCGTCCATTGTCACGGGGCTGACGCCGAGCATCAGCACCCGCTCGAAGTTGGCCTTGAACGTCTTGAATATGTCACGGTAGAAGCCCTCGCCGTGCGTCAGCGCCGTATAGACATCCTCGCCATGCTGGTTGAGCACGGTGTTGGTAAAGTTGTCGTATTCGTCGACGATAAGGTAGAGGGGCACATTGAAATTCTGAGCCTTTGTTCCGATGAAACTGAGTTTTCCCGTTGCGCCAAATGTATCCTTCACGTCCTTGGAGAACCCTTCATAGAAAAACTGTTCATACCTATCGGCAAAGTCGTCGAGACGTATGCAGCAGTACTGGTCGAAGCGCTGGCTTAGTTCATCGATACTTCCTGTCACCTGCGAGAAGTCAAGGTGCAGCACGGCGTAGGTGTTGCGCAGCGGCGTGGGGTGCTGGCCTATCCACAGGTCGCCGAAGTACTGCTCGAACTTGTCGGCACGGTTGAGGTCGTAGTAGGCGCGGAGCATGCTCAGCAGCAGGCTCTTGCCGAAGCGGCGGGGCCTGACGAAGAAGAGGTAGCTGCTGGCGAACTCCAGCTTCGGTATGTACATCGTCTTGTCTACATAGTAGTAGCTCTGGCGGCGCATACGCTCAAAGTCGGCGATGCCGAGCGGCAGTTGGCGGGGTATGTCGTTAGTTGTCATGGGCTGGTTTGCTTTTTTCGATAAAAGTGCTGAGAGTATCAACTGTGATCTATCATCATATTCCGTTATTTTTTTGTCTGGTCGAGGAACTGCTCTGCCCGGTCCAGGGTGTCGAGTTTGCCCACGTCGAGCAGTTGCAGGCCGGGGGCCTCATAGCCGCGGATGCAGTGGCGGGCACACACACTGAGGTAGAAGTCCATGATGGGGAAGCGGTCGGGGAAGCCGTCCATCAGCGGAAACAACGAGGGCGACAGCACGTGGATGCCCGAGAACGCCAGCGGGCGGCCCAGCCGTCCCTTGGTCTGGCCCGTCTCGGTGTTCTGCCAGCCTACGAGCCTCATCTGCTCGTCAAACTGCAAGTAGCGCTTGGTCTTGCGCTCGCTCACCACCAGCAGCGGCTCACGGGCGTCGAGTCGGGCCAGGTCGAGGTTGCTCAGTATGTCAACATTATGTATGAGTACGGGCTCGGCGGGGTCGAGCAAAGTGCGTGCCTTCTTGATGCCTCCACCCGTTTCGAGCAGCAGGGCCGTCTCGTCGCTGATGCGAATGTCGAGACCAAAGTTCTGGTTGGCCTGCAGATAGTCTGTAATCTGCTGCGCGAAGTGGTGCACATTCACCACAATACGCTCATAGCCGGCAGCTTTCAGCTTCGTGACCACGTGCCACAGCAGGGGCTGTCCCGCCACGGGCACCAGTGCCTTGGGCATCGTGTCGGTGAGCGGCTTCAGGCGCGTGCCAAGTCCGGCAGCAAAGATCATTGCCTGCTTCATGATGCTTCGGTAGTTTCTATTTCGCTGCGAAATTACAAAAAAAAAACCACACTGCCAAGAGGAATACAGTTTTTTCTCGTTTCACTTGCCCCCGAGCACTTGTTCGATGGCCTGTTCACGGTGGCAGATGCGTACCTCTATGCCGAACTTCTGGTGGATGTGCTCGGCCAGATGCTGGGCCGAATAGACAGAGCGGTGCTGGCCGCCCGTGCAGCCGAAGCTGAACATCAGGCTGGTAAAGCCACGCTGTATGTAGCGGCGCACATGGGCATCGGCCAGACGGTAGACCGAGTCGAGGAAGGTGAGTATCTCGCCATCGTCTTCGAGGAAACGGATGACTGGCTCGTCGAGCCCCGTGAGCTGCTTGTAGGGCTCGTAGCGCCCGGGGTTGTGGGTGGAGCGACAGTCGAACACGTAGCCACCGCCATTGCCGCTCTCGTCCTGAGGGATGCCTTTGCGATAGCTGAAGCTGTAGACGCGCACCACCAGCGGTCCTTGGGCGTCGTACTTTGAGAAGGTGGCAGGGCCGTCCTGCGGATGAGCCTTGTAGGGATTTCTCTCGGTGGTCTTATAGCCGTCGGCACGCGAGGCGGTCAGCTCTATGCGCTGGAACTGGGGCAGAGAGCAGAGACGGTCGAGTAGCTCGGTGAGGTAGGGGTAGGGCAGACGTACTGAGTCCAGCAGCTCGCGCAGGTTCTGAATGGCAGGGGGTATGGAGTCGATGAAGTGTCGCTTGCGCTCGAAGTAGCCGCGGAAACCGTAGGCACCCAGCACTTGCAGTATGCGGAAGAGCACAAAGAGCGACAATCGCTCCACAAAGTGATGGCTCGACGGCACCTCGGTGTACTGCTTCATGGCGTTGTAGTATTCGAAAACCAGTTCGCGGCGCAGCTTGTGAGGATAGCGTGCCGACGCCTGCCAGAGGAACGACGCCAGGTCGTAGTAGAACGGGCCTCGGCGTCCGCCCTGGAAGTCGATGAAATAAGGCTCGCCCCCCGCCAGCATCACGTTGCGGGCCTGGAAGTCACGATAGAGGAAGGCGTCGCATGGCTCGGCTGTAAGGTCCTTGGCCAGCAGACGGAAGTCGGCCTCGAGCTTCAGCTCGTGGAAGTCTATCTCGGTGGCCTTGAGGAAACAGTATTTGAAGTAGTTCAGGTCGAAGAGTACCGAGTCTACATTGAACTCGGCCTGCGGGTAGCATTGTGTGAAGTCGAGGCCCTGTGCTCCCCTGAACTGTATGCCGGGCAACTCGCGGATAGTGCGGCGTAGCAGGTCTTGCTCGGCCAGTGTGTAGCGTCCGCCGGCATCGCGACCGCCGCGAATGGCGTCGAAGAGCGAGCGCGAACCCAGATCCTGCTGCAAGTAGCGCAGCTCGTCGTCGCTCACAGCCAGCACATGTGGCACGGGCAGGTTGAGCTTGGCGAAGTGACGTGCCAGATAGACAAAGGCATGGTTTTCGTCGCGGCTGGTGCCAATGCAGCCAACCACGCTGTGGCCCTCGTCGTCGGTCATACGATAATATATACGGTTGCTGCCTGCACCGGGCAGCTGTTCGGTGGTGTGCGGCTCATGTCCGCTCCATTGCCGGTAGAGTTCTGTCAGCTGTTGCATTTTTATATATAAGGTACAAGCCTGGGCTTGCGTTGATATTGCTTTGCGTGTGCAAATATACAACTTTTTTGCGAAAACCACGCCTTCTACTGCCGAAAATCAGTTGCCATGCCACCGCAAAGCTCTCCTCATGGTGTTTGCAATGGTCTCATTAACTATCCTTTTTGTTGTATTTTTCCACGTTTGTTAGGCTATGTCGTAAAAACTAACTATCTTTGCAAGCAGATTGTGTCAACTAACGTAAAGCTATTAAGAATGAACAAACGCACAACACTCTGCGCTGCCTTGCTGGCAGCTGCACTGGGACTCAGCGCCCAGAAACCCATGAATGCGCCTGCCGGAGGCAAGGCTATCAGTGACGAACTCATCGGCATCTTCTTTGAGGATATCAGCAGCAGCGCCGACGGCGGACTCTATGCCGAACTGCTGCAAAATGGCTCGTTCGAGTTCAATGCCAACGAGCGCGACGGCTGGGGTCCCGCCACGGCGTGGAAGGTGATACGCCCCGGCCACTCCTTAGGCTACATCCAGCCGCTCATCGCCCCCGACATTGACAAGAGTTTCACATCTCCCTACCACAGCATCACCGTCATGCGCCTGCACACAGAACGCGTAAAAGAGTACAAGGACTACAAGGGATGGAAGGGCTTCGGTCTGCAGAACGACGGCTTTGGTGGCATCGTGGTAAAGGCCGGTGCGAAATACGACTTCTCCCTGCGTCTGGGCAACATGAAGGAGGCCAAGCAGGTGCGCGTGGCACTGGTGGAACCACAGGGCTGGAACAAGGATCCGAAACTGCTCTGTGACACCATCATCGACATACCCGCCCCACAGAACGGCAAGGCAGTTGAATGGAATGCCTACACGGCTACGCTCACACCTAATGCCGACTGCTCGAAGGCCGCGCTGCAATTGCTGGTACTCAACGTGGGCGATGTCTACGTAGACGACCTGTCGCTCATGCCGCAGGACACCTACAAGGGCCACGGATTAAGAAAAGACCTGGCTCAGGCACTGGCCGACCTGCACCCGAAGTTCATGCGCTTCCCCGGCGGCTGCGTGGTGCATGGCGGCGGCGATGGCTTCTGGGACACCTACCGCTGGAAGAACACCATAGGCCCGCGCGACCAGCGCAAGCAGCTGAAGAACACGTGGGGCTATCACCAGAGTATGGGACTGGGCTACTATGAGTACTTCCAGTTCTGCGAAGACCTGGGCATGCAGCCCGTGCCCATCCTGCCCTGCGGCGTGAACTGTCAGGGTGCCAACGGCGGCTGGAACATGTGGCCGGAGCAGGCACAGGACGCCTGCCCGATGGAAACGATGGACGAGTGGGTGCAGGACGCACTCGACCTCATTGAGTGGGCCAACGGCGATCCCGCCACCAGTGAGTGGGCCAAGAAGCGTGCTGAGCAGGGGCACCCGAAGCCTTTCAACCTGAAGTACCTTGGCCTGGGCAACGAGGAGAAAATCTCGCCTGAGTTTGCAGAGCGCTTCCGCTATATATATAATAAGGTGCATGAGGCACACCCCGAAATCGTCATCGTGGGCACTGCAGGCCCTGGCTCACACCCTGGCAATCCCGACTATGAGAACGGCTGGAAGCTGGCCGAGGAACTGGGTATGCCCATCATCGACGAGCACTACTACGAGAAGAACGACTATTTCCTGAAGAGCCGCCAGTACGACAAGTACCCGCGCGACCGCAAGACGAAGGTCTATTTGGGCGAGTATGCCGCCAAGGACAAGAAGCTCATCGACGCGCTGGCTGAGGGTCTGTACCTGCTCCACGTGGAGCGCAACGGCGACGTGGTGTGCATGACCTCTTACGCCCCGCTCTTCGCCAAGAAGGATGCCACCAACTGGAATCCCGACCTCATCTACTTCGACAACGAGCGCACCTACCTTACTTGCAGCTACTACGTGCAGCAGCTGTTCGGCCAAAGCAGTGGTCAGTATTACTACGGTGACTGCGTGACCTTCGAGGGCGATGCCGCTGGCACTATCCAGCCTGTGGAGAAAAGCCACTACGGCCAGTCGGTCATCCTGAATACCAAGACCCGCCGCCTCTATGTGAAGCTGGTCAACGCCGGCAGCGAGCAGAAGAAGGCCAACATCGACCTCTCGCGCTTCAGCGTGAAGAAGCTGGCCACGAAGACGGTGCTCGCTGGTTCTGCCGACGATGAAAACAACTACGACCAGCACCCCATCGCTCCTAAGGCCGAACAGGTGAAGGCCCAGAAGAAGTTTGCTATGGAACTTCAGCCTTACTCGATGGTAATGCTTGAGTATCAGCTGTAAGACAGCGGCTTACACCTCAATAGAAAACGGCCTGCGCACCAGAGCGCAGGCCGTTTTCTGTCGGACAATGGGTGGACGGTTATTGCAGCGTGATGCCCATTAGGCCGATGACCACATCATTCGACAAGGTGGTCACGGTGATGCTCTCCAGCTTCTTCCTGCTGTCGAGCCGCAGGCACAGCATCTGTGCTGCGCCGCCAGGAATCTCGCGGCCATACACACCCTTTATCTTCAGCTCGCGGCCCAGGTCACGACTCACAGTGCCCGTGCCCAGACAGACGCGGTAGGGTCTTGGCTCTACTGTGCAGAATGCCTTGCCATCGACGTAGTAGTCCTGCTCTATGGGGCACCAGTTCTCCGGGTTGCGCAGCCGCAGCGTGTCGGTGTTGCCGTCGGTATAGGTGGCTACCACCAGGCCGTTGTCTATGTGGCACTGCATATGGTTGGTAGTGCCTGCCATGAGCAGATAGGCAGCCGAATACTTCTTCTTTCCGCCCATGGGCACCACCACCGCGTTGGGATAGTTGTCCCATAGCGATGTGAAGACAATGTTGCGCCCGCTCTTCGGTGTGCGGAAGGGTACTCCGGCCACTACGAACTCGCCGCCGCGGATGAGAGTGCGGAACACCGAGTCGTTGATGTTGGGCGTATATTGCGGATGGCACCACTCGCCCACGCCCTGCAGTGGTATCTGCAGTGTGGTGGTCTGTGGCCGTGGTGAACGGTATTCAGTGCGGAACACACTGTTCACCTCGGCATTGAACAGGCCAGAGAGGTCGTGGCGAGTGAACGAGTGCGATAGGTCGGGCGTGTCGGTGCCCACGCCGCCGCGGGTCTGTAGCCGTGTCTCCAGCCGGTGCGGCTGGCTGACGGCACGTGGCTCGGCCAGCAGCGACAGGTCGGGCGTGTCGCAGCTGATCACCTGATGTTGTTCGGCTGTGCCCTCAATGTCGCGGTAGCGGCCACCGCCCAGATTCTGCCTGACCACTATCTGTAGTGGCTGAGGCAGTCGCTGTGTTATCTCGTAGCGGTCCTTGCCGCCCTGTCGCGTGAACTTATATTCTATATAAGGTGTGCGCAGCTCGGCATGGTTCCACTCGGCAGGGAAGCCCGGACGCAACACCAGACGGCCATAGAGTGCCTCGGGCATCACGCCAAAGAGACCCTGTATGAGCGTTCGCGCCGAAATGCCTATGCAGTCGCCGAAGTCGCGATAGCACTCGCCGCGTGCCGCATCGTAGTGGCTCAGCTGTCCGAAGTTGGCGGGCGACTGGCCGTAGTACATGTTGTCCAGTATGTTGGCCTTCATCAGCTCGAAGGCCTGTTGCGGTCTGCCAGCCTCAAAGCAAGCCAGCGCCGTGTGCATCACCTCTGCTGCCGCCACGTTGTTTATGCTCCACGAGTATGGCAGCCAGTCAGTTGTGCTGATGGTGTATAGGCCCGAACCCTCAACGGCAATATGTGGCAGATAGCGGTCTACATAGTCGGCTGCCTGCCATGCCTGCTCGTCGGTGCATGCACCACAGTCTATCGGGGTATATATGCTCCACACGGCGGGGTGGTCGTGCAGTCGCTTCAGCCCCATGGCATCCTCGTATTCGGCCCATACGCCCTTTTCGCTGAGCCACAGCCGCTCGTTCATGGCCCTCAGTATGGCGTCGGCCTCGCCGCTGTAGGGGGCAGGGTCTTCGCCTATCAGCTCGGCAATGCGTGCTGCCAGGCGGTTGCCGCGGTAGTTGTAGGCCGACGAGTGGGTCACGGCACCACCACTATAATACAGGGCGTCGCTGGCCCAGATGCAGCAGTAGGCGTCGTAGAGATGGTCGCCGTCGGGGTCGA
>ERZ842401.4998-NODE-4998-length-14994-cov-8.663431_pt1 | contig 14994 bp, 15 predicted proteins | sample MGYA00521270_ERZ842401 | MGnify/ENA primary metagenome ERZ842401 (study PRJEB31892, sample SAMEA3878208) | bioreactor metagenome | biome: Moose rumen | place: Sweden | collected 2011-10 | study: EMG produced TPA metagenomics assembly of the PRJEB12797 data set...
ACATTGCCATCTGCTCACGACCGTTCTGGTCTAAGCCGCACTCCACACTCGCCATGGCAAGGACGAGGTCGCACCAGACGATCCTCGACTCCTTTTTCATGGGTGGCAGTGGCGTTGTGGGGGCGATGCCCGTCAACTTGCTCACGGTCTTGATATATGCCTCTACCTGGTTCTCCGTCTCTGGTGCCCATCGTCGGATGATTTGTCGGATGGTGGTGCAACCATACTTGTGGTGGTAGGCTCTCAATAGTTTTAAGGCTGCCCGACAGCCGAGTCCCATGGTCTCAAACTGGCTGAAGGTCTCATCCCTGCCAGGAACAACCTCTCCCAGCCAAAACACTTTGTCGCTCTTTTTGATATTTAACGGATTGTTGTTGCGCAATCCTCTTGCTTGTTTACTCATATCTGTTTTTCTTGTAGTTATATTTATAAATTCTGTGTTGTAACTCGTTCAGGTTCCCTGTCTGCTGGCAAGGGTGACAGGAGTAGTTGAAGCCGATGTGCAGCCATACCATGTTACCACGGATAAAGATATACAGTTCGTCATATCCTACACCCTGATAAAGAAACCGTTTGTGTATCTTGTCGAACAGGCTGACGGCATGTGGCAATCCGTCACAGTTGATATCCACGGCAGACCCTTTGGTATGCCAGTCCCTTTCCCGCTCGATGATATCATCATTGGTCATGGGATCCAGATAGGCACAACGGATCATGGGAATATAGTCATCCTCACATAGCGGTTCCAGAAAATATTGGCATAGTACTCGCAGATGGCATATGATAGACTGTGAAGGCGGTCGTGCGGGCACTCGAACCTTCTTGGCTCCCTTGATATTGACTGCCGTTAACTGCGCCAGCGTGAAATGCTTACTGATACGTTCATTCATTGTTTTTTGAGTTTTGTTCTGTGTCACTATTGACGGTGCGAAATTAAGGCATAAAAGAAGCCCCGACAAGTTTTGTCGGAGCCTCAGACGATTTTTCAGAACATTTAGAATGTTTTTCAGAACTCGGCATTTTTATTTTAGATGTTCCAAGAGATAATTTCCTAATCTTATCATCTGCTCGGTAGCACCATTCCCTTGCCACTTTTCTATGTTCCCTATCATCTTTCCTGATGCTATGGGTTTTTGGATAGCATCATAAGTACAGGCGAAATCAGGTTCTTTGTTCCATACCCATTGAGATACCGCTAAGATAAATTGGCTGATGTTACCTTTATACCCCTTCATCTGATAGATTCGATAGACGACAGCCCATGCTGTACTTGCCCACCAAAGCCCTTCAGACATTGATAACCATACAACCTCCTGAAGATTCTTAACTCTTTCTCCTTTTACTTCTTCTGCCTCCACATATTCCCCATCTTTATAATGATGGTAGTTATCCACGTGCTCAATATACTGATAGTTCCCGATTGGACCATGAAAGTTGATGTTATTGACTATCGTTGTTTTAAGTTCACGATGCATATCTATCCTCCTTTCCGTCGCCAAAATAGTCAGAAACTCTTCCTACAGGTGCATTGTAGGAAATAATATTAAACACAATAGGAATCTGGATGTGAAAGTTGAAATCCAGAGTTAGAATCTGAGGACTGTTCTTTAGGCTTTCATTAAGAAGTTCCATCAAGACCTCCTCTTCTTTTAAACAATTCATAGTTTTAATTATATAATAAGTAATAAATGTGAACAATGTGATAAAAAATCTCCCGTATCTCACGACACAGGAGATTTTTGATTTCAAAATCAACTATTCTTTTTTAATAAATCTAGGAGAAACTACTCTTCTTCAACCGTAATTGAAAATTCCGTAATTACATCTCCTCCTGTCTCTACAGATAGCGTATATTCTCCAACAGCGTATGTCGACAGGTCGTACACAACCACCTGACCAGACACAACGCTGGTGTTATCACTCTCAATCGTTACTCCATTTTGTGAAATAGAGATATTGACAGAGTTAATAGTGGTGTTAAACAAAATTGACAACTCGCCCGTCTCTTCGTCAATATTTGTAAGGACAGGATGATTGGCAGGGATTTTGGGTCTAATGGGAGTGGGATAAGGTTTTAAATGGTTAAGGCTATAAACCTTATTACCAGCATAAAGATTTCCCGAAAGCAGAAGTGCAACTCCTAATAATGTTACAAATACTTTTTTCATAATTTCTTTTTTTTAGTTTTCGCTGCAAAAGTATCAATTTCAATGTAATTCTCGAAGTATCTTCTAAAAAACTTTCATCTGTACCCGTTTCACCAAAAACGGGTTGTAAAAGACATGTTTTCAGCCAATTACATTTATAAACAGAATATTTATACGTGAATAAACAACGCTTTTTACGCCTCAAAATACTTATAATGTATTGTTTTTATGACTAAATTTGCATAAAATATGGAAAAACTTAATAATTCTTTGTAACTTTATAGCCCCAAATGAACGTCTATGTATAAAAAGTTATTTATTGGTATTGCTATTGTCATTTTATCTTTTGGATGTGGAAAACACTTTACTTCAAGTGACCTTAGCAAGATAGATTCATTAGTAAGTGCGGAGAAATATGACTCTGCTTATCATGAAGTACTAATGATTAATCCACAAGCGATTATCGATCCAGAGGACAAGGCACACTATAATCTGCTTTTGACCCAGACAAGTTGCCTCATAGGGAAGCCATGTCTTTCTGATTCTTTGATAGACTTTTCTATTTCTTTCTATGAAAATGTCAACAACAAGGAAAAACTATGTGACTCTTACTATTATAAAGCCTTTTATATGATTGGTAAAGGAGATTACCATAATGCTATTCTCCTTTGTAAAAAAGCGGAGAATTTGGCAAATCAAACCAACAATAAGTATCAGCAATATAAAGTTGCGGAATGTATTGCTCATATTAACGTTATCAATGGAAATTATGATCTACAACTTCAATATTCAAGATACGCATTGAATTATGCTTTGAATACAGGGAATCAAGAATGGATACTATTGGCGTACAATGGAATGTGTGAGGCATTTCTTTTTCAGAATTTAATTGACAGCGCATCTGTCTATGCAGGGAAAATGATTCCTCTTATCGACAAAGTGAATCTATGTGAAAAGCCATATATGTTAGACAATATAGGATATACCTTTTTGGCAAAAGATGAGCAGCAAGCCAAATCCTATTTTGAGAAGTCTTGGGCACTTCGCCCAATGGCAAGAACTATAGAATACCTTGCTTATATATATCTCCATGAAGGAAAAAAGGAAAGAGCATATAATTTGTGGAAAGAGGCTTTAGTAACAGAAGATGACATTCCACAAGATAATATTCTCTACCAGATTCTCCAGCATGATCTGGAGCATCATAATATTGAAGGGGCGTGTGAGCGATTAGGGGATATTGTCAGCATCAAGGATAGCCTCAACAACGTTTTGAAAGACAGGAGCATCCAAAAGATACAACAGGATTTTGACGAGAAAGTAGTGCAAGAAAGACATGAGCGGATTGTGTTCAAATGGACTACCATAGCATTGGCGCTAGTCGTTATTATCCTTTTATTATTAAGTTATATCCAATATCGTCGACACAAAGCAAGGATACTGTTGGCAGAGCACCAGATGCTCATCACCAACTATCAAAGTGAAATCAATAGTCTGAAGAATAACCAAGAAGGGACAGAACAGCAAATAACAGACCTTAACCAGAAGATTATTGATCTGCTAGAGCAGGATTCTCCGAGACTTTACAACGGCAAGATGTTGTATGACCAAATAATGGAGAATGGGACAACCGTCACATGGTCTCAAGAAGACTATCGATGTTTCATTGACTTCTATAAGGCGACCCATATTGCCAATTATACCCGTATCACCAAGAAATACCATCCTAAGACAGCCCACAATATTTTTTTCCTCATCTTGTATGACATCGGGAAAAAGGACACAGAGATAAGACAAATCATGGGTATCACCCAAGAGGCGATCCGTTCCATACGATACAGGATTAGCAAGAATGCGAAGAAGTAAACAATTATCCACAACTCACAGAGTCGCTTTTTCCTATCTGTGAACTGTGGATAATTTTGGAAATACAACACCTCTATCTGTCTTTCGTGGATGTTTACAACATAAGACTTCGTGTTGCTTCTCAAAGAACGTAAGATTATTGATTTTTTTTAGTAATGGAAGTGAGCGTGATTATAAAAGACTCGGTACCTACGGGAGCATCAGATGTATTCATCTTTTTACATCTACCAGAGAACATGACCTCCATTCCTACTTCCTGAAATGCCTCATTAAGTTCAACAGGATAGTAGTCTTTCACCAAATCTATACTTCCTTCTTCGACAGTGTAAAGATACCACATACTGTTTCCACTATTGAAACGCACCTCACCTTGCAGATTACTCACGACAGTTTCATTGTTATCTGAACTGTTGTCATCACCGCATCCCGTCATGCTGACTGTACCTATCAGCAGCAGAACGATAGAAATAAACATTGTTTTTTTCATATTCTTTTTTCTCATATATAATTTCGACGAAGTCAATACTGGTGTTATTATATAATTTCACAAGATTTCTATCTTATGACTTTAATCTGATTGATGATTCGCCCTTCTTTAATCACTTTGATGATATAGAAGTCTGCTGGCAGAGAGTTTAAATCAACGTTGTATGAACACAACGACGTGTTAATTGTTTTTACAAGTCTCTTTGAATTCCACAATTGAATTTGATATTCTCCTTCTCCTGATGCAGATACCGTGATGATATTGTTACCATGAGCATTGATAGGAGTCTGACCATTATCGTCAGTAATTCCCCCGTTCTTGTATGTATATGGTCCCTACCCACAGGCATTACGTGCTCTAACTCCATTTAGCCCCTTGAAGAGAATAACTACCATTTTCGCTATTATCAACAATGGGACCATCGTCTATAATCTGTTGGGCAATAACACGATTCGTGAAGAAAAAACTAATTGCCAATAAAAATAAATACTTCCTCATAAATTAATAATTTAAATTATAACTTATTGTGATTTGCAATACTAATAACATCCGAAAGAATTATTTGCAAAAATACAAATAAGAAATCAGTTGATAACAATTTTGTCCGTTTCTTTTATATGGCATTAAAGCCTCATTCTTTTGTAAACTTTTGTATTACAACTATTTACAAAAGAATGAAAACAAACGCAGAATCCTTTAATATCATTTTACTAGTAAACCGTCTTTCATGGTACAAAGGGGTGGTAATGTTCTCTTTTTGGACGTTTTTTGGTCATTTTATCTCACCTCTTCGTTTTACAGACCATTCTTCTTAGTTTTACTTGATCGCCTATTTTTCGGGCTGCAAAAGTACAGAAAATGAGGGGATGTGTTATCATCTCAACCGTTTCTTTTTCTCGAAAAGCGAAACGGTAGGCGTTTCATTTTTTCAAAAAATGTTTAAAAAGGAGGAGGTTTGTCAATAGAAGTTAATTTTCCTATAATGGGAGGCATCGGAATGTGGGGGTGGGCGAAGAGGAGGATGGTGCCCCCCTTGTGCTCCGAGCGTGATTGCAGTACCTTTGCACCGTGTTCAGAACACAAGAACCCGTTAGCCGAGTGCCTTCTATCAAGCAGTAGTAAGCCTCCACCGCCAGAGGGCGATGCCTCCAGTAGATGAGTGAACAGGCTCCGATTGCGCATAGGAGACTCTACTTTCAGAGAAGGGAGGCTTTACTCTTCATGATCGGAGGCTTTGGTAACGGAAAAAAAAACAGATGTTTAACCTTATTAAAAAAAAGAAAGAGTTATGAGTCAGAAATTCATTAAAGTGCAAAACAAGAACATGCGTTCAACCGCCTTCGGCAAGTACTTCGCTCGTGCGGTCTATGACAAGAATCCGATTTCCACGAAGGATATAGCCAACTTTATCCAAATGCAGGCAAGTATCAAGAAATCTGACTGCCTTGCCGTACTTGACGAACTTGGTGCGGCCCTGAAACACTATCTTGAACTGGGGCAGAAAGTGAAAATCGATGGTATCGGAATCTTCAAAGTAGGCTTCTCCAGCATCGGCGCCGAAACAGAGGCTGGTGTATCGGCGAACAATATCTATGGAAAGCGTGTCATCTTCACGCCAGAGACAGTCCGCATAGAGGGACAGCCAGAGTCCCGCAGCCAAGAGGATGGCTCATACAAGATTGTCAGACCGTTTACCGTAGAGAAAGTCATGGTCAGTGATGTTGTCTTCGAGGAGGCGCGTCAACAGGAGGTTACGACTAACGAGGAAGGAGGTGAGTAATGAAGCGTGAGACTTGGAAACTGGTGATTCAACTTGTGGTGAGTGTTCTCACTGCCATTGCCACCACCCTTGGTGTGACGAGTTGCATGTAGCGTATGATGACAGGATGTCTCAAAACATGAGGCATCCTGTCATGTTTTATTCCTGAAAGATCGGCGGTGTGCATAGGTGCAAAAAATGTTAAAGAGGTCGTTTGTGTGGAGGTATGAGACAAATAAGGGGTATTTATGTAACAAAAAGAAAGAAGAATTTGAAAATTAATTGTTACTTTTGCAGCAGAAAACGTAAATATTTAAACTAACAACAACAATGGCAACAAACGAAAATGCACAAGAATCGAAAGGTTTTTATAAACTTTCGTGGATTCAAAGAATTGGTTTTGGCTCGGGTGACCTGGCGCAAAACCTGATCTTTCAGGTAATTTGTACTTACCTGTTGTTCTTCTACACCGACATCTATGGACTCACGCCGTCGGCGGTGGCAGTCATGTTCCTGGTGGGTAATGTGGCAAACGTGATATGGGACCCCATCGTCGGAACCTTGATCGACAAAAGCAACCCGCGTTATGGCAAATACCGCTCGTACCTGCTTTATGTGGGTATTCCGCTCTCGGGCTTCGCCATCATGTGCTTCTATAACGGTTTTGCGCCATCGCTGATCTATGCGTATGTGACGTATATCTCCATGCAGTTGCTCTATACCTTTATCAATGTGCCGTATGGAGCCCTGAACTCCTCGCTGACCCGTGACACGGACGAGATTACCGTGCTCACCTCAGTGCGTATGTTTATGGCGAATCTCGGTGGTCTTGCCGTGAACTCCGGTCTGCCTCTGTTTATTGCCCTGATAGCAGGCGCACCCTCTGACAGTCTTCCGAAAGACCCCTCGGCATGGTTCACGACGATGACCATTTACGCTATTATCGGATTCTGCCTCCTCGTGTTCTGTTTCTCACAGTGCAAAGAGCGTGTTGTCATGGATGCGAAAACCACGGAAGACGTGAAGGTCAGTGACCTCTGGATGGAGTTCCTGCGCAACCGTCCCCTGCGAGTGCTCGCCTTCTTCTTCATCACCGCTTTTGCGATGATGTCGGTGGGAAATGCCGCAGGTGCCTATTTTGTGAACAGCAATCTGCATGGCTCCGCCCAGGATTTGTCCATCTTCATGGCTTTGGGCTCGCTGCCCGCCTTCCTGTTCATGCCTCTTGTACCTTGGTTCAAGCGTATGGTAGGTAAGAAGAACATGTTCTATATCTTCCTTGGTGCCGCCATCGTCGGTATGGCGATGCTCTATGCCATCTCCAAGATGGAGCATCCGAGTATGATGATGATCTATGTGGCTCAGTTTATCAAGTCGACAGGTGTTATCGTGGCGACAGGCTATATGTGGGCACTGGTTCCTGAGGTGATCTCCTACGGTGAGTACACGACAGGTCGTCGTATCTCTGGTATTGTCAACGCCTTGACGGGCTTGTTCTTCAAGGCAGGTATGACCTTCGGAAGTATCGTAGGTCCTGCGGTACTGGCGTATGTCGGTTATAACAGCGACGTGATCGACCAGACTCCTTTCGCTGAGGAGGGTATCTTATGGCTTGTCTGTGTCATCCCCGCCATCCTGCTGTTGTTGGCTATCTTCATCATCTCTCGCTATGAGTTGACGGATGAGGTGATCGACGACATCAACAAGAAGATTGAGGAGCGCAATAAGTAATAGGTGAGCAAAAAAAAGATAGAGGCTGTTTCCACATGAGGAAGCAGCCTCTATCTTTTTTTACTTTGTGATCTTCAGTTCAAATGATGACATTGGCAACCCGCTGAGTGAGCGTACATTGGCATCAAGGGGATTGTCTTTCCATGCGTAGCGGACGAGATGGGGGGTAGAGGGTGTGTTGAGAATCGTAATGACGTTTCCTTTGCTAAGAGCAGGCACATTGTGAATAGAATTGCCCTCATCGGCAACCTCAAAGGTATGGAGTTCCCCTTCCTGGATGGGCTGGTCGAGAGTGAGTTGAATTGCGATGCCACTCACATCGACAGAGACTATCTCGGGTGATAGTTTTACCTTCTTGTTTTTGAAGACCAGACGGTCCAAGCAAAGACCGATGCGCTCAGCCACCTCTTTCTTGCGAAGTGGATGGATATCGACAGTCTCACCGAGATCGTTAATAACAGCCAACTCAGCATAGGGATCTCCCTTCGCCACCAGGCGTTGTGCCTCACGCAACTGAGCCCATCCACTGTTCACGGGTTCTGTCTGTGGAGTTATGGGACGCGGGAACCCTGTTTGCTGACGACCGTCATAGTTTGCCAACTGAACGATGACAAAAGGCATTTTCGGGTCCTTCCAACAGTCGCGCCAGCAACCCATCATCTTCTTCAGATAATCAGCGTAAGGGGCGGGATTACCTGTGTTCGACTCTCCCTGATACCATACGACACCATTGATGGCAAAGGGGGCAAGGGGATATATGACAGCATTGTAAAGGGTGGTGGGCAGATTCTGGAGCGACACATCACTACTGGGACAAGAAGGCATTTCTGCACCCACATGGAACTTCCATGTATTATTAAGAGGAATCACGTCTTTCGGCATAGGATTCTGTGAGAAGCGGTCGTCTCCAAAAGCAATCATATAGGGCTTCTCTGGAATGAAATGCGCTGCGCCGTATTTGTTGATGAAGCGTATGGCGATGACATTATCGCCCTCTTGAAGTAGTCCTTCAGGAATATCATAGCGACGTGGGGGATATTGATAGTAGGTATGTCCTACCTCTTTACCATTCAGATAGGTGATATCCTGATCGAAAAGCGTCCCAAGCAACAGTCGTGCTGGTTTTCCTGCATGAGCCTTGTCGATGGTCACGTACTGGCGGAGCCATACAGAACCCGTTCCATGCCAACTCCAATTGTTTTGGTCGATGGTCTTCCAGTCGGCGTCTTGGCAGGCAGGAAGGGGATACGACTGTGCGCCGTCAAGTTTATTGAGCAACTCGTCCCATCGCTTGTTGGCTTCATTGTTAGCCTGCATCTGTGTCTTTACATAATTGTCATTCTGATAGAATGCCGTTTTTGTAATCAGCATGGGATAGTCCTTCGTGAGCGAATCGGCAGAGATCCATGCCTCGATAGGGGTTCCTCCCCAACTATTCACGATAATACCTTGGGGCACTCCTGTCTGCTCGAATTGCCGTATACCGAGGAATGTGCCCAATGCCGAGAACTGCCATGCGTTTTGCTTGTTGAGGGCTTTCCAGTTGATGGAGGTAGGACGGATATCCTCCTGTACGCCATGGGTGTTCGTCTCGTTCTGCACACGGAACAGACGAATCTTGTCGTTGGAGAAATGGTCGATTTCATCGGGATATTGCGGATAGACCCGTTCGATGGTCACGTCCATGTTCGACTGTCCGGAGCAGAGCCACACATCGCCTACCAGTACGTTGGTCAGCACCACATCGCCCACCATCAGGGTATAGGGACCCCCTGCTTTCATCGCAGGTAATTCCGTACGGAATTTCCCGTTGGAATCGGCGATAATCACCGTCTTGAACTTATTGAAACGGACGGATATCCGCTCACCAGGGGCGGCAGTACCCCATACTGGTACCTTTTTCCCGCGCTGAACCACCATTCCCGACTGGAAGAGTTGCGGGAGTTGCACTTTCGCTTGGGTGAAGAGCACGCAGAGCAGCAGAGAAACAATAGTGGTAATTCTGAGTCTCATCATTTTATGATTAATTTTTGTTGATTTTTTGCAAAAATATAAAAAAAAGAGGTGAAACGGAAAGGAAATGCGCTTTTTTTGAAGTGATGTGACAAAAAACATAGGTTTATGTAACAAAATCGAATAGGATTTTGCGAAGAATTTATTATTTTTGCAACAGAAATCGAATAATAAAATCATTAATATTATAGATATGGACATGGACATAAAACTTAGGTTAGTAGTTGTATTTTTGTTTTCGTGGATAACGACAGATGTAGTATTTGCTCAATCCACACTGGGAAGTGCGGATGAGCAATGCTGCCTCAATACTGCTGAGATCTCGTTGGCGGATGCCTATCGTGACTATTGGTACACGGGTGTCAGCGTCAACCAGTGGCAGGTGGAGGCGGAGCAGAATGCGACGAACACCTTTGATGTCACAGGTTTTGTCAGTGGCGACCAGACAGCCGACTGGGCTGTTATCCAGAAGAACTTCAACTGGGTCGTCGCTGAGAACTGTATGAAGTGCGAGGTGATTCACCCGAAGGAGGGAGTCTATGACTTCACCCTTGCCGACAAGTTTGTCGACAAGGCGAAAGCGGCGGGAATGAAGGTGCTGGGTCATTGTCTGATCTGGCATTCCCAGTGTGCCCCGTGGTTCCATTACGACGAGAAAGGCAACCTGGTCTCCGCGGAAGTGTTGAGAAAGCGCATGCGGGAGCATATCTATACCATCGTCAACCATTTCAAAGGTCGTGTGGACGCCTGGGATGTGGTCAACGAGGCTTTCGAGGATGACGGCACACCCCGTCATAGCCTGTTCTACCAGATTCTGGGGACCGACTATATACCACTTGCCTTCTGTTATGCGCATGAGGCGGACCCTCAGGCGGAGTTGTACTATCAGGACTTCTCGATGAACAAGGCTCCGAAAGTGGAGGGCGTGGTGCGTTTCTTCCGTCCGCTGCTCCAGCAAGGGCTGCCTGTAAGCGCCATCGGCATGCAGGGACATCTGGTACTGGAGGGAAACAACTACATCGAGGAATACGAGCATTCCATCAATACGATAGCCTCTCTGGGCATCCCCACGGCATTTACGGAACTCGACCTGACCGTCCTGCCCAATCCCTACGGCTTCTCAGGGGCTAATGTCAGCGACCGTTTCGCCTATCGTCCAGAGATGGACCCCTACAAGAGCGGGCTGACCAAGGAGAAGGAGGCGGAGATAGAGCAGTTCTGGGTGAGTTTCTATCAACTGCTGATCCGCCATCGGAAGGATATCCAGCGTGTCAATTTCTGGTGTCTGAACGATGCCAGTTCCTGGCGTAATGACTTCCCCATCAAGGGACGTACCGACTATGCCACGCTGTATGACCGCCAGAACCAGCGCAAACCTTTCGTGCAGTCGCTGATCAATCTGGTGAAGCCCCAGCAGAAAGAGGCGGGGAAGAAAACGAAAAAGAACAGAAAATAGTATTAACTTAATAACTACTGACTATGGCAAAGTTACCACGTTACTTATTCCCGAGTGATTACATGGCTGACCCCTCAGCCAACGTGTTTAATGGCAAATTGTATGTGTACCCTAGTCATGACTGGGATGCCGGCGAGTGTTTCGACGACGACGGCGGACATTTCCAGATGAAAGACTACCATGTGCTCTCCTTCAATGATGTGGAGAACGACGAGGCTACCGACCACGGCGTGATCCTCGACGTGAAGGATGTGCCCTGGGCAGAGAAGCAGATGTGGGATAATGATGTCGTGGAGAAAGACGGTAAGTATTATCTTATCTTCTCCGCAAAGGCTTACGATGGCGTGTTCCGCCTCGGTGTCGCCGTCGCCGACAAGCCTGAGGGACCTTTCGTGCCACAGCCTCAGCCCATCCGTGGCTCTTTCTCTATCGACCCCAGCGTGTTCAAGGACGATGACGGACAGATATACTGCTACTTTGGAGGACTCTGGGGTGGACAGTTGCAATGGTGGCACCCGCTGCCTAACGGCGTGGCACCCGTCTTCGGCAAGTATGGTGATGATAACGGACTCATCGACCTCGGTGCGGCACCCGACCACAAGGGCGAACTCTTCGCCAAAGCCGATGCCCCTGCCATCCATAGCGGTGTCGTCCGTCTGAGCGACGACGTGCTGCAGTTTGCCGAGGCTCCGCGTCCTGTCGTCATCATCGACAAGAACGGGGAACCGCTGAAGGCTGGCGACCCCCATCGCTTCTTCGAGGCGTCATGGATGCATAAATATAACGGGAAGTACTATTTCTCCTATTCCACGGGCGACAGTCACTTCCTCTGCTATGCCATTGGCGACAACCCCTACGGACCGTTCACCTATCAGGGCGTGATCCTTGACCCCGTAGTAGGCTGGACCACCCATCATAGCATTGTGGAGTACAAGGCACAGTGGTATCTCTTCTACCACGACTGTGTTCCTTCCAATGATGTGACCCATCTGCGTAGCCTGAAAGTACAACGCTTGTTCTACAATGAGGACGGAACGATACAGAAGGTAGTCAATGAATAATCAGACGCTTATCACTAACTATTACGCTCGACATCGCGGTGAAATCGTTGATTTTGTTGCGATTCGAATACAAGACAGGGACGAGGCTCAGGATATGGTCCAGAACCTCTTCCTGCGTCTGCTCAGTGGGCATCGGTTGATCACTGAGCAGACCATGCCCTGTCTCGTCTATACCATGGCACGCCATCTGATAGCCGACTACTACCGCCGCCGTCATGTCTACGAGGAATATGAGCATTATATCCATCGCCATGATGACAGCGACAACTCGATGGAATCGGTCTTTTCCACCCGTCAGATCATGGAGCGTATGGAGCATTCCCTGGCTCGTCTCTCTGAGGAGTGCAGGGTGGTCTACCGTCTTCATATCTATGATGGGATGAAGGTCAGTGAGATTTCCCAACAGTTACATGTCCCATACAAAAAGGTGGAGAACCAGTTGGGCATTGCCCGCAAGACGGTGCGCCGGCATCTGAGGGCGTGTGTTTGACTTGTAGTCTACTTTAATAGTTCCTCTGGACGGTTGATGAAGGTGGTGGCGCCATGGCGGAGGAGGAAGTCGTGGTCTCGGAAGCCCCAGAGGACACTGATGCAGGGAAGTCCCGCGTTACGAGCGGTCTCGATGTCGACATCGCTATCACCGATATAGACAGCATGCTCTTTGCCTACGCCCAACTGGCGCAACGCCTCGTGGACGGTGTCAGGAGCAGGTTTCTTGCGGATACCCTCTGCCTCATGTTCCCCAATAGCGACTTTTATCTCTGAAAAGAAATGGTGTACCAGTTCTTGGGTCGCTGGCATGAACTTATTGCTGACAACGGCAAGGTGGCAGCCACGGTGACTTAGTGTCTGTAAGACCTCGGGGATGCCCTCATAGGGGCGGGTGGTGTCGAGCGAGTGCTGCATATAATACTGGCGGAAGGTGGCGAAAGCCTCGTTGAAGAGAGGATTCTCGGCACCGTCGGGTACGGCACGCTCCATCAACAGACGGATGCCATTACCTACGAAACGGCGTATGTCGCCTATGGAATGCTGTGGCATGCCATGGGTGCGCAACGCAAAATTGACGGACGCTGCCAAGTCACCTAATGTGTCGAGCAGCGTCCCGTCAAGATCGAAGATATAGGTTGTATAGTCTATCGTACCTCAGTCGTTTTGTTATGCGTCAATATTTGCATAGGTGGCGTTCTTCTCGATGAACTCACGGCGAGGCTCTACGTCATCGCCCATCAGCATGGAGAATATCTCGTCAGCCTCTGCGGCATTCTCGATAGTCACCTGCTTCAGCAGACGGTTCTCAGGATTCATGGTGGTCTCCCAGAGTTGCTCTGGGTTCATCTCACCAAGACCTTTGTAACGCTGGGTGTGCAGCGCCTTGTCGTCGTCGCGTCCGTCCACATACTTGTCGATGAACGCCTGACGCTGCTGCTCTGTATAGCAGTATTCCGAGAATTTCTTGTACGTGCACTTATAGAGGGGTGGGGTGGCGATATAGAGGTGACCACCCTGGATAACCTGTGGCATGAAGCGGTAGAAGAGTGTCATGATGAGGGTGTCGATGTGGGAGCCATCGACATCGGCGTCGGTCATGATGATGATCTTGTCGTAGCGCAACTTGTCAATATTCGCCTCGCGGTCGCCCTCGCCCTCTACGCCAAAGCGTACGCCGATGGACTGGATGATGTTCATCACAGACTCAGCCTCGAAGACACGGTGCCACTGTACTTTCTCCACGTTCAGGATCTTACCGCGCAAAGGAAGGATTGCCTGGAAATGACGGTCACGACCCTGCTTGGCGGAGCCACCTGCGGAGTCACCCTCGACGAGAAATATCTCACAGTCTTTCGGATCCTTATTAGAGCAGTCAGCGAGTTTACCAGGCAGACCGCCACCCGTCATCGGGTTCTTGCGCTGTACGCTCTCACGTGCCTTACGGGCGGCGATACGGGCGGTAGCGGCAAGTACCACCTTGTCGCAGATGAGTCTCGCCTCTTTCGGATGCTCCTCCAGATAATTGCTCAACGCCTCGCCGACAGCCTGCTGTACGGCACCGGCTACCTCGGAGTTACCCAGTTTCGTCTTGGTCTGTCCCTCGAACTGAGGCTCTGCCACCTTGATGGAGATGACTGCGGAGAGACCCTCGCGGAAGTCCTCACCTGCAATCTCTATCTTCGCCTTCTCAATCTGCTTGGAGATCTGGGGGTCGGCATCGGCGTATTTCTTCAGCGTACGGGTCAGTGCCATACGGAAACCTACCAAGTGGGTACCGCCCTCAATGGTGTTGATATTGTTGACGTAAGAGTGGATATTCTCTGTATAGTCGGTATTGTACATGACAGCGACCTCGATGGGTACTCCCTGCTTCTCCGTTTTCAGGTAGATGACATCGTCGAAGAGGTGGGTACGGTGACGGTCAACGTAGCGCACGAACTCCTTCAGTCCGTCCTTGGCGTGGAACACCTCCTCCTTCAGTT
>ERZ842401.4999-NODE-4999-length-14994-cov-3.728898_pt1 | contig 14994 bp, 13 predicted proteins | sample MGYA00521270_ERZ842401 | MGnify/ENA primary metagenome ERZ842401 (study PRJEB31892, sample SAMEA3878208) | bioreactor metagenome | biome: Moose rumen | place: Sweden | collected 2011-10 | study: EMG produced TPA metagenomics assembly of the PRJEB12797 data set...
TGGCGAGGGCGAGCTGGAGGCCATGAAAGCAGGCAACGACGTGCTGCTGCTGCCCCCCGACGTGGAGAAGTCGGTGGCCGCCATCGTCAATGCAGCCCACAAAAACGCCACGGTGAAGGCCATGGTGGACAGACATTGCCGCAACATACTGGTTATGAAACACGCGGCAGGATTGGCCGTGAAAGAGCAGACACAGCCGCCATTTGCCCCCCGCGAGCGCTGGGCCGAATGTGACAGAATAGCCTACCAGATGGCGCTGCACGGCGTAACGCTGCTCAAGAACGAAGGGGGGTACCTGCCCCTCAAAGAGGGCGAGGCCTACGACAGCACCAAATGCCTGGTACTGTACGAATCGCCCTACAAGATGGCCGTCCGTCGCGGAGCCATCGATTCGGCGCAGGTGGTGGTCATGGCCTACCAGGACAATGCGGCTGTGCGGAAAGCCGTGGACGACCTGCTGCACGGGCGTGCACAGTTTGAGGGCCGCCTGCCCGTGACAGCCGAGCCCTACAAACTGGGCGACGGACTGGAAGTAGACCTGACGACACCCTACGACAACGTGCGTGCGGCGGGGTTGGCAGTAGACTGCTTCGAGCGGATTGACGAGATAGCCAACAGCGGGATAGAGCAGGGAGCCTACCCAGGATGCCAGCTGCTGGTGGCGAAGGACGGCAAAGTGGTCTACAACCGCGCCTACGGCCATCAGAGCTATGACGCCGGTGCAGCCGCAGTCGACACAAACACCGTATACGACCTCGCCTCGCTCACCAAGGTTATGGCCACCACACTGGCCGTCATGCGGCTTGTAGAGACCAACAAGATAAGCCTCGACGACAAGCTCTCGCGCTACCTTCCCTACCTGAAGCACAGCAACAAGCGAAACATCACCGTGCGCGAAGCACTGAGCCATATAGCACGGCTGAAAGATTATGACGCCTACTGGAAAGAGGCGCAGAACGAAAGCGACCCCTATATGTCGGTGCTGACACAGATTGCCAAAAGCAAACTCAACAAGGAGCGGAAATACGTCTACAGCGACTTGGGGTTCATCCTTTTGGGCGATATGGTGCGAATAGTGAGCGGCCAGACACTCGACCACTACGTGGCCAAATACTTCTACGAGCCGATGGGACTGGGTCACACCACGTTCTGTCCGCTTCAGCACGGGGTGGAGCTTTCGACGATAGCACCCACCGAGCAAGACGACGTGTACCGCCACCGCCTGGTGCATGGCACCGTGCACGACCAAAATGCCGATGTGATGGGCGGAGTGTCCGGCCATGCCGGACTTTTCTCGACGGCCAGCGAACTCTTCCCGATACTGCAGATGCTGCTGGACGGTGGCGAGTGGAACGGCAAACGCTACCTGAAAGCCGAGACTATCGAGCTTTTCAACACGCGACATTACGCGCAGCTGGGCAACCGTCGCGCCCTCGGCTTCGACAAGCCGATGTTCACCCCGTCGTCCAGCGGGCAGACAGCAACAGAGGTGTCGCAAAACAGCTTCGGACATACCGGCTTCACCGGCACAATGGTATGGGTCGACCCCGATTACAAACTCGTCTACATCTTTCTCTCAAACCGTGTGCACCCGACCGCCACACCCAACAAACTGGCCAAGCTGAACATCCGCACCGACATACAGAGCCTCGTCTACAAGTCTATGGGCGTTGGCCGATAATCCAGATATTTTGAGAATTGGATATCGTAGATGATCAATAATTCACAATACACCAATCATGGGAATAGGTAAATGGATAATGACGGGATTAGGCTGGGCCGTCGGAGGGCCTATCGGAGCGCTGGTTTTCTACTTTATCAGCTCGGCAGTGTCATCGTCACTGAAAAAAGACAATGATGTACCAAAAATCGACGGCACGACCAGGCGGCATCGCCCCTATCAAAACACCGGCTCATCGTCCGACGTGCATGTCGCATTGATAGTCCTTATCGCAGCCGTGATGAAAGCCGACGGCGAGGTGAAGCACAGCGAGCTGAACTACGTGAAGCGTTTCTTGGCGAGCAACTACGGCGAGGAACGCGCCAAAGAGCTGCTCCTGGCACTGCGCGACATAGTGAAGTGCGACATACCACTGCATGATGTATGCCGCCAGATAAAGGAGAACACCGACTACACCACACGCTACCACATGGTGGACTTCCTGTGCGGGCTGGCCGTTGCCGATGGTTACCTTGACGCAGCCGAGCAGCACGTTATGCGCACAATAGTGACGGGTCTTGGGGTGAATGCGAGCGACTATGCCTCGATCTATGCGCGCCATTCAAACTTCAACTCCTATTCGGGCCGGCGGTCGTCGGGCGAGGGTGGCCGCAACACGACCGGCAGCCACATGGCATCCGACCCCTACAGCATACTCGGCCTGACAAGCAGCGCCACCGACGACGAGGTGCGCAAAGCCTACCGCCGGCTGGCTATGAAATACCATCCGGACCGTGTCGATAATATGGGCGAAGAAATAAAGCGCAACGCCGAAGCCCAGTTCAAGAAAATCAACGAAGCCTACGAAACAATACGGCGCACCCGTGGCATGAAATAAGCAACAGCCGGGAAACGGTTGCCAAAAAAAGAGTATCTTTGCAACTCCTAACCGCCAATAAGCCAAGCCCAACGCCTCAAATATGAAAAAACCATTGAAAATAACAATCATCGTGCTTGCCGCGATTGTAGGTCTGGTACTACTCGTGGCACTGCTGGTTTCGCCCATCGCCACGGCCTACGTCAACAAGAATGGCGAGAAACTGGTGGGACGCAAGCTCACCGTCGACCGCATCAGCGCAAACATCCTCACCGGGCATGTGGCCATACGCGGCCTGAAACTGTACGAGGACGACGGCACAACCGAGTTTGTCACCTTCGACACACTCGATGTCAAAGCCCGCTTGCTACGCCTGCTGGCGAAAGACGTATACATTTCGCACATCACGCTGGTGAATCCCAATGTACACATAGTGCAGAACGGCAGCAAATTCAACTTCACGAGCCTGATAGACTTCTTCAAGTCGGACGACGACGATGATGACGATGACAGTCCGTCGGAGTGGAAACTCTATTTCTACAAAATACGGCTTTCGGGCGGCGTGGTGCAATACCGCGACCTCACACGCGGCAGCGACTGGCGATTGAAAGGTTTGAACCTTGAAGTGCCGGGCTTCTGCATCGGGGTCGACCAGGACACCGACGCCGGCCTCTCGGTCGACCTGGCCGACGGCGGACGCCTGCACGCCAACGCCAAGTATAACATGGAGAGCAACGACTTCGATGCGCTGCTCGACCTCGACAAAGTGAACCTTGCGGTTGTAAAACCCTACATCACCGATGTGCTGAACGTAAGCGGACTGAACGGCACCATCGATGCCCACCTGAAGGCCGACGGCAACCTCGACGAGGCCGCCAAGATGAACATCCACGGACGCGTTGCACTTGCCGGACTCGACATACCGGCAAAAGGCGGACAGACCTTTACAAGCTGCAACGAACTGGTTGTCAGTGCCAGCAAAATAAACATCGCCGACAAACTTTTTGCAATCGACAGCGTAAAAGTGCGTGGACTTTCGACACGGTTCGACCGCTACAGCGACGGCAGCAACTTCTCGAAGCTCGTGGTGAAAAAAAGCGGCGACACGGCAGAGGAAACCAGCCAAGCCGTTGCACCGTCCGACACCGCCGCCCGCGCGACAAAACCGCTGAACCTGACCATTGCGCACCTGCGCGTCAGCGACACCCGTTTCACCTATGCCGATCACACGCTTGCCGACCCGTTTGACTTCCCGATGACAGGCATCTCGATTGAGTCGGACGACCTCTCGCTCGCCGGCCAGGGCAACGCCGTGCTGAAAGCCGCACTCCCCGGTGGCGGCACCCTCGGCGCCCGATGGAAGGGCAACCTGAAAAACTGGAAAGAGCGCCAGGAGCTGATGCTGCGCATCAAGGGGCTGGACCTGACACTCGTAAGCCCGTATTCAGTGGCGTACCTCGGACGCCCGTTCACCGACGGCACCTTCTCGTTCACCTCACACAACAGCGTCACAAACAGCCAGCTCGACGGCAAGAACCATATCGACATCTATAAAGCCGAGGTGGGGAAAAAGCGCAAGGACGTGGAAGCCGAGGTGAAAATACCTTTCAAAACAGCACTCTACATCCTGAAGGACAAGGATGACAAGATACTGCTCGACTTGCCAATCAAAGGCAACATCGACAGCCCCGAGTTCAACTACATGAAGATTGTGTGGAAAACGCTGGGCAACCTCTTCGTGAAGGTCGCCACATCGCCGATACGGGCAATTGGCGAGGCGATGGGAATAGGAGGCTCGACCGACTTTGTGAAAATCGATGCCAACCAGCGCGATTTCACCTCGGAGCAGTACCACCAGTTTGCCGAGTTGGCCACCATCCTGAAAAGCAACGACAACATAAGGCTGCTGCTCACGCAGGAGGTGGACACCACTACCAACGATGAGCTGCTTGAGCGCATGGAAAGACGCAACAAGACAGTGGCCGACTACATGACCGGCCAGGAGGGGGTAAACCCCGAACAGATCAGCGTGTCGACGACCATGACACCCGGGCAGAAAAAGACCGGCTATTCGGTCTCGGCCGAGACAATAGAGGAGGTTATCGAATGAACATAGCGGTCATACTGGCAGGCGGCACCGGCAACCGCTTCGGGTCGGACAGCCCCAAACAGTTCGCCACCGTCGGCGGCCAAACCATACTCGGCCTGACAGTAAAAGTATTTGCAGCGAACGGGCGCATCGACGAGATATGCGTGGTATCGCACAAAGACTGGATTGACCACACGCACGACATTGTGCAAGCCACAGTCGGCGAAAGCAAAAAATTCTCGGTCATCGAGGGGGGCGACGAACGCTATATGTCGAGCCTCAACGCAGTGATGAAGCACATCGACTATCCCGACGACACAAATCTTATTTTTCACGATGCCGCACGTCCATGCCTCGACGCTTCCGTTCTCGACGCGGTTCTCGATGCCCTTGCCCAAAGCGAGGCAGTGGCGGTCGGGACTCCCTGCACCGACACACTGTGGGAGGTGGCGGTGACCGGCGAGGCCATGAAACAGACACCCGCATGCCCCTATAGCCTGTTGCGGGTGCCGGAACGACGGCGCTACTGGATGGCACAGACACCCCAGGCGTTCCGCCTGCCTGTGATACGCGACGCCTGGCAGCGCGCCCTGCAAGACCCCATGTTCCAGGCCACCGACGATTGCAGCGTCGTGTCGCGCTACAAGCCCGAAACGAAAATACGCCTCGTGCAGGGCAACGCCGACAACCTGAAAATCACCCACCCACACGATTTAGAAGTTCTACGTACAATAATGAAGCAACAACTATGACTACAACACCTACAAACACAAAACAGCGAAGCCTTGTCCGCAACGCTGTCCTCGACACCGTTCTGATAGCCCTGGCTTGCCTGATCCCGTCGGTATCGCACCTGCTGGGATTGCCGCTCCGCAATCTCAACCCCATGCTGATGCTGGTCGTTGCGGGTGTGCTGCTGTCGGACAACAAATGGAACACTTACCTCCTGGCCCTCGCGCTCCCGTTTGTCACAAGCCTCGTAAGCGGGATGCCATCGCCTCTTGGCGCACTTTGCATGGTGCTTGAATATGCCACGGTGGTGACGATGCTCACCCTCCTACTCGACACTGGGCGGCAAACCACGAAAACATTCGCCGTGGCGCTGGCCGCCATGCTTACCGGCAAGGCGGTGTACTATCTGGCCAAATGGCTTATCATCAGGCCCTACCAGCTCATTACTACAGGCGTCGGCTGGCAGGTGGCAAGCCTGCTGGTCATGGCACTGCTCTTTGCCATCGTTTGGCCGAAAACAAACCACTGACTACCAACACACTCACCATGCTACGCAATGTTCGCATAACACTGGCTCTGCTGTTCTTCATTGGGACAACACTGCTTTTTCTCGATTTCACGGGAGTGATCAGCCTCTACCTCGGCTGGATGGCGAAAGTGCAATTCCTGCCCGCCATCCTGTCGTTGAACTTTGCAGTTATTATCGCCTTGCTGCTGCTGACGCTGCTTTTCGGCAGGGTTTATTGCTCGGTGATATGTCCGCTCGGTGTGACGCAGGACATCTTCGCCTGGATTGGCAGCCGTTTCAAGAAAAACCGCTATCGCCACCACAAGCCGCTCAACTGGCTGCGCTGGACTGTGCTGGGACTTTTTGTCATAGGCCTGGTGCTTGGCCTCAATGCCATAGTGGTGATTATCGCCCCCTACAGCGCCTACGGGCGTATCGCCACCACACTCGGCCAGCCGGTGTATGTGTGGCTGAACAACATCCTTGCCTCCATAGCCGAGCGGCACGACAGCTACGCCTTTTATCCGGCAGAGGTGCGTGCTACCACGGCGGCCACCGTTGTGTCGGCCTCAGTGATGCTGGCGCTTGTGGCCACCCTTTCGCTATGGCGCGGACGGCTGTGGTGCAACAGCATCTGCCCGGTGGGCACGTTGCTGGGGTTCGTGTCGCGCCACTCGCTGTTCAAACCAGTCATCGACCGCAGCAAATGCGTGAACTGCAACCGCTGCGACCGCAATTGCAAAGCCGAGTGCATCGACCCCGAGACGCGACATATCGACCACACGCGCTGCGTAGCCTGCATGAACTGCATAAGCAAGTGCAAAGTAGGTGCCCTCAAATACCAGCCCACCTGGGGCAAGCAGCACACGGAAGCCGCAGCCGGCGAGGTGGACACCTCACGCCGCAAGTTCCTTGTCTCGACCGCAGCGGTGGGCACAGCCATGGCCTTGCAGGCGCAGGAGGTGAACATCGACGGCGGCCTGGCGGTGATTGAAGACAAAGTAATCCCGAAACGCGGCACCCCGCTGAAGCCTGCCGGCTCGATGAGCCTGAACAATTTCACGAGACACTGCGTGTCGTGCCAGCTTTGCGTTGCCGAGTGTCCGAACCACGTGTTGCATCCGTCGAAGAAAATCGAGACCCTGATGCAGCCCGAAATGGTTTTCGAGGACGGCTATTGCCGGCCCGAGTGTGTGAAGTGCTCACAGGTGTGCCCCGCCGGAGCGATAGTGACAATCACACCCGACGAGAAGGCCGCCATCAGCATAGGGCACGCCGTGGTGGTGGAGGGCAACTGCCTTTCGGCAGCGGGCGAGGTATGCGGCCATTGCGCCGATGTGTGCCCCACCGAGGCAGTAACCATGATACACAACGAGGCTACGGGGTTCGACGTGCCGTCGGTCGACGAGAACCGTTGTCTTGGATGCGGCAAATGCGAATACCTGTGTCCGGCGCGTCCACTGGCGGCAATATACGTGGAAGGGCGCGAGCAGCATGCGGGCGTATGATGCCGGCTGACGACAGTCATTAAACAAATCAAGCGAGCTTTTGACCACAAATGGATAGACGTGATTTTCTGAAAGCAATGGGAGCGGGCACGGTGGCTACCGCTGCCATAGTAAGCGGTTGCAAACAGCCGCCGCAGACCACGGCTGGGGGGTTCTCGACCGGCGAGGTGCCCACCGACCAAATGACCTACCGCACCAACCGGCATGGCGACCAGGTGTCGCTGCTGGGCTATGGGTGCATGCGCCTGCCTACCATCGGCAACACAAGCGGACGCGAGGATGCCTCCGAACTCGACCAGGAACAGATAAACCGGCTGACCGACTATGCAATAGAGCACGGAGTGAACCTTTTCGACACCGCCCCGCCCTACTGCAAAGGACGCTCGGAGCATGCGATGGGCATAGCCCTGAGCCGCCACCCGAGAGAAAAATACTACGTGAGCAGCAAGATGTCGAACTTCCCCGCCAGCACGTGGAGCCGCGAAGCCTCGATAAACATCTACCGCAACACCCTCAAGGAGCTGAAGCTCGACTACATCGACTACATGATGCTTCACGCGATAGGCGGCACCAGTCGCGACCTCGACGGCAACGAGCTAAGCCCGATGCAGGTTTTCGAGGCAAGGTTCATCAACAACGGCATCCTCGACTTCCTGATGGAGGAGCGCGAGAAGGGGCGCATACGCAACCTGGGCTTTTCCTACCACGGCGACGTGAATGTATTCGACCGCGCCCTCGGGATGAACGACAGCGTGCACTGGGACCACGTGCTGATACAGCACAACTATGTGGACTGGCACCACGAGGCCATAGAGCAGGGCGGCGATGCCGACTCGGAATACCTTTACAACAGTCTGGCGGCACTCGACATACCGATATTTGTCATGGAGCCATTGCTCGGCGGCACGCTGGCCACACTTTACGACTCGGCCGTGCGGCGGCTGAAGGAGCGCGACCCGCAAGCCTCTGTCGCCTCGTGGGCGTTCCGCTTTGCCGGCTCGGCGCCACGCATACTCACGGTGCTCAGCGGCATGACCTACATGGAGCACCTGCAGGACAACATACGCACCTACTCGCCCCTGAAACCACTTGACGAAGAGGAGTATGCCCTGCTGGAAAGCATCGCCCACCAGTACTCCAACTTCCCGACCGTTCCATGCACCTCATGCCAGTACTGCATGCCGTGCAAATACGGCATCAACATACCCGGGGTGTTCGCCCACTACAACAAGTGTGTGAACGAGAGCAATGTCGCGCTTGCCGACGATGCCGACAGCGACCGCAAGGCCTACCGCCACGCACGCCGTGCGTTCCTCGTGGGCTACGACCGCTCGGTGCCTCGCCTGCGCCAGGCCGACCACTGCATTGGATGTGGCGACTGCGTGCACAAATGCCCGCAAAAAATCGACATACCCGCACAGATGAAACGCATCAACGGCTATGTCGAAAAACTGAAAACCCAAAAATAACCACCGACCCATAAACACCAAGCACCATGAAACCACTTCTCTTCAACACTCTGGGCCTGCCCGAAATATTGCTTATCGCCTTCGTAATCCTGCTGCTTTTCGGCGCGAAGCGCATACCCGACCTCATGCGCAGCATGGGGAAAGGGGTAAAGAGTTTCAAAGACGGCATGAATTCCGTCGACGACCCCGAGGCAACCAAGAAAGAGGACCCCAAACTCGAAAACTGACCGCTGACTTTCTGGGATCATCTTGACGAGTTGCGCGGACGCCTTGTCCGCATTGTCGTCGTGGCACTCGTGGCGACAATAGTGGCGTTTTTCTTCAAGGACGCCCTTTTCAGCGCAGTGCTGGCCCCCAAAGAGTGCGACTTTGTGACCTACCGGCTTTTCGACAGCCTGACGAAGCATAAGACCGAATTCCACATCGAGCTTATCAACGTCGAGATAGCACAGCAGTTCCTGACCCACATGAAGGTGGCCTTTTGGATTGGGCTGCTTGCCGTGTCGCCATACGTGATTTACGTGCTTTTCGGCTTTGTCGAGCCCGCACTCTACACCAGCGAGCGGCGCAACGTCGGCCTTGCCGTGGTTTCGGGCTACGTGATGTTCATGCTCGGCATCGCCTTGAACTACTTCATCATCTTCCCCCTGACCTTCCGCTTCCTGGGCACCTATCAGGTGAGCGGCGACGTGACAAACATGATATCCCTCGACTCGTACATCACGATGCTGCTCACCATGAGTCTCATCATGGGTGCGATATTCGAGTTGCCGGTGCTGAGCTGGCTGCTTGCACGCATCGGCATTCTCACGTCAGCGCCCATGCGCCGTTACAGGCGTCATGCCGTTGTAGCCATACTTATCCTTGCCGCCGTAATCACACCCACCAGCGATGTGTTCACCCTCACTATCGTCGCGCTGCCCATATACCTGCTCTACGAGTTGAGCATCCTGGTGGTCAAACTCAACGACCGTTCGCGACAGCCTCACGGCGACAGACCTTAGCCGTACATTCATTCACAATCAAACAATCCACCAATGTATTCAACACACCCCCAGTCCATTCCCGACGCGCAGTACGATGCCATGCAAGCCACAGGCAGAATGGAGACTGCCGGCGAATGTCTTCAGCGTTGCGACAGTCCTCATGGCGGAACGCTGGTTCTTGAAGGCCACATACTGGATCCGGTCAACCGCCGCCGCCTCGACGGGGTGGTTGTGGTCGAGAACGGACGCATAGCCGCAGTCGAAGAGCGCGACGGCATTGAGGCCGACGCCCCATGCATACTGCCCGGTTTTGTCGATGCCCACGTCCATATCGAGAGCTCGATGCTGCTGCCCGCCGAATTCGCACGTGTGGCGCTGAAGCACGGCACGGTGGCAGCCGTATGCGACCCCCATGAAATTGCCAATGTACTCGGCATCGAAGGCATCGACTACATGATACGCAACAGCAAGCTCACCCCTATGCGCCTCTGCTTTGCCGCCCCGTCGTGCGTACCCTCGACGCAGTTTGAGACCTCGGGGGCCGAAGTGGGCGTCGACGACATCGACAGCCTTATGCACCGGCACGACATCTACGCCCTGGGCGAGATGATGAACAGCGTGGGTGTCGTGGCCGACGACCCCATGGTCATGGCGAAGATAGCCTCTGCCATAAAAGCCGCGAAACCCATAGACGGCCATGCGCCACTGCTCACCGGCGAGCCGCTGCGCAAGTATGCAGCCGCCGGCATATCGACCGACCACGAATGTAGCATCCTGCCCGAGGCACAAGAGAAGCTCGCCCTCGGACTGTCCATACTCATACGGTCAGGCAGCGCCGCCAACAATTTCGATACACTCGAGCCACTTTTGGCCAGCCACAGCGAGAAACTGATGTTTTGCACCGACGACAAGCACCCCGACGACCTGCTGTCGGGCCATATCAACCAGCTGGTCAGGAAGGCCGTCCGCGACGGCTATCCGCTTTGGAACGTGCTGCACGCCGCCTGCGTGGAGCCCGTCAGGCACTACCGTCTGCCCGTGGGCCTGCTCCAACCTGGCGACAAGGCCGACTTTATTGTCGTGGACAACGACAGCGACTGGAACATCGTCGAGACCTATCTTGACGGCCAGCCCGCCTCGGCGCACAACAGCGACACGCAGCCCCAGCCAGCCTGCCCAAACCAGTTCAGACGCAATCGCATCGCCACAGCCGACCTGCAAACGGTGTGCCAATCCGGGATGATACGCGTAATCAACGCCACCGACTCATCCATCATCACCGACGAGACCATCGAGCCGGTACTGACGGCACCCGACGGCACAGCCGCAGCCGACCCACAGAGGGACATTCTGAAAATAGTCGTCGCCAACCGCTACAATGCGGATGTGAAGCCGCAAGTGGCCTTTATACGTGGTTTCGGCCTTACACGCGGGGCCATAGCCTCCTCCATAGCCCACGACTGCCACAACCTCATAGCCGTAGGCGCAGACGACCAGTCGATAGCCGCCGCCATAAACCGGCTTGTCGAGGAGAAAGGCGGCATAGCCGTCTGCGACCCGCAAAGCGCACAACCCGTCGACGCGTTGCCACTGCCCGTGGCCGGGCTGATGTCGCCACTGCCCGCCGTCGAGGTGGCCACAGCCTACCAGCGTCTCAACAACGAGGCCCATTCGCTGGGATGCCCCTTCCACTCCCCTTTCATGGCCCTGTCGTTCATGGCCCTGCCCGTCATCCCGCACCTGAAACTGACCGACAAAGGGCTTTTCGACGGCGACACATTCAGCTTCACCAACCTTTTCACCGACACACCCGCCCGACCATGACCACACTACACCACACCCTGCCGCACAGACTGGCGGCACTGCTTATAATCACACTCCCACTCGCATTAGCAATGAAAAGCCCTGCCCAGACCGACTGCCGCGCCGTGCTGCAGCAATATATGAACGACTATCCCGCCTCCGACCTGTGCGATGTCTACAAGTTTTGTTTCCAGGACGTGTTCGGACCTGCACATCTGACCATCGACAGCGCGGCGGCGGTGAAGAATATACAAAGCGAGATAGAGAAGTCGGAACGGCTTGGCGGCCCCGACTACCAGTATGCCGGCTGCGAGGGCACGTATGTGAGGGTGAACCTCGCTCTGGTGAAAAACGGCAAACTGAATGCCGCACACCTGGCCGACTGCCTGCGGCGCAGCACCGATGTGCCACACCCCGTCACACAAGAGGAATGGCGATACCGGTGGAGTCAGATAGAAAACATCCTGGCTGGCATGAAACCCCTGCCCGGCCATTTCGCCTACGACAGCGACGCCATCCAGTCACTGCTCGACCGCGGTGGCTACGCCGTGCACCACAGCTACTCGTTCAACTCGACCTACAAATTCCACTACCGCATAATACGGCGCGACATCTTTGAAAACGAAATACTGCCCCTGCTGCGCAAGAAATAATGCCGACACAGTGCGAGGAGCCACTTGTACTGTATCACAAAAGGAAACATTACACGTATTATTTGCGTATACTTTCTATCAAGCAAAACAAAAAAACTGTTATGAAAAAGACATTCACCCTGATGGCCGCCGCAGTACTGCTGCTTGCCACCTTCTCGTGCAAAAAAGAGGGCGTCTACAACCCCGGTGAGAAAATCAAAGAGGTCTACACCGAAAGCACTACCACCACCATTGCCGATGGAACAACCAACACATCGGTCGTGGACAAGTACAAATCACAGCAGTGGACATGGGACGGCAAACTGCTGACCGAAATCACATACTACACCCCCGACGGCACCGCCGCCTCGAAAATGCTGCTCACATACGACGGCAAGAAACTCGCGCGCGTCAGCAACGAGGGCAGCGATATCTACACCGAATACACCTACAAAAGCAACAAACTCACTGCCATCACCGTGGTGTCAGACGGCAACGAGATGCTCAAAATCGACGTGATACACGACGACGGCAAAATCAGCAGGCTGAAATTCATCATCGACGCCGACCTGTCGAACATGGACCTGCCGGATCTTGATTTCGCAAAGAAGTCGACAAGCTTTGCCATACCAGAGTTTGTGACCGACATGGTGTTCAAGTCATACAGGAAGCATGGCAAGGGGTCGCAGGGGATACAGGTTACACTGAACCTCACATACGAAAGCAATAACGTCAGCAAGATAAGCATCTCTGTTTCCGGCATAACATACATGTCGGTGACAATGAGCTATGACAAGAAGAACAACCCAATGTACGGTTGCTACGCCTTCATCGGCCCCTCGGCCTTGAGCAAGAACAACATTACCAATGTCAAGGCGGGCAACATGGCTTCGCTGATATCGGGCGAGGCAGACATCGAAGACGTAGTCTATGTCTACACCTACACCAGCAACGACTATCCCGAAACCGTGACCACGACCTCCACCCAAGAGTTGGCCGGAGAGGATGGCAGCGAGACAAACGGGTCCGAGACGGTGAAAGAGACCACAACCTACGTCTACGAATAGTTCTCAGCAACTATCGACCGTATGATAAGCTCCGAGTATGTGAAAACCCGCGCCCTGGCTGCGGGCTTTCATGCTTGTGGCATAGCCCGTGCCGAGGCTTTGCCCGGCTACGGCCAGGCTCTCGACACCTGGCTGGCACACGGCTTCAACGCCGACATGCAATACATGGAGCGCCATGCCGACAAGCGGCGCGACCCGCGCCTGCTCTACCCCGGGGCGCGCACGGTGATTTCAGTGCTTCTGGCCTATAAACCCTCGCGCACCATCGACAGTCCGCACAAGATAGCCCGCTATGCCTACAGCGAGGACTACCACCAACGCATTAAACGCATGCTTTTCGAGCTGATGGACGATTTGCAGAAGCGCTATCCCGACTTCAAGGCCCGCCCCTTTGTCGACACCGCACCTATAAGCGACAAACAGTGGGCAGCGGCTGCCGGCCTGGGCTGGATAGGGCGCAACACATTGCTTGTAAACCAGCAATACGGCAGTTTCTGCAACATCGGCGAGCTGGTCAGCGACAGCGAGGCCGACGTCTACGACCAGCCCGTGGAGAACCGGTGCGGCGAGTGCAGGCTCTGTGTGCAGAGCTGTCCCAACCAGGCGCTCTCGTGCGTGGACGGACGCTATATGCTCAACGCCGCCCGCTGCACGGCCTACAACACCATTGAGAACAGGCAGGAGGACCTGCGCGGCGGGCTGCACAGCGGAGGCTACGTGTTCGGCTGCGACATCTGCCAGGAGGCTTGCCCCCACAACAGGCACACCGCAGCCGCGACCGACCCCGGCGACGAGCAGCTCGGCAGGCTGCAACAGCTTGCCACCGCCGACGAAAAACAGTTCGCGGAGGCCACGCGCAACACCCCAATCAGCCGGATCAGCCACCGGCAATGGCTCAGAAACCTGAAACAAGACTGACCCGCCAGCGGTCGCCGACCCTGACGGTGACGAGATAGAGCGTGTCGCACTCCTTGCCACTGGCCAGCCTTACGCCCACGGTAGCCCCGGCCCCGTCGGGGGCCAGCTCCTCGGACACCACATCGAGCGTCGCCGCGCCCAGCTCGTCGAACATCATCTTCATCCACGCCTCGAACAGCTCGTAGTCATCCGCCCGTGTGTCGGTGCAGGCAAGTGCCCGCTTGTAGTCTTTTGCCAAGACAGCCTTGTTGAACGCCTCGACGGTGGCCGACGGCGTGCTGTCCTGTACCTCGTCGTGGCCGTTGCGGCACGATGCCATAAAAGCAAGAATCACAACGCAGCACGTGGCTATCGCAAACCGGCGGTCTCTATGTATCGTTGTCATACGCAAGGCAATTTCCCTGCAAAAGTACTACATTTTACGCACACTGCGAAACAACAGGCAAAAAAAGACGGTGCTATTACCAGCGACCCGCCGGCAGAAGGCGCCTTACGTGTCTTTCCCTTGCCCCTGCGGGGCGAAGACCAGGCGGGCGTCGCGCAATAAAAATAGCCAGAGTGCGTTAGCCTTGTATAAACAAGGTTCGACACGTCAATACCCCTGCCGTGACCAAGACCGTGGGACAAAAACAGAATACGAATGGCAAACACTAATCTGGCGAATGCCAAAAATGCAAAGAACGACGAGTTCTACACACAATATCCCGACATCCAGAAAGAGATGAACGCCTATCTGGACTATGAC
>ERZ842401.5000-NODE-5000-length-14990-cov-3.006495_pt1 | contig 14990 bp, 13 predicted proteins | sample MGYA00521270_ERZ842401 | MGnify/ENA primary metagenome ERZ842401 (study PRJEB31892, sample SAMEA3878208) | bioreactor metagenome | biome: Moose rumen | place: Sweden | collected 2011-10 | study: EMG produced TPA metagenomics assembly of the PRJEB12797 data set...
ACCCAAGAGATACGCAAGCCATTATTAGAGGCTTTCAGGGGTGAAGCACCGCTAAATTTCGCAACGAATGACCTATTAGAACTCATAGCAAATTATTTCGGCAGTGATGTAAATGAAATGTCTTCAGGAGATAAGCACCTCTTGAAGAGCGGCATAAACAGCGCAAAGTCATATTTACGTCAGCACGGTTTAGTGTCTAACCCTTCAGGCAGTGCATACATGATCACGAAGAAGGGACGCAAGATACTAGAGGAAGACCCGGACATGATTACAGATGAATATCTTGCACGGAAAAAAGCTCCTGAGATAATGTTACTGCCTCCGGTTGAGCCAGAGCCAGAGCCTGAGCCTGAGATAGAAACAGAGCCGGAACTTGAGCCGGAGATCATGCTAGAGCCAGAGCCAGAGCCGGAAATAGACCCCATACCAGAACCAGAAGTGCTTGACGAACCCGAAATGAACGAAAGCTATTACACGTCCGAAGACCCTGCAAGAGGAGATATTGACCCGGAAGAGACGGAAGAGCAGGAATTTGAGGATGATGGAATTTCCCTTCAAGATGAGCCGGAATTTGAGCCTGTAGAAGAACTTGAACCCGAACCTGAACCTGAACCAGAGCCGGAAGAACCTGAACCCATATTCGAGCCTGAACCTGAACCAGAGCCAGAACCGGAGCCTGAACCAGACCCAGAGCCGGAATATGAATCGGAAGAAGAATACACTGAAGACATACAGCCGAAGGGACTTGATGAAATTTTTGCAGGGTATAATTCTGACCTTGCAGAGAAAGTATTAGCTAAAGTTGCTGCTATTCCGTCGGATATGTTCGAGATGTTAGTTATTGATCTGCTGTCTAAGATGGGGTATTACGCATTCCAGAACGCAAGATATACAAGCGAGACATCAGGCAGTGAGTTCATACAGGGCGTAATACTTGAGGACAAGCCGGGACTTTCTCCGGTATATGTTCATGCTCGCAGGCTTTCACCAAATAAGATTGTGGGCAAAGCAGAGATAATTGACTTCGTTGATGCTATTGCGGACAAGGGCGGAAAAGGTATATTTGCGACAACTGCAAGTTTTTCTGAACAGGCAGTAATCAGGGCTAACGATGAAAGAATTATGCTGATTGACGGAGAAAAGCTCGCAGGGTTAATGATAAGTCATAATTTCTGCGTTAATGTCGAAAAAGTTTTCGAGGTTAAAGCTATTGATGAAGATAGTTTCAGTGAGTATGAAGCGTAATTCATGAAAATATTTTTTGTCTCTATGGGCTGTGCTAAGAATACTGCTGACAGTGAACATCTTACAGCACAGCTTGAAGCACTCGGCCATGAAATCACGGATAAATCTTCAGGTTCAGATGTTGCGATAATCAACACATGCGGATTTATTCAGGACGCAGTGAAAGAAAATATAGATGCAATTCTTGATTTAGAGAAGCTCAAAGCTGACGGTGAGATAAAGAAAATTATTGTTGCCGGCTGTCTTGTCAATCGGTATGAAGAGGAATTACGCAAAGAACTTCCTACTATTGATTTATTCGTAAGGTCTGAAGAGTGGGATAAAGTCATTAACTTTCTAGGCGGCACTAAATCCTTCAACTGTCCTCCTGTATCACATGCAATCAATAATAATTACTGGACACGTTACCTAAAGATTAGCGAGGGGTGCAGTACGTTATGTTCATATTGTGCAATCCCGTTAATTCGTGGCCGTCTTCGCAGTGTTCCGTTAAAGCAGCTCATAGATGAAGCGTTGATGTTGTGTGCAGGAGGTGCGCGTGAGTTGTGCCTCGTCGGTCAGGATTTGACTGTGTACGGTCAAGACATAGGGACAGATTTACGCACATTAATTCACACACTGAACGCAGAATTACCAGCCGGGACATGGTTACGCCTGCTGTATCTTCACCCTAACAGGACGGACAAGGCACTAATAGATTTCCTGATGTCGCAGGATAAAGTATTGCGTTATCTCGATGTCCCCATACAGCACGCAGACCCCGAAATATTATCGCGGATGAACCGGCCAAGCCCAAAAGGACATATGCAGGAGATATTCAGATATATACGGAGTATTGACCCGTTATTTGCACTGCGCACTACGATAATGACAGGATTTCCCGGAGAGACAGAAAAGAATTTCCGGCAGGTTATGGACTTCGTGAGTGAGATTGAGTTTGACAGGTTAGGCGCGTTCGTGTATTCTCCGGAAGAAGGCACAAGGGCGGCAGAATTTCCGGAGCAGGTATCACGTGATACAGCAGAAGACAGGTGCGCTAGGCTGATGGAACTTCAGGCAGAAATCTCACAGGATAGAAGCGAAATGTTTATCGGTCGTGATATTGATGTTCTCGTTGAGGAGATCGACGAAGAGGCCGGGGAAGTTTGGGGGCGGTCGTTCCGTGATGCTCCGGAAGTTGACGGGTTAGTCTGCGTGTCAGGAAGTGCGGAGCTTGGGGACATGATACGCGCAAATATTTACGACTGCAATGAAAATGATTTATTCGGAGAGGTGATTAATGATGATTAAGACAGTAAAGACTGATGATGTATTGAAGGTATATTTATCAGGCAGAATTGACTCGAACAATGCACAGCAGACAGAAAATGATATTTCAGCAGATATAGCGAAATACCCCGGTGAAGTCCCTGTATTTGACGCAGAAGGACTTGAATATATTTCTAGTGCAGGGCTTAGGGTACTGCTGAAGTTCCGCAAACAGTTCAGCACAAAACTTGATGTAATTAACGTATCTAGTGATGTCTATGATATTTTCAGCGTTACGGGCTTCAATGAACTGCTTAACGTCAAGAAGAAGTTACGTGAAGTATCTATAGAAGGCTGTCCGGTTATAGGCGGAGGAACTTATTCTACGGTATACAGGCTTGACCCTGAGACAATAATCAAGGTATACGACAAGCATAATAGTTCACTGGAAAAAATAGAGTCCGAGCAGAAAAATTCGCGTGAAGTCTTCCTGCACGACATACCTACAGCAATAGCTTACGACATAGTGAGGATAGGCGGATTATACGGGAGCATGTATGAGATGCTCGACGCAGGCACTGTATCAGCAACTCTAAGGCAGCACCCGGAACGTCTAGAGGAACTTAGCCTCAAGACTGCCCGACTTCTGAAGAAAATACACACTACGGAGTTTGAGCCGGGAACTTTTCCGGACTCTAGGGACATATGCCGCGAATATACTGCAAAACTTCATGAGCTGGGATTAATCACTGCTGAAGAGAATACATTTCTTAATACTGCTCTTGACAGGATACCCTACAAGAATACGTTTGTTCATGGAGATTTTCACCCAAATAATATTATGGTATGCGGCGGAGATCTTATGCTGATTGATATAGGTGATGCTTCATTAGGAGACCCTATGTTTGATCTCGGAATATCGTACACGCATTTTATACGGCTTGCTAGGTCTTCTGCTGAACATGGGCTTGACGTTCATGAACGTGTTATCGGACTGAACCATAAAGTTTGGGGCGCAATGTGGGAGATCATCATACCGGAATATTTCGGGACTTCTGACCGTGAAATACTTGCACGCAATAATGAGCTAATCAGCAATTATTCATCATTCCTTATGATGGAGATGCTTCCAGTCATGCTAAAATCTCCTGCCTCTGAAGGGAAAAAGGCCGTGATGAAGCAGATTGTATCATCTATGCTTGAAGCAGCAGATAAATTAACACATATAACAATGTAATTGACATGAAAAAATATCCTGTTTATGTTTGGGCTGCAAGTTTATTCGGTCTCGGCTTTATACCGTCAGGAATGCCCGGCACTGTAAGTTCTGCGGCGGCTTGTGTCGTTAGTATGTTCGTTGATGTCCCTATGTGGGCTATAGTTCTCGTTACAGTTATAGGCGTATGGGCAACGGACAAATCCGAAAAGTATTTCGGCACGAAAGATCCCAGCTTCCTGAATATTGACGAAGTGCCCGGAATGTGGCTGACATTATATTTACTCCCTAAAGGTTTTATTATTCCCGGCTTCTTCCTGTTCAGGCTGATAGATATACTCAAGCCCTGGCCAGTCTGTGCAATGGAGAAATTACCCGGAGGCTGGGGAATTATGGCCGATGATGTTCTCGGCGGAATATTCGCTAACGTAATACTTCAGGCAATAAACGCATATTTATATCATTCCGGCTGGCTGTATCCATTGATTGAAGGTATGATGAAATGAATAGTGCTGTACTTGCTGCTATAGGTGATGAGTTATTGAGCGGTGTACGTCTCGAAAAAAACTGTAACTTTATGGCGTATCACCTGCATAATTCCGGAGTTGAAGTCAAACGCATTGAAGTTATCCCTGACACTGACGGAGATATACAGGAATTGCTATTACGCTGGATAGGTCATACAGATTTGCTGATACTCTCCGGAGGATTAGGCCCGACGCATGACGACAAGACTAGATACTCAATAGCAAAATATTTATGCTGTGAACTGAAAGAGAATGAGTTATACGGCAAAATATTATCCCGCGTAGAACATGACCCGGCACGTTATGCACGAATTGAGCGGAGCAGGTCAACACAGGCAATGATTCCGGAAAATGCTTCAGCAGTCTATAACCCTACAGGCTCGGCACTGGGTATCAGGTTCATGCGCGAAGGTACTACGGTAATAGCTCTTCCCGGTGTTCCTATGGAGTATGAGGCAATGACACGCCAGGAATTACCCGAAATATTTTCGCCTGATTCTAGCTGCTGGGCTTCCGTAATAATTCTTGGCCTGCCTGAGATGTCCATAGCCGAGAAAATCCCCGAAGTAATCAGCAATCCCGCATTGCATGTATCAATACTTCCAGCATTCCCGCAAGTAGAACTAATCATCAGGGGCAGACCTGAAGACGTAGCAGAGGCAGAGAATATCACGCGCTCAAAGTTTGCGTACGTTCTCCCGAAAGGCTGTCATTCACTCGCTGAGGCTGTGATATATGAGGCACGCATTAAGGGCGTAAAGATTGCGTGTGCTGAATCCTGTACGGGCGGAATGATAGGCGCAGCACTTACGGACATTGCAGGAAGTTCTGACGTGTTCAACGGTTCGGCAGTAACTTACAGTAATGACGCAAAGATGAATATTCTCGGAGTTGATGCGGAGACATTGAGGCTTCACGGTGCTGTGAGTGCTGAGTGTGCGCAGGAGATGGCGAAAGGTGCAATCAGGATTTACGGGGCTGATTATGCCGTAGCTGTTACGGGAATTGCCGGGCCTGATGGCGGGACTGAGGCTAAACCTGTCGGGACTGTGTGGTTTGGGATTGCTGGTCGTGATGGAGCTGTTGCGTTCATGAAGAGACTGCCGGGAAATCGCGGAGAGGTCAGGACTAGGACAGTCAGATTTGCTCTGTCGGAACTATGGAAAAAAATTCACGGCACAAATTAAGATATTATGCTATTATCACAACATTCTATGTAGAAAGAAGAAAATTGCTCGTGATGGAGAGGCTGACAGATATAATAGCTAGAGAGACTTTCGGGGAAAGCTGCAAATCCCGCAAGTACGATCTTGACAACGCAGAGCATGAAGACACCGAACATGACAGCGTAAAAGTCTGGCAGAAATCAGCAGAGACATCACAGAGAGACAAATACATAAATCTATTATCCATCAGCAAAAAATTAGCTTCATCAAGTGAACAGCCTTTAACATATTTTCTTGACGGCTCAAGGCGTGTATTCAAGGTTGATGAAATAGCTTACGATATATCAGGGCGCAGGGTAATTTATCCGTTAATTGCCGGACAAATAGGAATAGGCTGCTGTAAGAGAACGAACAGGAAATTATTACCGGCAAAGATTAAGCATGAGATAGTTATAGCCCTTCCTGACAGAATTGCACCGAACAGAATAAACGGCTTCTTTCAGTCAATAAAAATTAAGCTCAACGAAAGCCCATCAACAGCACGGACAAGGATAGAAATTGCTGACGTTCTGCACTATAACACAAGCAAGGATATTACACCCGAAGACAGTGCTACTGCCTGCATACAGTCAAGAATGATGGAAGAAGAGAAGAAGCTGACCGAAACCATTTCACGCAAACTCAATCATAATAACTATCTCATCAAAGACGGCTCGCTTGAATATCGTAATGACAACCGGAAGCTGACGAATACAACAATACAAAATTATAGATGGGTTATAGGTATCTCTAAGAACTTTAACCCCGAAGCCTGCAAGAATGCACACGGCAAAGCAGATCACGGATATATTGCTGACATTCCCCCCTATCACAGGACACAGGCAGCATGTTTCACCAACCCCGGAATTTTCGGCGACATAAAATTTGCTGTGTGGTATATACGGCTTCACGACAAATCGCGGACACGTTCAGCATTCGACGGAATAATCAAGGTAGAAAAGATACTAGCTACACAGGAAGAACAGTACTCCGGAACAATGAACAGCGACGAGATTGACACATTAAGCGCGTATATCCTCAATGAACGTATGCCCGTGTGCTATGGAAATGATTTCAGGTGGGCTAATCATATTTACCCCGTCTACCTGACTGAAACATACATAAAATCAAAATATCTCAGCACAGAAAGTTTTCTGCATCTGTTCTGACGGAAGGGCGTAATGTAATTGCGGGCTAAGTTAATCGGCAAAGTTGCGGCAACAGAAAAATATCCTACTACGATGGACAATTTCACGTTCTGGACGGATTCAAATCTTCATCTTCATGCTTTCGATATAGTGAAGGTAGAGCATATCGACGGCTCGTATACGTTCGGAGCAGTGAGGAACATATCACATATTACAGACGCTCAAAGTTTCCTGACAAGCTATATTTCAAGCGATTTCGGAGACCCCGCAGCAAAATTACCGACACTCAGAATAGGAATGAATTACGCTGAAGCCTCCGTGTCATTCAATACGAAGAATATATATACTCCAGTCCATAACGATGCCCCCGTATACTTGGCCTCACAGGAAGAAATATTACAGGCTCTAGGATTGGACAGAGTACAGAACCCTATAGTGTGCGGATCTCTCACCATGTATGAAGACACTGAAGACGAGATAATTTTACCCGTGAACCTTAACGCAAAATTCATTCTCGGACCTGAAGGTGCACATCTCAATATTTCCGGAATATCAGGACTAGCTGCGAAAACATCATATGCTATGTTCCTGATGAAGTCAGTACAGGAGACATATACCAGCCGTAACAATGAGGACTCTATTGCGTTCGTTATCTTCAACGTTAAAGGAAGAGATTTGATGGCTATAGACCGTCCGGACTACTCGATCAATCAAGCTGAAGCAGAAAAGTATAGATCTCTCGGACTTACAGCAGAACCATTCAGGAACGTGCGCTATTACATTCCGTGCGGAGATCACACATCATATTTATCTGATGAAGATATAGAGGACTACATCAGGGACGGGCAGCTATTGAAGTTCAAATACTGCTACGAAGAAGACAAAGAGAGCCTGGAAATGCTTTTTGCGAATATAGATGATCCGTTGCAGACTATGGAATCAATCATCAGCAAAATAATAGATGAGAATGATCCTGACTTCAGGAATGTAGAGACATGGGGACAGCTTCAGGAGAAAGTGAATTCCCGTTCCCAGAAATCGCAGGGAGTAACAGGGGCATCAAGTGAAATTAGTGTGTTGAGCTGGAGGAAGTTCAAACGCATAATAGATAAAGTTCTGCGCAATGATGACATGTTCGGACAGAGAGCCATACCCGATAAACATGAATGCAGGTTAGCCGACGAACTCAAGACCATAAAGCCCAATGACGTAAAGGTTATAGACATCGCGAAATTGCCCGAAGACAAACAGGCTTTCGTTTTCGGTGATGCTGTAAGGACTATATACCGTCTCAAGCTCGGAGAATATGACAGTGAACCGGGCGTAAATCCTCCGTCAAAGATAGTGATATTCATTGATGAGCTGAATAAATACGCCTCACGTGATACCCCGAAAAGTTCGCCGATACTGCGCGAGATACTAGACGTTACGGAACGCGGAAGGTCTCTCGGTGTGATTATGTTCGGTGCGGAACAGTTCAGATCAGCAATACATCAAAGAGTTACAGGGAATTGTGCGGCCCATGCTTACGGACGGACTAACGCAATCGAGACAACTAACCGGGACTATAGCAATTTTCCAGACACATATAAAAACATTCTAACCAGATTAGAGCAAGGGGAATATCTGATACAAAGTCCTGTATTCAGAACAATGTTAAGAATTAAATTTCCTCGTCCAATATACAAACAATTCAACGATTAGGGGCTATCACAATGAGTGAATATATTATAGGTGCGCATATACTTGAAAGCCTCACTACAGGAATGTATCAGGATTCCCGAATGATTTTCCGTGAGTATATACAGAATTCATGTGATGCTGTTGATGCTGCTGTAAGATTGGGACTGCTTGAAGCTGGAGAAGATGACATACGCATAACTATAGACAGTGTTGCGCGAAAAATCATCATTGAGGACAATGGCACGGGCATAATGTCAGAAGATTTTGCGAGAGTTTTGGGGAATGTTGCGGACTCTGACAAAAGGCAGGACGAGAACAGGGGCTTTAGGGGAATAGGCAGGCTTGGAGGAATGGCTTACTGCGAAACGCTTATATTCACGGCCAAGTTCAAGGGTGAAAATGTTGTGTCTAAGCTGGTGTGTAATGCAAAGATACTAAAAGAGTTTCTTCATGAGAATGATACGGGTATAAAGAGGTATACGGCCTTACAGGTTCTCGATTTCATCAATGAGTTCAAGACAGAAACAACGGAAGATATTGACGCACATTATTTCAGGGTTGAGCTTGAAGGAATTAATGAAGAGAATACAGATCTGCTTGATGTCCAGAAAGTAAGAGAATATTTATCGTTCACTGCTCCTTTGCCTTACCCAATGGCTTTTATGACATTCAGCCCGTTAATTAAACAACACGCGGAAAATCTTGGTCTGAAGATTGATGAATATAATATTTATGTTAATAATGAACAATTATTAAAGGGATATACACGCACATTCAATACAGGCAGAGGAAAAGGCAGCGATGAAATTTTCGACATAAGATTTTATGATTTCAAGAGTATAGATAACCGTCTTATTGCGTGGCTATGGTTTGGAATATCCAATTTCAAGGGAGTAATAGACGATAAATGCCCTATGCGCGGAATAAGAGTCAGGAAAGATAATATACAGATAGGGAACGAGGACACATTACAGAAATTCTTTAGTGAATCTAGGGGAGTACATTATTTTGTTGGTGAATTGTTTTGTGTGTCTAAGGAGCTGATACCTAATTCACATCGTGATTATTTCAATGAGAACCCTGAACGCGCAGAATTTGAACGACAGATAAAAAATTATTGCCGTGAACTGACGAGATATTACCGTGAAGGCTCAAATTTAAGTAGTACTTGGCGCAAGATAGATGAAGCAGAGAAGAGACACGCAGAAATTAGCGGCAAATTCAGAACAGGGAGCTTAACAGACAAGCAAGACAGAGAAACGGCACGTGAGGAACTGCACAAGGCTGAAGATGACGTAGAAAGGGCACGTGCAGAACTAAACAAAATAAAGACAAGTGGCAGTGCTGTAATACAACGCATAATTGAACACGCAGAAGACGAGAGAGCTAACACTACTGAACAGGAGCGCGAAATTATACCGCCTTCAAATATCCCTGCAGAGAAAAGATATACCCCAAAAGAACAAAGACTACTGGACAAAATATATGCGATTATAAGAAAGAGGTTAGAACCATCATCAGCAAGTAAACTTATTGCAGAAATAGAAGATAGCCTCAAATGAACCGCCGGGTTCTCCTCTTGGAACCCCCATACAAGAATAAATATCCTCCTATGGGGCTGATGAAACTAGCTGCATATTTTCGCAACTGTAACGACCAAGTTCTATTCTATAAAGGAAATCTCCGGGACTTGGCCGTCAACCTTCTGTGCGAAAACTTCCTAGAGGAGACCAACAGCAGACCTTTCGGGCGTTACTCCTCCCGAATAACAGAATACCTCAAGACCGGCAAATATTCATTCCTTGAGGGTATACCGGAGTTCTGCAACTTCAGGCGCGAATATGTCATCAGAGATTACCGGAAACGCTTCAAGCTCCATGACTACCCAAAATTCAGCATCATAGCAATCACTACACTTTTCACCTTCTGCTGGAAAGAAACTATAGATACCATCAACGGCGCAAAAGAATTCCTTTCACCCTCCGGAAGGCTTCTTGTCGGAGGCGTTGCGGCTTCACTCGTCCCTGAAGAGATATTCAGAGAGACAGGCATACAACCCATCACAGGACTGCTGAACAGGCCGGGAATTATTGACCCCGATAACCCTGAGATTATCGACACATTACCGCTGGATTATTCGATACTTGATGAGATCGATTACACTTACCCATCACATGACGCATATTTTGCATACACTACTAGAGGCTGTATCAGACGCTGCAAGTTCTGCGCAGTCCCCATACTTGAGCCGGACTATCAGACATTCACCGGAATATTTGAGCAGATAAAATATATTGATGAACACTTCGGGCAAAAGAAAGATCTGCTGTTGATGGATAATAACGTTCTGGCTTCTGACCAGTTCGGCAGGATTATTGACGAGATAAAACGCTGCGGGTTCGCTAAGGGTGCTTCATACCTTCCGCCGAATGAATACGCAACCGCAATCAATAACCTGAAGGAAAACATGAATACACGGGCATATATACGGAAGATTATTGCACTGTATGACCTGACTGCCGCAAAGATGACTGACAGAGAGGCCGGAGAGTTCTATATTTACCGGGAAAATCATAACCTGCTGACACCTGAGAGCGCATCAACTGAAGATATACTTGAAGCAGATGAATACTTCAGGCCAATTTACGCAAAATATTTCCGGCCCGTTAAACGTTCGCGTTATGTCGATTTCAATCAAGGGATTGACGCAAGACTGATTAACGATGACAACATGAAGAGACTTGCAGAGATAAATATACGTCCGTTACGCATAGCATTCGATCACATTGAAGAGCAGGATAGATATATTCAAGCTGTAAGGATGGCGGCAAAATACGGTATCGATGACCTGTCGAATTATCTGCTGTATAACTTTGAGGACAAACCCGACGATTTATATTACCGAATGAAAATTAATGTTGACCTGTGCGAAGAACTCAACGTGAAAATATATTCCTTCCCTATGAAGTATCACCCAGTAAGAGACCCGGCATATTTCCGGAACAGAGATTACACCGGACGGCACTGGAACAGGAAATTTATACGTGCGATTCAGGCAGTACTGAAGGCCACTAAGGGGAAAATAGGACGCGGAAAAGACTTTTTCTTTGAGGCATTCGGACATGATATAGAGGAATTTCACGACATACTATATATGCCTGAACCGTTCATCATATACAGGATGAAATACAAATCTAATCTTGCAGCAGATTGGCGCAGGAAGTTTCACGCACTCAATGATGAAGACTTGCAGACAGTCAGGGCAGTAATTGAAGCAAATGATTTCACTCATGAAGAGGAACATAAAGCATTAGGCCGTAATATATGGGAAGTTCTGAGCTATTATTACATAGAACGCGAATAGTATAATTAAAGCTCTCACGATTAAGCTATATGCAAGGTGATATAAATGTTAAGGCATGTTATTATTCTTACCACACTAATAATTTTATCTTTATGTATGGAGGCAAACGCAATGAGTATAGTTTATGACTACTCCGTATTCACACCCAAAGGCGAAGAAGTTTCATTAGCGAACTTCAAGGGAAAGGTTCTCGTTATCGTCAATACAGCAACGGGCTGCGGCTTCACTCCCCAATATGAACAGCTTGAAGGCATGTACGAGAAATATCACGATAAGGGACTAGAAATAATTGATATTCCCTGCAACCAGTTCGGCGGACAGGCTCCCGGCAGTGATGATGAAATTCACGAGTTCTGCGCACTGCACTTCAACACAGCATACGAGCAGTTCAAGAAGTCTGACGTTAACGGCGCGAATGAATTACCGCTCTATACTTACCTGAAGAGCCAGAAAGGTTTTGAGGGGTTCGGAAAAGATCACAAACTTGCTTCTGTCCTTGATGACATGTTAGGCAAGGCTGACCCTGATTACGCGAAAAAGCCCGACATCAAATGGAACTTCACTAAATTCATAGTTGACCGCAATGGGAACGTCGTAAAACGCTTTGAGCCTACTGTGGACATGAAGGCAGTTGAAGATTTCGTCGTGTCTCTGCTGTAAGGAGTAATAGCTATGACAGTCAAGAAGATTACGGACAATAATACGAGTGAACTTGATGCAGCAAAAGTTGCACTGCTTGACGTTTCGGCTACATGGTGCGGGCCGTGCAAGATGATAGCCCCGGTAGTTGAGGAGCTGTCGGAAGAGATGGCGGACACACTCGAAGTCTACAATGCTGATGCTGACGAAAATCCGGAATTGGCCAAGAAGTTCCGGGTGATGAGTATACCGAACCTGATGATACTCAAGGAAGGCAAAGTTACAGCGCGTCAAGTGGGCTTTCAGTCTGCTGAAGCGTTAAAGGCTTGGGTTGAAGCTAATATATAGTAGTGAACAAACCTAAACATACTGCCGAATAAATTTAACTCTATAAGCAATAAAAAAACTCCTGCCCGATATTTCAGACAGGAGTTAATTTTTTGTCCTTATTTCGTTAGTTGTGCGCAGTAACCTGTAACAGTTAACACATATTCTTCCGTCTTGCTGTCATAGGTATTGCCGTCCTTCCATGAGATTCTTGCAGGAGAACATGAACCGTCCGTATAGAAATATATTATCTCAGGCTCAAACTTCCAGCCCTTATCTTCCGGTATATTCTTCAACTTCACTGACTGCCATTCAAGAACTATAGGCTGTCTTGATGCTGTCCCAAGAAATGCACTCAAGCTGTCAGCAGGAACTTCTTTCTTCTGCAATGCCTGAGCAATAATAGCTCCGCGTTTCTCTATCCCGTCCTGCTTAATCTTCAGCCTTATAGGTATACCTGATAGTGCCTTGTCCATAGCTGCCTCAAGTCCCCGCTGTAATACTGCTGATTTAGGCTCAAAGAAGAATGACAATCTAGGGAGCATTACGCTTGAGAGTATGCCCACTATAGTGAGCACCAGCATAATTTCTATCAGCGTGAAACCTGAACGACGCAAAATTATTCCTCGTTCGTGATGTCAGCGTTTACGCCTTCTCCGCCCTCTTCACCGTCAGGGCCGTAGCTGATTACCTGAATGCGACCGTTCTGATTGCGGTATACATAGGGATTGCCCCAAGGATCTTCAGGTACTTTCTTCAAGTATCCGCCCTCTGCATATCTCTTCGGCACTGGTGATGTTGTCGGTGCTGTAACTAGTGCTTCAAGCCCCTGTGATGTTGACGGGTAAAAGCCGTTGTGCATTCTGTACATTTCGAGTGCGTCCTCTATTGAACGTATCTGTGTTGCTGCTGTAGTGCGCTGAGCCTCTGCTACCTGCGGGCCTATACGGGGAACTACAAGAGCTGCGAGAAGGCCGAGAATTACAACGACCACCATAATTTCAATCAGGGTAAAACCTGAACGACGTACTGCTAAAATTTTTCTTCCTTTCATGAATAAAAACCTCCTGAAATATTTTTATTTTACGATTCCGGCCAAGTCAAACACCGGAGTCAGTATCGCTAAAACTATGAAACCTACACTTACACCGAGCGACAATACCATTATCGGCTCAAGCAGTGTAGAAAGTTTCTCCATTCTTCCCTGTGCTATCTCTCTGCACTGATCCGAAACGTTCGTTAATGCCCCGGATAAATCTCCGCCCATCTCTCCGACACGGACAACTGCAACGGTCTCTTCAGGCATTCCTATTTTCTCCAGTGCCTTATCGAACCTGTGCCCGGCTTTCACCATGTCAGCGGCTTCTATCCATTTCTGTTTTGATGTGTCCATTGATGAGGCCATACGCAAAGCCTGCACTAACGGTATACCTGACTTCAGCAGTGTACTGATATGCGACATCACTAGCGCAAGTGTCAGCTGATCCCTTATTCCCCGCATGAATGGCATTGTTATAGTTCTGCCGGTGTATTTTATCCACGCGAAGAATGCGGCTAATGCTATCAGTATCCATAGGCCGTAACTTCCGAGAAATTCTGACATACTGATTAACATTCTTGTCGGAAGAGGCAATGTCTGGTTCATGTCCGCAAAAAGATCCGCGATTTTAGGCACAACATACGTAAGCATGAACGCAACAACACCAACGCCAACAACTGCCATAACTATGGGATATGTCATAGCACCTCGTATCTTCCGCTTCAAGTCATCCTCTAGCTTGAACTCGTCTGCTGCTTCCGTCAGAACTGATACAAGAGTCCCGGACTGTTCTCCGGATTCTGCAACTCTCCATAAACTTTCACGAAATGCCCCGCTCTCTGAAAGTGCAGTGTGAAATTTCCGGCCTCCTTCAACTTCTGCTAACAGCTTCTCCATTACGGGCTTCATGTTGCGATCACTCGTCTGCTTCGACATTATTTTTAGGGCATCAGCTAACGGCAAACCTGACTTCAGATATGAGGCCAAGCTCCTGCAAAAGAATATGTGAGACTCAAGAGGCAGCATTTTTATTTTGACTTTGCCCTTCTTCTCCTCTGCCAGCTTCACATCAACGACAACTATTCCACGCTCTGTCAGCCTGTCAACTGCCTGTATTGATGATCCTGCTTCTATTGTCCCTTTCGTGCTCTTGCCTTTAGCGTCATAACCGGAATAACTGAAATATGGCATCTCTTAATCCTCCCCTGCTACCCTTGCAAGTTCTTCCGGAGAAGTCAAACCCGACTGAACTGCCGATAATCCTATTTCCCATAATGTCTTGAAGCCTGATTGTCTCGCTATCTCCCTCAGCTTTGAGGCCGGAGCACCCCCGACAAATGCCTCCTGTA
>ERZ842401.5002-NODE-5002-length-14982-cov-7.878073_pt1 | contig 14982 bp, 12 predicted proteins | sample MGYA00521270_ERZ842401 | MGnify/ENA primary metagenome ERZ842401 (study PRJEB31892, sample SAMEA3878208) | bioreactor metagenome | biome: Moose rumen | place: Sweden | collected 2011-10 | study: EMG produced TPA metagenomics assembly of the PRJEB12797 data set...
CAAGTGCCGCCTTGTAGAGATTGTCGTATTCGCTTCCCCTGCGGAGATTGTTCATACCCTCTATGACCGCCGATTCCTCCATTGAGGAAATCCACAGCCTCTCCATCGGCTTGTCACAGCCTGCCATATCATAAACATGGCGGAAAATGTTCTCTCCCTCACGCCCTGCGTCACAGGCATTTACCACCGTCTCCACATCTGACCTGTGAAGCAGCTCCTTTAGCACAAGGTACTGCTCCTTTGTGTCGTCCTTTACCTTATATATCCAGTCGGACGGAATGATCGGGAGCGATTCGTATGTCCATTTCTCATACTTTTCGTCATAGTCCTGCGGCTGTGCCATCTCGATCAGATGTCCGTAGCACCATGAAACCATGTAACCGCTTCCCTCAAAATATCCGTCTTTCCTTTGGTTTGCCCCGATTGCTTCCGCTATGGATTTTGCCACGCTCGGCTTTTCCGAAATCACTAATTTCATACTGTAAAATCCTCCATTCATTCAAAATACATGAAAATGAAATCCCCCACATACAGAATGGGAGAGAGCCTTATCTGCCCTCTCCCTCCAGCATTTTATCCATTCTCTGTTACTCAACATCTTCTTCCTGTTCCTCCAGCTCGGAAAGCGGCACTTCCTCATCCTCGTCAGCCGCACCGTTATAAAGCTCATCATCGCTTATCTCCGGCTTTCCTTTCTTTCCCGTCAGAACCTTGAAGCCGACAACTCCTGCCGCAACCACCGCAAAGATGATGATATAGAGAATCGTCCCCGAACCGGATTTTTCCTCTTTTTCTTCCTCTTTCGGTTCTTCCTCTGTTGTTTCCTCTTTTTCGGATTCGTCCATGCTTCCGGTCTTTGTCACATCATCAATATTATTCTGCCTTGCCACCGAATTATATGGAAGCGTCTGCTCCCCGTCATTCGTGAAGTTGAGTAAATTCTGGTTGCTTACGGAAGTCAGGAAGTAAACCGTACCATTTTGGTTCGTATGTGCATTCGCACCCTCACCGACAACAGAAGCATTTTCTTCTCCGCTACCGGATTTTGCCGCTGTCATGTCGATGACAAGGAAATACTGCTGTCCGTCCGCTGTCACGATGGAATAAAACTGCTTTGTGTCAATCTCCTCTGTGATGTCCTCCCCGTCCTGATTCGTGACCGATGTAACCTCTGCGGAAGAAGTCCCCGTTGTCTGTGCCTGTGCGTTGTCGGGGAGGGAATCGGCGGGATTCGCCTTTTCCTCATCATCGTCCTTTTCTGCGTTCGGATCAGTCCAGTATGGATTGCTGATGGTATAGACCTGTGAGGCATTCCCCGCCTTGTCCAGTGCGTAAACATAGAAATACTGGTAGGAAGCGTCAAACTTCTGTAAGCGTATGGAAATGATACCGTTCTTGTCCGGCTGGTAGCGGTATTCGTTGATATAAACATCTTTCACACCACTTTCGGTATCATAGGTCATGACCGTCAGAAGCCCCTCATTGACTGCCGCATTGAGTGTCGGAGCTACCCTGTCAAAGCATTTGATGTAACGGGACTTCTCATACTCGTTCCCGTCCTGATCGGTCACTTTCACATATACATTGCAGTTTTCCGTAATCTCAAAGAGCATCTCGTCCGTAATCTCCTGCCATGAACCGTTTGCCCCCGCCTTTGCTTCCACCTTGTCAATCTGGAATTTATCCGAAACCTTTACCTTTGTGACTTCCACCTTGATATTGGCATTTTCATTGAACCAGCCTTTCATCTCCGGATTGATCGTGATCTGTATCTTGCCCTTTGTGCTGTCAATCTCCGGCTGCGGCGTTTCACCCTCCGTCTCCGTCCTTGTGACTGCATTCTGTGTCGCTTCTTCCGTATTGCTCGGTGTCTGCGTAGCGGGTGTTTCCGTTTCCTCTGTGCTGCTTTCTCCCGAATTGTCTGTATTTCCGGAAGTATCCTTATTTTCTGTGCTGTTTTTATCTTCGGCATTGCCATCTGATACCGTTCCCTCGCCCTCCGTCTGTTTCGCTTCCGCTTCCTGTGCGGTATCTGCATTATTAGACGCAAGCATGATTCCCGAAGTCCCTCCGAGAAGCGTCGAGCCTATGGCAAGGCTCAGTAAAATTTTCTTAAACATGAATCTGTCCACTCCTTCCTTTATTTTCCCTGTGATTTCAAGGATTCCAGCATCCGCATGAGCTGTTCCTCGTTTTCTATGTTGTGGTCACGAAGATTTCCCATCATGCGGCGGTACTTCTTCGCTTCAATGTCCTTCTCAAGCTGGCTTAACCTGTCACGCTCCTTTTCGTAGCGTTCTTTGGCATAGTCGTAATTCTCTTTGAGCTTTCCGACCTTTTCCTCCTGCCTTGCCGCCAGCTCCTGAAGTTTTCCCATGTCGTCCATATTCGTCCTCCGTTTCCTTTCTATTCGCTGTATGGCGGTCTGATAAATGATGTGATCGGGAATGAGCCTGATGTATAACGCCTTTTTAATGCCACGCACCCACCGTTGGACTGCGAGCCTGCTTCATCCGACGAAGTATTTCCGCCGATGGTGGTATAGGAACCGTCATCATTTTTACATACCACAAGCTCTATGTGTTCATTGCTCCCGAAAAGAACAATGTCCCCGTACTGTGCCTGACTGCCATTGATGAACAGGTGGTTCGTCTGTGCCCATGAATACACCGTCTGACAGGAAGCGGTCTTACCGCCATTGTAAAACGCTGCACCGTTCCCGCTTTTGTTAAAGCACCACCATACAAAAGCACAGCACCAGGGATAATCGTCCCCACTGACCGCCTGACCGTAATAATCCGTATTAAAGATCACATTATTTGAGCCTGCCGGATTTTCTGAAATGCCGATCTGGTTCTGTGCGGTCTGCATCACACCCGAAGCTCCAGCCGCTTCCACGACTGCACCCCCGCCGATCCCGCCTGCCATATATTTTGCAAGCCATTCCTCACCGTATGGAGGGTGTCCGTAGTTTCCGCCTTTGGAATCCGCAAATGCCTGTGACAGTGCAAGCGTCCACTTCGTAGCACCCTGATTCTTTGCATAGGTCAGGAAACCGTATCCGTAGTTGTAGCCCTGTGCCACCATCTGCAATCCGTCGTAATCGTCCGGCTTTGTCACACCCCACGACTTCATTCCCGAATAAAAGTAACGCACCCCTGCGTCAATGGATTTCTGTTCGGTGGTAAAGCTGTCCCAGTCCGGCGGAGTGCCGCTTTCCCAGTTCCCACAGGCTTTGCACTGCATGATGTCGCCGCCGCAGCTCTCCGAAACTCCGCCCGATTCCTGCTGTATCGTCGCAAGTATGGCGTTCACAAACTCATTCAGGTCAACCTCTGCACCGCTTTCCGCATAATAACTGCACCTGTTCACCACAAACTCACGCCACGCCTCCACCTCCGGAGGAAAGCCTGCTCCCATGACCGGACTGGAATTACCGCCAAAAGACATGAGGAACAGCGGACCGGCAGCCCCGAACAGCGAAACGATGATGCCAAGCACCAGCGTACATACAATCGCAATCTTTCCAAGCGGCGTGGAAGCAAGCCTTTTGATATGCTCCCATGCGGTAGCAACCGCACTCTTTGCCTTGTCCGTCAGGCTGAATCCTGTCGAGAATATGGTCTTTCCCTCTGCCCCGACCTTTTTCGCCCTCTGGTATTCCTTGATGGCATTTTTCATGTACTTTCGCTTGATCGCTTTTTTCTGCAGGTGCTTCTCATAAAGGCTGCTGCTTTTCCAAAGCTCGCCCTCCCTTGCTGTCCGTAACGCACTCCGGTATTCCAGCTTAAAACTGTTCCGCAGGATTCTGTCCTGTTGTCGTGCCAGTTTTGCAATCTGTGCTTCATTCTTCCTCATGCGGTGGTAACGGGCTGTCCTTGAAAGACGCATGACTCCTGAAGAAGCGTTTGCCGCCTTGTCTGCTGTATCTATCCAAGCATTCTGTATGCCCGTACCGTTCTTATCGTCTGCGGCATCGTCCGCCATGTGGAGCATTTTCTTTCCAAAATCCGCTGCGGCTTCCCCGCCGCCAAATCTCGGAGCGTCATATAACTTGCTTTTTGCAGACTGCTCTAATCGTAGATCAGATTTCAGACCGCCTTTTAATTCTGTTTTTATCTCATACTCTGCCCGCAGTTTCTTTTGTAGCTTTTTGCGGTTATCCCGCAGCTTCTTCTCATTGGGTGTAAGAGCGTTTTTATCACCCTGCTGTTTCCTCTTGGTAGCGGTATAGAGCGTTTCCCTGCTTCCCGCATCGGATACAAGCCTGTCATTTCTCTGAAAAGTCAGGTGCTGTGTGCCCGATTCCAATTTGAAATCGTCCTGCCCCATGCCTGCCGATAAATGAATCTCGCCCTCTCCCTGTGAAGCAAGAAGCTGTCCTGCATTTTCTCCTGTGTTAAGCTGTGCCTGCCCTGCGTCTGTGCCTAACCTGCTCCGGCTTCTATGGTGTTTCTTATGCTCTCCGGTGCTTTCAGTATCACGATAATGACCGCCAAGCTGTCCGCTTCCGGTTCCGGCACTCAGCCTTCCCCCGCCATCTTCTCCCGAAGATAAGCGTCCGCCATTCCCTCCGGCATTTAATGTCAGGCTTTCACTTTTACTTCCTCCGGAATTAAGATAGCTCTGGCTTTCCGCCCCTGCATTCAGCCTTTCATAACCGCTGTTATGCCTTTTCTGCCCTCCGTTTTCGGAAGTGACGGGACTGCTCCCACGCTCCCCGAAATCATAAGAGGACTGCTGAAATCCTGATGAAGCATGACTGCTTTCCGTAACAGGCTGATGGAAAGAATTGTTTCCGTTATCTGACTGAAACTGGCTGAATCCGTCATTCCCATTGACAAGCATCTGATTTGCTATCTGCCTGTTGCTTCTCTGGTGGCTGTGCCCGCCCTTTGCACCCTGCTCCATGACTGCACTCGCCATATCAAGCACCGCATGACCTCCGGCAGAGATAAGCTCCTGTGAGCTTTGGCTGTCACCGGCTTTCAGGTTCTCATTTTCGCCGCCAGCCTTTAAGGTAGCTCCTGCGGCATCTGCCGCTTTTCCTTTTAAGTCCATTTACAGCCCTCCCTTCTTAGGAAGTGCTTCCGTTTTTGTCTTTTGCGGCTGCCTTTTCCGCCTCCGTTTCCGTCTCGGTCTTTGTCTCCGCAGGCTTCGTGGTAAGGAGCGTGTACATGACGGTATCCTTCGGGAACCTGTCCACAAATGGCTGCACGATGTCGCCAAAGAAGATCAGCCCCTCGCCCTGCCCCACATTCGTCACATATTTGATCTGGTGCTGTGAAATGTTTAATTTCTGTGCCAGTATGTCCCTGTCGTCCGCACCCTGATTGAGCATATAGACAAAATCAGAGTTATCGAAGATGTTCTCGATCTCTTTGGAAGCAAGAAAGTCCTTGACATTCTGTGTGATGCCCGTCGGGATTCCGCCCCACTTTCTGAAACGCTTCCATATCTCCATCGAATAAGCCGCTGTCAGCTCGTCCTTTAAGAGCAGATGAAACTCGTCTATGTAGAACCTTGTAAACTTGTGCATCTCCCTGTTGACCGTCACCCTGTTCCAGACCGCATCCTGCACGACCAGCATACCGAGCTTTTTTAATGTCTTGCCGAGGGATTTAATGTCAAAACAGATAATGCGGTTGTCCATGTCCACATTTGTTCTGTGATTAAATAAATTATTGCTGCCCTCCACATATAGGTACATGCACTGTGCGATATGCTGTGAAACAATATCGTCCTTGTGGGATAACAGCTCGTCATACAAATCCTGCAAGATCGGCATATTCTCCGGCGTGGGATTTTCAAAATACTTGGCATAAATCCTTGAAACCGCAAAGTCGATTGCTGATTTTTCCTCTGCCTTCAACCCCGCTTTTCCACCCACGACAAGCTCCATGAATGATAAAATAAAGTCTGCCTTCAGGCTGACAGGATCATCGTCATCGGAATAATTTAGGTTAATATCCAGCGGATTGATATACTGCTTTGAGGACTGTCCGATTTTTACGATCTGACCACCGAGGTAATTGACAAGCGGATAATACTCCGCTTCCGGATCGCAGATCAAAATGTCGTCCGTCGTGACAAGAAAGGTGTTCAGTATCTCACGCTTGGTCGCAAAAGATTTGCCGCTGCCCGGCGTTCCGAGTATCAGACCGTTCGGATTTTTCAGCATCTTCCTGTCCGCCATGATCATTCCGTTGGATAAAGAATTAAGTCCCATGTAAAGGCTTTCCGAAGATTCCATGAAAAGCTCCTGCGTCGTGAACGGAACAAAGACCGCTGTTGATGAAGTCGTTAAAAATCTGTTCTGCCTGATGAAATTCTTTCCCAAAGGGAGCGAGGAAGCAAAACCCTGTTCCTGCTGATGGTCGAGCTTTCTCAGCACACAGTTTGCCGACTGGATATTGTTGGACAGGGTAAAGCGGAAGTCCTTCATCTTCTGCAAATTCGTATTAAATGATGTGATAAGGAATGTGACCTTGAACAATCTTTCATTCCTTGACTGCATTTCCTTTAACAGCCCATGAGCTTCCTCCGAATAGGTTTCAATATCCGGCGGTATGATGTCCATGTCGTAACCGCTCCGGATTGCTTTCTTCTGTTCCTCAATCTTCATCTTGTTAATGTCCGAGAGCTTTCCCTTGATGTACTTCATGGCTTCCGTCTGGTTTAAGGTATCTATGTGCATGGTCACATTAAGGGCATCCTCCATGTTCAGAATGTCCGCCAGCATTTCATCGGAAATCTCCGCCGCCGAAATGATAAGGTAATTCGTTGTTGCGAACATATCCCCGATCTTGTAATAGTCCTTTGCCCGAAAATCAAAGGAAGTCGGCACGATATAATTCTTCGGTGTCATGCCGCCTGCGGTTATGTCCTTAAAGGACTTCATCGCAAACTTTTCAAGGCTGTCCTGATTGAGATAATCGTGGATAATCTTTAGCCTCTCAATCCCGTTTATCGTGTTGCATTTACAGCCGAGTATCTTAAACTTGTTGATGATGTCCGACTCTATCTTGGAAAGCCTTGATACCGCCTGTTTCCTGTCCCTCGCTTCGATACCGAAGATCAGGTACTTGGACTTCACGATACCGTTGTTTCCCTTTTCAAGCTGGTTGCGGAGATAGGTCGCATACTCATTTCGGACAAGGTTAAATTCATCGTCCTGCTCCGGTATGCTGATCACATTTTTATATTCCTCCATATCCACCTGCTGGTTGATGAAGCAGAACTGGAAATGTATCGTTTCATCAAAGTAATTGAGAAACTGGCAGTATTCCCCGAAAATATGCTGCTTCTCGTCATTCTGTGCAAGCTGATAGTTGATGTCGTAAAACTGCACCATGCGGCTGTAAAAGTTTCCCTCCACCCTGCACAGCCCGTCCGGATAGATCTGCTCAAAAGGCAGGGTATCCAATGTGCTGTGCGGCGTTTTCTTCTTATCCATTTTCTCCACGATGATACGGAAGAAATTGGATAACGGGCTGTTACTGTCTCCGCCATGATAAGCAGTCTGGTATGTCGGATTTTTCGCACCCTTTGGGAGTTTTGGCGTAGCCTGTGTGCCTTTTGCCGCACCGGACTTTACCGGATTATCCTTTTTAGGCTTTCCTTTTGCCTGACTGCTTTTTAATGCTGCTGTTGCCATCTTTCCGTTTCCCTCCTTTCGCTCCGGACAACGCCTGTCCGTTCTTTTCTTTTATCTCTTTTCTCCGCCTTTCGTCGTAATATCCGTAGATATTTTCCGTCTCGCACGTCCTTATCTGCGGATAGACGAAAACATGACGGATAAAATTCAGCAGATATTCCTCCAATGGCAGACCGTCCTTCTCCACAATGCCGAATAAGAAAAACGGAGCCATCAGAGCGATCAGCACATAAAAGGCGGGTGTCGTACCGATTGCCGCCCTTGCGATAAAATATCCGGGGAAACCAACTAAAACTCCAATGCCAAAGCAGATGCATTGTCTTTTCGTGAAATTCCCGATGAATTTTGTCTTGATGTTCGTCAAATCCTTTGGAACACTTACATAAGCCATTGCAGATCCCTCCTTCCTCTTGGATTTCTATAAAAACTCTTTTTGATGCCACATAGAATCTGTAGAATCATTTTCCTGATATTCTCCGCTACTGGATTGCAAAAATCTGTTTTGTAATCCCCTCACATTTGAACATGGTATAAACAAGCAGTATGGAGATACCGACGGTACTCCAGCACGCTTTTGTCAGTAATGAGATAGCGGTCACGCCATTGTCGGCATCAATCGCTATCGTGTTTGGATCGAATACATTTGCTACGAGTACCCCGTAGATTGCCACACAGATCATCATGAGTACTGCCTGCATCGCAAGGGCAAACACATTTTTGAGATACCCCGTCCCGATGTTAGACAGTTGATGGTTCGTTATCGTAGCCAGTGGCAGGGGAGCAACCGCACAATGCAGATAAATGGAGATCATCCTCGAATAAAGGACTATCGTGATCAGAATCCCCATGAATTTGATGATAATGTCGATGAACCAAGTGGATACCGTCAGGCTGATAAGCCCCGACACATCGCCGCTTTCAGCGTCCTTGTCCTGATTCCCGTAATTATCCTTTAGATATTGCAAAAGAGTGGAACCCTGTGTATTTTCTGCTGTCGTGGTATTTAAGACTGTCGTGGTCTTGCTGACCATCGAAGCCCCGATACCGAAGAAGCAGTTGCACAGCGTCAGCGAATTGGATATGAACCACGCAGCTACAATCGTTTTAATGAGCCACTTCATAAGGACGGACACAAAATCCACATCCGCAAGGTTATTGGGCTGAATGAGCATACTGATAAGCTCCCACAGGACAACAAAGGTAAAGACCGTCCCCGCTACGGGAAGTGCCACCTGTTCCGCTATCTTCTCAATCAGCGTCCATATCGTTCCGCCCTGCCATGCGTCCGGTGAAGTAGTCAGCTCCGTTGAAATCGTGCCCACTTTCTCATTCAAATCCGTAAGCATTGTACTTAAATTGCTGTATGCAAGCTCGTAGAATATGTCCCGAAATCCGTTCATCAGTTTTTGGACTGTGCTATCAAACAGCCCAAGAAAAACAGGCATAAATTGAAACATATCTCACTCCTTGTAAAATGGCGGCTGCTGTAAAAATCACAACAACCGCCCTATTAGGCACAAAAAATCATGAGCGTCTGCCCACGATTGAAATAATATGCCCCGTCATTCAGTTACATTTCCGGTAATACATCATTATTTACCGCTGTCCGTATTACTCTTACAGAGAGGACGGGATCAGGTCTGTCAGCTTCGGAACGAGCAAAGCACCGATCAGCATAACTCCTGCTCCTGCCATAAACTGTTTCATACCCTGTGATTTTGCACCCGGATTATCATTTCCATAGCCTTCCAAAAGGTTGACCACTCCCAAGACTGCAAGACCTCCGCCGACTGCGATGATAACGACCTTCAATGCCGATACGCCACTCTTTAAGAAAGAAGTGTAGTCAAGCAGCATGAGGAAATTCATGAGCAGCTTGTGGCTTGCGATAAACGAGAGCAGTTTGGAACCTGCAAAATACTCCATTGCGGCGTTTGTTAATAATGAATACATGATTTTTAATCTCCTTTTCCATTTTGAATTTTGTAGTATCTGCCGCCTAATCTTTCAAAGCGGCTGCTTGTTTTTCTGTGACTATGCGGTTGACCTCGGCTACCGCTGTTTCCACCAGATCGTCCGGTATCTTCACTCCGGCAAGGTCAAGCCCCACGAATGTTACATCTTTCGGGACTTTCATCTCCCCGTAGCCCTTTACGAAGCGTTCAAGGTCAAATTCATTCTTCTTGTCATAGTCAGACAGTTCCTTATACATTTCGTGCTGTGTGATGTCCACCTTGTCCGAAAAGAACGGACGGACACCCCGCACCTGTAAAATACATTTACCTCCGTCCATAAGTGCAAGACGGTCTTGGCTCATAAGCTCCCTGCCGAGCTTCTGATAATTCAGCCCGTAGGACTGTGACGTACCCCTTGTATCAGAGGTGTTGTAGGTATCAATGGTTTCCTTGCCGAGAACGTCGGCAAGGTCTTTCAATGTGGATTTCTCCTTGCCACCGAGAAACAAAAAAGTGTCGCAATTACCCTCGATCGTCTCTGCGTTATCCTTGTAAATCGACTTTAACTGAGCCTTAGACTGTAGGATAATGTCTGCGGATATTTCCCTGCTTCTTATGGTGGCGATGAGCTTGTCAAACTTCGGAATCTGACCGATGTTCGCAAACTCGTCCAAAATACAGCGGACATGGACAGGCAGCTTGCCGCCATATTTATCATCTGCTATGGTACATAAAAGATTAAATAGCTGTGTGTACATGATGGATACAAGAAAGTTTAAGGAATCATCGGTATCCGAGATAATGACAAACAACGCTGTCTTATGAATCCCGATGTCCCCAAGCTCCAGCTCGTCATACGATGTGATCTCCCTGACTTCCTGAATGTCGAACGGAGCGAGCCTTGCACCACACGAAATCAAAATGCTCTTGGCGGTCTTGCCCGCCGCCAGCTTGTACTTGTGGTACTGCCTGACCGCAAAGGAATCGGGCTGTGCTTCCATGCCTTCTTCTTCATTCCCAAACTCTATGTCCTTGAACATCAGGTCGATGGAGTTTTCAAATTCCTCGTCATCTTCCCTTGTCTCCGATGCGTCTATCATGGCAAGGAGCGAGATGAAATTCCTCTCCCCCTCGTCACAGTAATTCACGATATACGCCACATAAGCTGTGAACAGAAGCCTTTCCGCCTTTACCCAGAAATCCTCCCCGCTTTGTGCCCCCTCGCCTTTCGTGTTGGCGATCAGGGTGTTTACAAATTTCAGAATGTCCTGCTCCGTCCTGATATAGACGAACGGATTATAATGCAGGGACTTGTCAAAGTTGATCGTATTAAAAACCTTCAGCTTATACGGGACACGCAGCGGTTTTCCTGTTTTCTTATCCAGCACCCTGTTCTGCCTGTCTTTCCCGTACCCTTTGTACCTCTTCTTTTCCTCGTCCTTTAGCTGGTCGTAAAAGACATAACTGCCTTTCTGTAACATTTTCCCAAGCTCAAGGACTATCGTGCCTTTCGGATCAGTGACCACATACGAGCTGTGCATCTGCATGATGCTCGGCTTCACAAACCCTCGTGTCTTGCCCGCACCCGATCCCCCGACAATGAGGATATTCTTATTCCTGTCGTACTTCGGGTGTTCCGGTCTTGTCATGCGGAGTGCCTCCGTCTGCGTGAGGGGTATGTTGTTCCACCTGTTGGGATCGGTATAAGGCTCAAAATCCTTTTCCGTCCCCCACTTTGCCGAACCGTATTCCTCCCCATGCCGGAACTGCTTCGCATTTTTCTTTCTTGCGTTCAGGTACAGCTTGAATGCCACGCCTGCCAGTATCCCGCCAAACAGCGGTATCGGATTTAAGGACGGTGCCACAAAGGGAGGCACCTGCAATATCAGGGAGAAAGCGTCCACGCATTTATCGAGGACTTCCGTCTTGCTGCTCGCAATGACTGCTTGCAGATATTTATTGACGAAATAGAACAGGATAAAAAATGGTATGGCATCTATGGCGACCTTGTTCGCATTGAGCTTCCCGTTCTTGAAATAGGGCTTTAAGAGCTTTTTCGGCAATGCCTTTACGTCGGTTAAAATGCCATCGACAATCTTATTATTTCCAGCCATACGCTACCTGCTTTCGTTCCTGTTCTTTGATTTCTGCTTGGTCTTCTCCCTCTGCCTGTTCTTGTCCCTTTTCTCCGATATTTCCTTTTTGTCCTTGATCCTCTCCGACAGGGATTTCTTTTTCTTCGGATTGAGCTTCTCCGCTTTCTCCTTAATCTCGGTCTTGGTACTTTCCCCTGACGCTCCACCCTTTTCAAGCGTTTCGCCTTTATAGTCCTTAAAATCATAGCGGACTGCCCCTGCGTCAATGGCTTCGGACAGCTTTGCTTCGTCTATCTCCGAATCGTGTATGAAGTCCTGCGAGAACACCGCTTCGTCCTTTTCGTTGTAGACCGTCAAGGTCTTTGTTACCGCTTTTTCTTCCTCCATGACCTGCTGGGAAGCCATTTTCAGAAGTGCATTCAACTGGTCGATGTTCTTCACTTCACAGAACGCCGTATATGACTTTGTTCCGTCCGCCCTCTCCGTCGCTTTTAACTCGACAGGCAGGTGCATCTTCTTACATGATTTTTCCAGAATCTCCGCAACCTTTTCGCTTGCCACTTCCTGATGGGCAACATCCAGTCCCTCCTTGTTGAAACGCTTTACAGAGCCATGTGTCGCCTTATAGTTATCCGCCACCTTGTTCACTACCTTTGACAGAACCGAATCCTTTTCTGCTCCGGATAGCTGCTTATTCTGCTGTGAGCGTCTAACAGCTTGTGCAATCGCCATGATAAGCTCCGTACTGACCGTAACAATAGCCTTCCCTGTCTGAAACGATTCCTGTGTCAGTTCATCGACCATTGTCTGTCCTCCTTGTTGCCTGTGATATATTTATTCCTAAGACCAATGATACCCTTCAGGGCGGTCTGACCCTGACTGTCATAAGCACCAGCTCCTTTCCTCTGATTTTCTATGTCATAACTTGTGGTCAAGTTGACCAGAAGTTGTATGACCGCCATAAACGCAAAAAAGGCGGCTGCAAGTATCTCTACCTACAACCGCCTTAACGCTGTTAATTTTTATTGTATTTTCACTTGTGGTCAACTTGACCACAAGCACATTACCCTTCTTCGATTCCTGCCATCTGCTGGAAGTCTTTTCTCCTGTCCAAAAGCTCCTTCTGTTTTTCTTCCGAAAGACTCTGAAAAATATCGCTATAACCCATTCCATCCATCGGAGTACCTTTTGCAAGGAGAAACAACTTCGTATTCAGCCATTCCTCCCACAACTCCTCAAACATACTCATGCTGTCCGTAAAGGTTATCACATCCCCAAAGCCCTCCGGCGGTCTGTAATACTGCAATTCTACAAAGCCATACCGTCCTGCGTCCATGACAAGGATATTCTCCATCTCATAAAGTTCCGCAAAGGCTTCTGCGACCTTGCCGCATTTTGCCCTTTCTTCATCTGTTATATAAATCTTCTTTTCCATACTGCACCGCCTTTTCCTGCAATCTGTCTATTTTTACTTGTGGTCAACTTGACCACAAGTAGCGACATACCTTTTTGATAAATAAAACTGATATATCCTGTCTGCATCTCTGACCACATCTATATCCGCCTGAGCTTCCATTTTTTTGAATACCCTGTCAAGAGCTTCTCCGAATGCTTTTTTATGATTCCCATTCTGCTTGATGCAGATACAGTCGTCATAGCTTTTTGTGCCTCTTGGTAGTATCCGTATCAACTTCACGCCCAGCTTTCTGCACAGGTCATTCTCCACGATAGCATATCTGTAAGCCTGTTTTGTCTGCCTGTCCCCATACCCTGTGATTTCCACAGCGGAATTCATCTGTGGAAAATAAAACGCAATCGGTATCCCTATCAATCCATCATTATCCGTCTGAACCTCTATTCCATTTTCGGTCAGATAATATAATAATACATTTCTTGCATAGTTTTCTTCAAATATCGTCCTGATTTCTTTTTCCTGCAAGTGTTTCTGTCGTTTTATTTCATTTTGTCTCTTTGAGCAGACCGGACAGCCGGAACCTCTTACCCTTGTATCCACAACCGCCCGCCACTCGTGACCGCATTCAGAACATTTCCACCAAACATTATCCCTTGATAGTGCATTGATTTCGTAGGGCTTCTTTTCATTTTTATCCGACCATTCCATAGCAAGCTCCGGATTCGTGGCATCAAAATCATTGAAACCCTTTAGGATTTTGATGTTGCTGCAAAACGGGCATCTGCTTCCGCCTGTCTTTGTCGGAATCAGGGTATTCCATTCATGCCCCTTTTCACATTTCCACCATGCTTTCCTGTTGGCATTCGCCATTACCATTGTCGGAAGCAGGGGCAGATTTCTTTCAGACCATTCTGCCGCCACTTCGGGATTTGTTGTCGCAAGGTCATTAAAACCTGTCAACAAAAGATTACCCGAACAATAAGGACAGCCGCTTCCGTTTGCCCTGTTCTTTATGACTGCCTGCCATCTGTGACCGCATTTTCCCCTCCACCATACTTTTTTATGTGAGCCTGCTGTTACTTCTGTTATGCCCGTTTTTTCGTCAGCCCATTCCTCCGTCAGTTCCGGATTTGTCGTTGCAAGGTCGTTATATCCCCGCAACACTCTTTTTCCTGCACAGTATGGACAATTTTCTCCGCTGTGCCTTGCTTTCGGGGAAGCCTGCCATTCATGACCGCATTTCCCCATCCACCATACCGGCTTATTGGAACCGTAAGTGATGCTGTCCGGTGAAAGTGTATTTTTATCCGACCACTCCGACAGCAGTTCAGGGCTGGCATTTGATAAAATGTTTTCTGCATTCATAACCGCACCGCCCCCCTAATCTCTGTAACTTCCATACATATCGTGATTGACCTCCGCACTGTAATAATTATCCATTGTCAGCGGAGCATTGTAGAGTGTCGTCAAGAGATAATTCTTGATGTTGTGTACCTTTGTCGTATTGTCCGACAGACAGGAAAGCACATACTCCATCATGCTGTAATCATATTTCTCAAATCGGGACTGGACAAGCACCTGCGGCTTGTCCTCTTTCCCGATGCGGAGCGTCCTGCTTTCGGAAGTGCAGGCATCCACCATGATCTCCACCAGTTCGTCAATCCTTGCCTGCTCATGTGGGTGGCTCACAATCAGGTCGGAATAATAAATGTTGTCCTTGATCAGTTCCCTTGTGACAGTTATCCTCTCCATCATTCTGTCTCTTTCGGTATCTGTGCCACCATGCCCGTCAACATACTCAGTCCCGATAGAAAGATTGATAGGATTGTTCTCACTCACATTGTTCTGATTATAGTCAGT
>ERZ842401.5003-NODE-5003-length-14982-cov-5.913847_pt1 | contig 14982 bp, 15 predicted proteins | sample MGYA00521270_ERZ842401 | MGnify/ENA primary metagenome ERZ842401 (study PRJEB31892, sample SAMEA3878208) | bioreactor metagenome | biome: Moose rumen | place: Sweden | collected 2011-10 | study: EMG produced TPA metagenomics assembly of the PRJEB12797 data set...
CCTATTAAAAGGGATATCCCGCAGCATGCAATAATTCTTCCTTGCCTTAAAGAATCAGAACTTCAGTGTCAAATTGTCATATTAACGAGATGGCAAGATAATTAATACATATGGAATATATCATACCTATTTTTATAAATCAATATTATTACATTAAATCCTGCAAATCATATGTATAGTCATCATAATTAAAGTTTTGTAAATTATATGTATAATCAACCGGAGGTGCTTCTGAAGGCCATGTTTCAGAAAGTATTAAACTATTTCCATCAGTTTTTATTTTCCAAAGAGTCTGTCTATTTTGACCTTTATAAACATCTAATAAAATACCATTTAGATATAGTTTAGTAACACCATTAAAACTAACATATGTATTTTTTGAATCATAAAACGGTTCAAAATTATGAAATAACACATAGTTTTTGCTATTAAGTGATATATTCTTAATTTTTACTCTGCTAGGATTATCTATTCCTTTTTCTTTACACAATTCATATACTTCAAGTTCAAATTTATCTTTCATATCCAACTCACAAATTTGAATTTCTTCATTATTTTTTGATTTTTCTTCTAGAGCACAGTTTTCACACGTTGGACAATTACATTCCTTTTCCACTATTTTTTCCTTCTTTAAAAAAATATCATAACATATAAATCCTAATGCTATTATCAATGCTATACTTAACATGATTATAGCAAAACTTTTACCTTTTCCATTTTTTTCCAAATTATTCATTTTCATCTCTCCTTTTTATTTTTCTAAAACTATGGTGGACTCGCAATGCCCTATCCTGGGGCGAAGAACATATTGTTTAGGCATGTACTAGGGCAATAGAACATGTTCATAAACTCCTGGTTCTAGGCATAAGACAATGTCATAATTGTTGTTATTATTGAATGTTTATCACTAATATATTTTACATATAAATTTTATCATAATTATTATCAATTTTCTATACTGCAATTCTTAATGACATCATTTATTAATTTATCAATTTCAGTTTTGTTTTTACTTCATTTATCGCAAAACACTTCTTACCTAAATCTTTGAATGATGCTCCTCAGTGAAATACTCTTTTTCTATCAATAATTATAAATCTGTCATGATAAGAATCATTTTTTGTAAATGACACATTATTATATTGTTTTAAGTATTTATTTCTTAAAGTATCACTTATATTTGATGAAATAACTATTATCTTTCCATTAATATTTCTAAGTTCATCTAGTAATTCTTTTCCTATATAATTATCTATAATTATTATTTCTTCTTTTGCTAGATAAAATAGTTCTAGCAATACTGAATACGCATCATAAATATCACCCTTAAAAAATATAGAATTTTTAGTTATTGCTTTTGGATTAAATTTATCAAATAATTCATCTATTCTTTTTGTATTTTTGTCTACTTTCTCCTCTAGTAACAAATATTTACGTGGTAACAGTTGCTCATTATATTTAATATAATGTCTCATTTTTACAAATGTATCCATTATTCTGATACTTGTTTGAATTGCTTCTTTTGATTTTAATATAGTTGCAAGCATATAGACACCTTGTTCTGTAAATACTCTTGGTGTATATCTTCTTCCTCCATAATTGTTTTTTGAAATTGAGGTCGCAAATTGCGACCTCAAATTTTGATATTCATTTTCATTCAGAATCCAAGATATTCTTTCAGGAAATTTTTCATTATTCCTATATACTGCTTCATTAACTCTTTTAGTTTCTACATTATATAGTTTGGCTAGATCAGAATCTAACATTACCTCCTTTCCATCAATTTCATAAATCATGTTTTCGATGTTTATAACATCTTTTTCTGCAATTTCATTCATAATTAAACCTCCTTTTTAGAATAAAAAAAGGATATCCCCTTCATCCTATTAAAAGGGATATCCCGCAGCATGCAATAATTCTTCCTTGCCTTAAAGAATTAGAACCCTAGCGTCCAAATTGTCATATTAACTCACGGCAAGATAATTAATACATTTGAAATATATCATACTTATTTTTATAAATCAATCGAACATAGTTATTTTATTGATTTAATTAATCGTAATATCTTAATATTACGGTTACTATAAATTTATTGCAGCAATATCAATCAAACTATTATTATCATCAAATGATAATTTAAATGTTACACAATAATTTAAACTATCATTAAATATTGTATTTCCGTTATATTTAATGTTGCCTTTACCATTGTTTATTTCAATACTACACCACTGTTTTAATAAAAATGCAATTGCTGTGGCATGACTGAAAACAGCTATTCTTTTACCATTATTATTAGATAAAATTTTCATGATAACATTATGCATTCTCTTTCTTACTTCTACTTGAGATTCCCCATTACCTATTTTATAGTTTTCATCAATTACTTGTTGTTTTTCAAACTCTTCTGTTAATTCATCCCAAGAATCTATACCAAATTTTCTTTCTCCTAATTCACTATCAATATTTATTTCTAAGCTGTTTCTTTCTGCTAAATATTTTGCGGTTTGAATTGCTCTAACATAATTGGATGAATATATAATATCAATATTTTGGAGTTCTTCATTATCTAGTTTTTCTCTTGCAATATTTTCACCTTCAATTGAAAGAGAAGATTTTTCATTTTGTATTTGTAAAGAATCACTATTAGAGTTGTTATTAACCTTTAATGGTTTTGAATGTCTTATTAAATATATTGTAGTCATAACATATCACATACCTTTCATATATCATTATACTACAGTTTTTTATTTTCTTTTGTTCGTAAGATTACTATTTTCCATACTCATTTAGAATTCAACTTGGAACTAGGAAACATATTTCCCTAGGACATGGTTAATTAAACTTTTTATAACTTTTACTAAATATATTCAATTTTTGTAATTTTCATTTATTTCAAATTCCTTATTTTTCAACGCTTTTTTCTTTCAAGTACCGATATGCACTCCACATGATATGTTCTAGGAAACATATTTACTGGTGTAACTTCTAACACTTTATAACTATCAGATAAATCCTTTAAGTCTCTAGCTAAAGTTACTGGATCACACGAAACATAAATTATTCGTTCAGGATTAATTATTTGTAAATACTTCTTAGTCTTATTATCTAATCCAGCTCTAGGTGGATCTACTATAATTAAATCAATACTTTTAAATTTCTCTATTCTATTTTCTACTTTGTCACATATGAAACTAATATTATCAATATTGTTTAACTTTTTATTCTTCTCTGCATCAATAATATTAGATTTACTATAATCAATACCAACTATTTTATCTACTAAATCACTAATATAAATACCAATGGTACCAGTACCACAATATAAATCTAAACAAGTATTATATTTCTTATTTATTCCTTTTCTAATTAAATCATATAAATCTTTAGTTAAATACTTATTAACTTGAAAGAAAGAATCTTTTGATAAAAAATATTTTTTATTACCAACGTTAGTCATAATAGTCTTATTATCATTAATAATAATATCCTTTGAATCATTACTTGTACGAATAATTATATCTTTATCATATAATTTAAGCTCTAGGATAACTTCATTAATTTTATTATCTAATAATAAACAATTTTTAATTTCAATAATATTCTTAGTACCTTTAGCAAAGTAACCAATTTTATTTTTACTATTGTGTAGTGTTACTTTATTACGATAGTTATTTTCTGGTCCATAAATAATACTATTTACTTTTACATCTAGTTTTCCAATATGATTGAGTAATTCTTTTACTTTTTCTTCTTTATAGATATTTTCTTTAAGATAACTCATATGTCTTAGAGAACAGCCACCACAAGTATCATAATAAGGACAATCTACTTCTATTCTATCTGTACTAGACTCAATAATAGAAATTGCTTTTGCTTCAAAATACTTGCTTTTTTCATTTAATATTTCTATTTCAACCAATTCATTAGGTAAAGCTTTTTCTACAAAACAAATTTTATCATTTATATAGGTAATTCCTCTACCAAAATTATCTAATTTTTCTATTCTTACTTTCATAGTATCCCTCATAAAAATTATACCATAAAAATAAATAAACTAGCAGCGTAGTTTATTTATTTGAAAAATACTTATTAATTACAATATCTAAGTCTAATAAATTAGTAGGTTTTGAAAGATAATCATCAAATCCAGAACTTATATATTGATTTCTAGCTGTTGCGAATGTATTAGCAGTTAAAGCAACCACTGGTGGAATTGCATAAATATTACCAAGATTCTTAACAATACGTAATGTTTCTACTCCATCCATTTCTGGCATAATTGGATCAAGAAAAATTAAATCATATTGTTCGCCACTTTTAATTTTAAAAATACAATCACGTCCACTAGAACAGGTTTCTATTTGAAATTTATATCTATCTAATAATCTACTAGCTACTTTTAAACTTAAATAATCATCGTCAACAATTAATACTTTATATTTTGAACAATCTTTTAAATTATTTTCATCGAGCTTAGCAACTGAGATATTAACTTCTCCAATTGGACTTGCGGATACTATTCTCTGAGGTACTTCAACATAGAAGGTTGTTCCAATATCTTTTTCACTTTCAAAAGACATTTTACCACCCATTAAATTAACATATTTTTTAGCTATAATTAAGCCTAATCCAGCTCCTTCTATACTTTCATTATCAGCTTTATCTAAATTATCTAATTTTTCATTTAACTTAGCACAATCCTCTTTAGAAATACCACAACCAGAATCACTTATTTTAAATTTAAGTAAAACATTTGATCCTTGTACTTCTTTCTGTAAGTTAAAACCAATTCTACCAAGATCTGTATATTTAATAGAATTAGATAAAATATTTAATAAGACTTGATATAACTTGGCTGAGTCACCAAATAAAATATTTGGAGTTGACTCATCAACATTCATTATAAAACGCACATCTTTTTGATTAGCACTAGTATTAATAACTCCAAGTAAATCAGATAAAACATTATTTAGTGGATATTCTTTATTATCAAGCACTTCATTGTTACTATATAATTTAGAACTATCAAAAGTATTATTAATTATATCAAGAAGACTATGTCCTGCCATATTAATCTCTTTTATACTTTCTAATATTTTATCTTTATCATCTGAATCTAAGATAGACTCACTATTACTAATTATTGTATTTATTGGTGCATTGACAATCTCTGAGATATTAGCAAAGAATTCTGTTTTGGATAACTTTACTTTAGTTATTGAATTCTTGGCTGTTTCAATTTGCTTAATTGTATATAAATCTGGATTTTCAAAATAAACATATAAAATATCTACTTGCATAATACTTGTAACAGTAAATATAACAACATTAGGTATTAATAGTTGAAAAATTCCAATTAAAATTGTAATAATTAAAATAAAACTAATTGTTAAAAAAACTTGTTTTGAAAGTTGTTTTCTTGCTTGACACAAATATATAAATACAGGAATAAACATAATTAGATAGAAACCCATAACATAATATGGAATAATACCACTGATAGTAGTAAATTCATTATAATTAAGATGACTAACTGGTAAAAATAAACATCCAACCAATCCTAAACACATAACATAAAAGGCTATTTTCAATGTTTTGTTATTTAATATATCTGTTACCTTATTATACTTCTGTTCATCCATAGCAATATAACAATACAATAACAATAGTATTTCCCATAAATAGACAGCAATCCAATATATTTTATAAGTAATTTTTAAAAGAACTATATTAGTAGAAAGACCATAACATAATATAAATATAAGTGCCGCTACTTGTAGGCAAAAAGTACCTATCATAAATGCAATATATAGTCTATTCTTTAGTTGTAATTCCATCTTTTTAGTAAAGTAAGCTAATACCATTAAAATTGTAACAATGATACTACCGCCAGCGAAAAAAGCAGTTAAAACAAAATTATAATCTATCATCATACATTCACCTCTAAAGAACTATCTGAAGTTTGTTCTTTATCATCAAAATACTTTTGAATTAACATTTCTATATCCAAAGTACTTATCGGCTTTACTAAGAAATCAGTAAATCCTTCAGAAATATACTTATCTTTAGACTGCTCATCAGAACCAGAAATCAAAGCAACAACTGGTGGTAAAGTACATTCCATAGAACTTAATTCTTGTAATAATTCAGTAATATCTTTAGGAGCATGATAATCAACAAAAATAAAGCTATATTTATTACTAATAATTGAATCCTTATAATTCTCAATGCTTAAGCAATCATCAACTAGTAGATTAGATTTCTTTAAAATTCCAATAGTTAAACTATCTTCTTTCTCTCCAATAAATAATACTCTTTTTTGTACTTCTTGCGTATTACTATCAACTTTTGAATTATAATCAATATTACCAATTGTATCAGAATTAACAATCATTTGACTTATATTAAAATCATATCTTGTACCAGCTTCTGGAGAACTTGAAAACTCTATATCACCATCAAGCATATTAGCTAGTTTTTTAGCAACCATTAGTTCTAACATAATATCATTTACTGTAAAACTACTTTTAGCTTCTAAAAAGTCTTGAATATCACGGTCAAAGTCTTCTTCTTTCATTAATGTTCCAGGATTAGTAATAGAAAAGCTTAATGTAATTTTCTTATCCATTCTTTTTATTTCAGTAATATTTAATGAAATATTACCACTTTCAGTATAATAAATTGCATTAGTTAAAATATTAGTAATTATTTTAATTATTTTTGATCTATCACCAAAATATCCTCTAGGTAAATACTCAGATACTTTAATGGAAAAATCTATTTCTTTGGTAGCTTTTTTATAATTTATAGCTTCATTAATTTCTCCAACAATATCACCTAAGTCATATTCTTTCTCAACAATAGTTACCTTTTCAGATTCTATTTGTGAAATATCTGAGATATTATTAGTTAGTTCTTTAAAATATTGAGAAGCAGTATAAATATCAGAAACTTCCTCTTTTATTTTATCTATACCGGAATCATTATTTACTAATAATGTTTCACTAAAACCTAGTATAGTATTCATCGGAGACCTAATAGCATGAGAAATATTTTCCAAAAACTTTGTTTGTGCTTCATTAGATACATCTGCTTCTTTCATAGATTCTTCTAATTCTTCTAAAAGTTTAAAATCCTGATTTTCAGTAGTAAAATATATCGCGATTAATAAGAACGATAATAGAAAAGTATGATTATTGAAGTCATATCCAAATATAAGTTGAATAGTTAAAACTAAAATAATTACTAATATCGCATATAAAAGTGGTAATTTATGACTACGAGAAAGAGTATCATTTTTAACAAATAAAACTAGAACAAATATAAAGAAGACAACATAACAAATAGATATAGCGTTTTCTGTACCACTACTATCAAACTGATATAAGAAATCTTCATGAATAGTTAATGGCACTGATACAGCCATATAGAAGCAAAATAAATATAAAATTAAAACCGAAAAAATCAACAAATAACGAATTGGTTTTCTTTTCTTATCTTCAAGATTTGCTGTTCTAATGATTATTACATAACAAATAGTAAAATACATACTAAAAATCATAAAGAAAATAAATAATAAACAAGAAAATATTATAATATTATGCGATAGATGCCCAGAAATACAATAAACATAGAAAAATTCAGCAAAACAAGAAAGTGTACAAAATAACAGTATTAAAAGAAAGAATGTATTTTGAATACCTTTTGTTTTTTTCTTACTTATATATGTCATAAAACTCAATGCAAGGCAGGCAACTGCACCAATTGAGAATCCAATACTAGCTAAAATTTTCATCATTTTAATCCACTCTCCCTATTCTATATACTATAGTAATAAATATTTATAATTATTTCAAGTATAAAGCAAGAATAAGTACATATTATTAAAAAAATATTCCATACTACTAATGGTGATTTTATGGGAATATTTAAACAAAAAGAAAATATTGGAAGAAATGTCTCAAATGTCACTTCAGAATTATCACTTACTGGTCCAAAAGATAGTTTTAATGAAATATATGATACTAATATAAAACTAATAAGAAAAAGAATTAAAAATAATCATTTGAAAGAAATTAACTTAGAAATTGGTAGATATACTCAAACAAAAGTAGGAATTTTATATATAGATAATATTTGTAAAGAAAGTTTAGTTAAACATGTTATAAATAGATTAAAGAAAATTAATATAGATGGAATTATTGATTCTAGTTATTTAAAATATTCTTTAGAGAACAAATTTAATTTATTCCCAACTATTATTCTTACAGAAAGACCTGATAAATGTTCAATGGCACTACTAGAAGGAAAAGTAATTGTCCTAGTAGATAACAGTTGTTATGGATTAATATTACCTAGTTTTTTAATGGATTTTTTTCATACAACTGATGATTATTATCAAAAGTCTATTAATACAAGTTTTATTAGAATTATTAGATTAATTGCTTTTATAATAGCTATTTTTATACCAGCTATTTATATTTCAGTAACTACTAGGAACTATGATTTAATTCCTTTACCATTATTATTAATGTTAAAAGCTGGTAGAACTTTTGTACCCTTCCCTGCTTATATTGAAGCAATCTTTATGATTATCTGTTTTGAAATATTAAAAGAATCAGATTTAAGAATGTCCAATACTAGTGGTTCTGCTATTTCTATTTTAGGTGGATTAATATTAGGAGATGCTGCAGTTGCAGCTGGAATAGTCTCTCCAATTATGATTATTATAATTGCCATATCATCAATCGCAGGACTTATTTTTACTTCAATTGAACTTAGTAATACTCTTAGAACATATAAAATAATTTTATTATTACTTAGTACATTACTTGGTATATATGGAGTATATATTGGCTTATTATTACTTATTTATAATATTCTAACTACTAGAATATTTGGTTACAAATACCTATCATTTGATAAAAATGAAATAAAAGATTCTATTATTAAATTGGATAGTAATATTAAATATCGTAATTCTAAATTAACAAATAATCTAAAAAGAGGGAATTTAAAATGAAAAGAATTATATTAATGGTTTTAATAATTATTCCATTATTATTTATAAAAATACCTAAATATAGAGAATTAAATCATTTAAGAATTATTAATAAAATTGGTATAGATTGTACTAATAATAAAGTATATTTAAAAGAAATAATTCCTATAAAAGATGATAATGGAATAGAATATGAATATAAATTATATGAATTTAATAATTTAGAGAAAGTAATTAAAAGTAAAAAATATTACATAAAAAAGACAACTAAAGTTATTACTAATTGTCAAAATAATAAATTAACTAATTATTTTAATAATATTATTTATAAAAAAGAAATAAGAAAAGAATTAAGTAAAAACACTTAATTCTTTTAATTACCATTAGTATTAGTTTTTAATGTTTCAAATGTAATGTTTTTTCCATCAGATGATAGAATTATTGTTCCATCTAAATCAGTACGATAAGTCTTAATATTTAACCTATTAAGCTTTTTTAGAGTAATATTATGGGGATGATTATAATCGTTCAATTTACCTACTGAAATTATAGCATATTGAGGATTAACTTTTTTTAAAAATTGGGCTGAAGTAGATGAACTAGCTCCATGATGGCCTACTTTTAAAACATTACTCTTTAAATCTTTATTTAAAATATTGAATTCAACATTCTTAGTAGCATCTGCCATAAATAAATAACTAGTGTCTCTGTATGACATTCTTAAAACTATAGAAGTATCATTAATATCTTCTTCATCCTTACCTATCGATAATACAGTAAACTCAGCCTCTCCCACATTAAACTTAGAATCTATTTCAGGAACTTCCCAATTAATATTTTTTTCTTTTAAAGCATCAATAACTTCTGTAAAAGTTAAATTATCACTAGTAACATCTGGCATATAATAATGTTCTACTTGGAAACTTTTAATAATATAATCTATTCCTCCAATATGATCTTCATGTAAATGAGTCGTAATAACATATTTAAAATTATTAATGCCTAACTCCTTAAAATAGTCTACTAACTTTAAACCATCTTCATTATTGCCGGCATCAATTAAAACATATTCATCCCCTACTTTAATTAAGGTACAATCAGCTTCTCCGACATCAATAAAATATATTTTTAAAGCTGCATTTTCTTTATCAATAGAAATCTCTTCTGGCTTTGAATCATTCTGAATATATTCATTTACATCTTCTTTAAAGGCAATATAAAAGAACAAACACAAAAATATTACAATCAAAATTCTCGAAATTATCTGTTTCATATTACCTCCCTTATAAGCATAGCATATTTTTTTTCAAAAAGAAAAGACCAAAGGTCTTTATAAACTAATGTCAATAGAATTATGTTCTTTATCAACATAACCAGATTTAGTTTCACATTTAAATTCACTTTGTAAAATCTTTTCTAATTCTTCCATCGCTGCTTTTACTTTGTCATCATTAAAACCTTTAAAACCATCAATTGGGAAAAAGACATAGCTAGTATTTTCATCAATTTTACCTTCATCACTTTGTCTCCAAGCCCATCTTCTAGTTCTTACTTTATTACCAACTACGTATACTACTTCTCCATCTTCAGGAGTTTCTACCTCATCACTACCCATAGGTTTAAAAGTATCTCCTTCTTTAGTATAACGCATTTCCATATCTTCATCACTTAAAGCCAAATTATGTGTTCCCATTGGTAAAGTATATTTCAATGAAATAGCATTATTTAAATTTACTAACGGATTAATATGTGGAATTTCTTTACCTTTTGAAATTCTATTTACCATAGCTTCTACTGAACATTGAAACTTATTTGGATTAATCCCAACATTTTGGAAAGCTTCACGATAAGGAATTACTCTAGGATCTTCTTTTGCCTTTACATCAGCAAATTCCTTACTAGCTTCTTTCATTGCTTCATCAAGTAACTTATCAATATTTTTATATTCTTTAGAATTATCGATGCCCTTTGCAACAACAACTCCTACAAATAAATTATCTAGTTTATCAAAAACTTCTTTTTTAATTATAAATTTCATAAATACCTCCATTACGTATATTATATATTTTTTTTAATTTAATTCAATTATTTATTTCCAAATGGTAATTCTTTAAAAGTTCTACTAGTTATTTTAAACATATTAGATAAAAAGTCTTTTAGCTCTTCTTTTTTTACATTACCAAAACATTTAATAATTAACATTATAAATTCCGTAAGAACTTTCTTAGTATGATTACTCATATTTTTTGATTTAGCAATTAAATTTAATAGATTTCTCTTCTTAGTTTTTATCTCTAAAATGCTAGTAACATTTGCTTCCTTTAAAATATAGTCTAAATTATTAATAAAATCCTTTTTATCTTCTAAATTATACTTTCTAAACCATTTCTGTATAGATGAATCTAATTCCTTTGAAAAGGCAGATAATTTAGTTTTAATAAAATGATCATCTTCTATTTCCCAATAGACTATATTATGAGCTAAAATACTTTTAGCTGTTGAACTAACAACAAAATCATTAGAATGATTTAAAAACAATCCAACTAATGAATAATTAGGAATAATATGTGTATACTTATCTTTTATATACATATAACGTACTGATGTATATTCATTATCTAATAATCCAGGTCCATCAGCATTAATTATTTCAATAATTTTATTTCTAACAAAAACATTCGCATACATACTAGCTACTAAAGCTAGATTACCACCTTTAGAATGCCCTCCAACAATTAATTTTTTCTTTGAAGTAGTAAAGTGTTTATTTAAATATTTAATAGCCATTTTTTGAGAAATAGTTGGGAATTGATATCCCAAAACAAAGTCTTCTCTCCAACCACTAAATAATGAATCAGTTCCTTCGAAAGAAACAAATACTTGATTAGGTAAATATTCAATTGAAACTACTCCAAATTGTACTTTTTCATTTCCAATATATTCATAATTGTATAATCGACAGTCTTTATATCGATTCTTATTTCTTATATATTTTAAAAGTTTATTTCCTTCTTTAATAGCAATAATATTTATATCTTTTTCCGGATGTAATTGTAAATACTGTTTACCAGCTTCTGCTACAGTTAAAGAAAGATCGTCTTCGAATACAGTATCTAAGTTTGCATAAGATAAAAATGAAAAAATAACTTTATCAACTTGATTCAAGGGTTTTTCTTCAAAAGTAAAATCACCATTTTTATCAATATATTCATATATATTCATTTTACCACCACTATCATTATATCACATTTATAAAAAAAGAATTTATTTGAAATCCTTTTATTTATTTAAATACTTAACTGCTTCAGTAGCAGCAACTGCTCCATCAGAAGTAGCAGTTACTAATTGACGCAATTCCTTTACTCTATTATCACCAGCAACAAATACTCCTGATATATTGGTATGACAATTTTCACTTGCAATTATGTATCCAGCATCATCAGTATTAATTAGCTTCTTAAAGTTTTCATTTTCTGGTACTTTACCAATAGCAATAAATAAACCAGAAACATTTATTTCTTTAGAAGTACCATCAGTATTTGTAACTTCAATACCAGTTAAAGAATCATCAGCTAATAATTTAGTAACATTACTATTATAAACAAATTCAATATTACTTTGTTGCTTTAACTTTTCAACTATGACAGGATCACCTCTAAAAGTATCACGTCTATGGACTAAATAAACCTTAGAAGCTACATTTGATAAATATAAAGCATCTTCTAAAGCAGTATTTCCTCCACCTACTACTGCGACATCTTTATTTTTAAAAAAATTACCATCACATGTAGCACAGTAAGAAATACCTTTACCAATTAATTTATCTTCATTTTCTAGCCCTAATTTTCTATTATCTGCTCCTGTAGCAATAATAATAGTTTTACCTTGATATGTATTTTTAGAAGTTATAACTTCTTTATAATCATCTTTATCAATTAGTTCAGTTACTTTTTCAAATTTTACTTCTGCCTCAAGTTCTTTTACTTGATTATATAATTTAGTTGCAAAATCAAATCCTGAGATATGAGGTTCTACTGGATAGTTTTCAATATCTAAAGTATTAATAATTTGCCCACCATAGCTCAAAGCTTCAAGTACTAATACACTCTTTAATGCTCTCTTTCCGTAAATCGCAGCTGTTAAACCAGCAGGACCAGCACCTATAATTATAATATCATACATACTACTCACCTATAAAACTTTCAATATCATCACTAGATATTAAACCAACATTTCTTTTTACTTCTTTACCATCTTTAATTAATACTAAACATGGTATTGAACTAACTTGATATTCATCGGCTAAATCATCATTATCATCAATATTAATAGAAACTATTTTTACTTTGTCATTTTCTGAAGCAACTTGATCTAGTAATGGTTTTAACATTCTACATGGTCCACACCAATCAGCATTAAAATCAATTACTACTGGTATTTTACTTTTAATTACTTCTTCCTCAAATGTATCTTTATTTACACTTATTATTTCCATAAATCCTCCTTAAAGTAGTTTTAATATATCTTCTTCCATATGTCTAGGATCAAAAGTTGGACTATATCTACCAACAACATTACCTTCTTTATCAATTAAAAACTTAGTAAAGTTCCATTTAATATCTTGAGGTGTTTTACAAGTAGTACTAATTTTCATAACACCCTTCATGGCAATTTTATTCTTCATTCCTTCAATTTTATCTTCTAGATTAGCTTCTTTTAAAAATTTAAATATTGGTTCTTCATTTTCTCCATTAACATCAATCTTCTTTAATTGATCAAATTTTGTTTGATACTTAGCAGTACAAAACTCATGTATTTCATTGTCATCACCAGGTGCTTGATGACCAAATTGATTACATGGAAAATCTAATATTTCTAAACCTTTTTCATTATATTTTTCATATAAATATTCAAGAGCTTCATATTGTGGAGTAAATCCACATCCAGTTGCCGTATTAACTACAATAACTACTTTTCCTTTTAATGTAGCTAAATCCAAATCGTCTCCTGATCTTGTTTTTACTTTTAAATCATATAAATTCATAATTCCTCCTTAACATTTACATTTTAACAAACAATATTATTTTTTTAATAAACACCTATATTACATTAATTGAAATAACATATCAACATAGTAATATTTTATCATACGATATCTTTTTTTGCATTAAAAAAGCATACAAAGTATGCCTATAGCTCAATGATTTTTGGTTTATGTTTTACATTGACTAAGAAGTTGTTTAGTAAATCACTAGTTTTAATTCTAATATGTCTTGTATTCTCTCCAGTATTACAAGCAAAGTACTCCTCATCTACTACTTCTTTATCAATTACTACTTGAACAATTCCATCTTTATCATTAATAACACTCATAACAGTAGCACTACCAGGTACTACACCTAGTTTTTCTTTCATATCTTCAGCTTTAGCAAATGATACTCTAGAGCAGCCCATCTTATCTCTAAACACCTTAGAATCAAATCTTTTATCAGCAGGTAAGACAATTAAATAAAACTGTGTTTTCTTTTCATTACAAACAATAATTGTTTTTCTAATCTCAGCCCCAAGTTTATTACTAATCTCGACACACTCTTCCATAGCTTCCACTGTATCGTTATCAACTCTATCAAAGTTAATAGACAGCTCATTTAATTTTTCATAAACTCTTTTTTCCAAATCACTTGTATAGCTAGTTGGTAATTCATTTGTTATTTCACTTATATACATAATATCCTCCTTAATTTTAATTATCATATCACAATTCGATAAAAACATAAATAAAAAAACAACCCAAAAGTTGTTAGTTTATAAAATGGTGCGAGTAACAGGAGTTGAACCTGCACGTCTGGGACACTAGATCCTAAGTCTAGCGCGTCTGCCAATTCCGCCATACTCGCATGAAATGGTGGACCCTATAGGACTCGAACCTATGACCGCCCGGTTATGAGCCGGATGCTCTAACCAACTGAGCTAAGGGT
>ERZ842401.5004-NODE-5004-length-14975-cov-5.260054_pt1 | contig 14975 bp, 6 predicted proteins | sample MGYA00521270_ERZ842401 | MGnify/ENA primary metagenome ERZ842401 (study PRJEB31892, sample SAMEA3878208) | bioreactor metagenome | biome: Moose rumen | place: Sweden | collected 2011-10 | study: EMG produced TPA metagenomics assembly of the PRJEB12797 data set...
GAGGGGCAAAATCACTATGGACAAGATAAAAACCGCGTCTATTGCGAAGCTTATGGATCATCAATAAAAGACCTCAATGCTCTGAGACATAAGAATATGGAGAATGGTCTGCATGAAGCTTTCCATACAGATGGCAAGACGGTGTATAATCCAAACCTCATGTCAATGCCTACTGGTACTGATTTTGCAACCATCCATAAAGTAGAGCGTTATCGCGACTGGTATGCTGACAACAAGCGGGTTTATTATAAGAATCATCTCTTGTCAGAAGCCAATCCGCTGACCTTTAAGATATTACCATCACACTATGTTTCAGAAGATTATGTTTCAAACAACAATAAAGATGCCAACTATTCTTGCGACGGCAGCCACGTGTACTATCGTGATTCATTAATGCTTGGAGTAGATATTTCCACTTTCATCTGTGGATACGACTTTGTCGAGTCCCAACCATTTGCTTTCGATAAGAATCGTTATTATCAAGGGCATCCTAATCCACTACTCGAGAAATTGCGCCAAGGCAGATGTCGAGATGTTAGCAGATGACTATCATATCGGTGTCAAGAGGGCTGTGGTTCAATCGTGAGTTTATGTAGCGTTAGCCAAGGGAAACAATCCCTGCAAATTTTTCCGGATTTTTTGATAAAGTTGCACTATTCTTCGTAACCATCTCATATACAGGTTATTAGGTGTAGTGTACCTTTTTGTCAAAGTTACACTACCTACACTGCTACCAAAACAAGTTGTTTTGGTGTCGTTGAGATGGTCTTTTTGGTTCGTTTAGACTATTTCTCTGATACCAAAACAACTTGTTTTGGTCTACGCGAAAGTATCTCCTGAATGATAGGTTGGAGTCGATGGAGCAGGCGAGACCCTTGTTTGCTATTCAAGGGTTTTACATGAAAACCACGAAAATTGCATAAAATAGTGACACTTTATAAACAAGTGTCACTACATCTAATAGTTTGATATTTAGTTTTTTATAACAAAAAGTGCTACTTTGGAATGGTAATGAAGAATGAATTACTTTGCTACTGTCTGCAGCTTCGTTGTGATAGTCTTGAAGGCTTCACAACTTGTCTTTAGTGTGATTTTCGAGGGCGACTTGCCAGCTCGTAGAATCACCATGGCGGAGCCGTTGTAAAGACGGCGGTGGTTGGTGACGTTCAGTTCATCGCTATTGATATCGCCATTGGTGACGGCCACGATGCGGGCATCACCCTCCACCTCGAACTTGAGTTCATCCTGTGCCATCGGCACGCGGCGGCCCTTGCTGTCGACGGCCTGGATGCGGACGTGCATCAGGTCTGTGCCGTCTGCTGTCCAGCTGCTGTCCTCCAGAGTTGCGATGAGTCTGACAGCCTTGCCGGTGGTCTCTATCCTGTGGCGGGCCACAATCTGACCATTGTTGCGGGCAATGGCTTCCAGATGACCGTCGGCGTACGTGATGCCGTCCCACTTGATCTGGTTGCGGTGCTTCGCGTCGTTCTTCGGGTTCTGCTTCCGTCCCAGACTCTTGCCGTTGAGCAGCAGTTCCACCTCGTCGGCATTAGTATAGGTGATGAGGTTGATTTGACTACCTGGCTGGCGGCACCAATGGTCGCTCATGCCGTCGTTGCCCGTCTGCACACCGTTCCACATCACATCGTTCTTGGAGTCGATGACGGCGATATGCACCATTGGTTCCTCGGGTTTGAAGAAGCTTTTCATGAAGTAGGCCTTTGGCTTCGGTTCCAGGGAGATGTCGAACACGCCCTGCGCCCAGCCCTTGGCTGGCCATCCCTGACTCTCGCCGAGGTAGTCGATGGCACCCCAGTAGGCGAGGCCAATCACCTTGTCGAGATTCATCTCGAAGAAGTTAGGTCCCATCGCAGCAGTCGAAGCCTCGCTCTGGTAGAACTTCATCCAAGGGAAGCGGCGGCCGTCGCCGGGGAAGTACATGTAGCGATAGTTGTAGGCCTGGATGTCGGTAATCATCGCCAGGTCGTGGGGTAGGGAGTCGGTCTCCCAATTGCGGTAGCGGGGATGCATGGCAACGGTGACGAGACGAGTACTGTCGTAGCGCTCGAGCAGGGTTTTCTGCAGTTTGTACATGGTCACGCCGAAGTCGTTGAAGGGCTGGTTGGGATCCTGCTGCAGCTCATTGCCGAGACTCCAAAGTACCACAGAAGGCGAGTTGCGGTCGCGCTTGATCCACTCAGGCACGTCGTACTGCCACTGCTGTTCGAAGGGTACCTTGCCGCCCGTGTGCTGGCGGGTCCACTTGTCATAGAGTTCGTCCACGAGCAGAATGCCGTAGCGGTCGCATAGTTCGATGAACTCGCGGCTGTAGGGATTATGAGAGGTACGGATGTGGTTCATGCCGAACTGCTTTATCAGCTTCAGACGCTTCTCTATGGCCTTGGGGTAGTTGGCCGCACCGAGTGCTCCGAGCGTATGGTGGTTGGCATAGCCTTTCAGCAAGACTTTCTTTCCATTCAGTTTCATGCCGTAGTCGGGGCCGAACTCCACGGTGCGGATGCCGAAATGGTCGCAAGCCTCGTCGCTGACGGAACCATCCTCACGCAACAGCTGGGCCTTGACCATATATGAATAAGGTGTATCGAGATCCCATAGTTGCGGATTGGGGATTTCAATGTCAGTAGCGATGCGTTCCTCCTGGTGGCGGGTCATCCGGTGGCGGGCTATCTCCGCCGTGTTGTTGTACACCTCCTGACCGTTGGGATCCAATATCTGTACCTTGATGAGGGTGGCCTTATCCTTGGTGCGGTTGGTGAATTCGGCAGAGATGCTGACGTACTTGTTGTCGCGGGTGGTTATATAGAGCGGATGGCGCTCGAAATAACGGTCCTTGGGTGTGCTGATGAGGCGGACGCCACGGAACAGGCCACCGCCAGTGTACCAACGGGAGTTGCCCGGCTCACGTGTGTCGCCGATGACCTCGATGAGGTTGTCCTCACCGTATTTCAGCTTGTCGCTCAGGTCGATTTCAAAGCCTACGTAGCCGTAGTTGGTCCCACCGACGCGCTCGCCATTGAGCAGGACGTCGGCAGTGTACATGATGCCACCGAAATCGATCAATACGCGCTTGTCTTTCAGTTCGGTCGACGGGGTGAGGTGATAACGGTAGTAGCCTTTGCCCATCTCCTTGAACCCACGGCTGGAGAGTCGGCTCTTGATGTTGGCGGCCACATCGGTATTGTCGGCCTTCTCGTCGGCAGCAGGTGCCACCCAGGGCTGTTCAATCTGGAAATCGTGTGGCAAGTCGACGCGCCGCCAAGAATTTGAGTCGTCTGCACCTGCTTTGAACTCCCATCCGAAATTGAGGGATTCTACCACGCGTTGGGCCGGCGCAGTGAATAGTGAATAGTGAATAGTGAATAGTATAAAAAACAATAATCGTTTCATGTTTGTTCTTTTTTGGTTGTTTTGCAAGTTGAAGTAAGTAATTTCAATAATTCGTCACAATCATTCATGATAGAAATCTGTGAATCGTTGATGTAACCCGTAGAATGCAATAGCCTGAGCCAAAATTTAGTCTCACTTGCTTTTTTAATGCAATGTGCATTTTAGTTAAGAAGTCGGCTTTACTTTGACCATATTGGGCTTCTGTAATATTTGCTCCAATAGAAGTACCAGAACGAAGGATTTGTTTAGACATTATAGTTTCTTTCTTTTCGTTTATCAGATACTTGTTCAAATTGACAATTCAAATAGCGAATTTGAAACTTTTTTCTTCCAGCGTTCCTGCCATAACTATTCACTATTCACTTTTCACTATTCACTAATTTGTAGTATTCAGCGCCACCGAGAAGGAAACAGCCAGTGCCGTAGTCCTCGAAGTCGGGCACCTTGGTATAGCTGAGGGGCTGTCCGGCAGAGGGATCCTTACCCGTGCCCTGTGCCCAGCCCAGGAATCCGTCAGGGTGTACACAGTCGCGTACCAGTCCTTCCCAGGCGCGGTCGCAAACGGGTTTGTATTCTGCTGCCTTCAGGTATCCTTTCTGAATGCCCCAGGCCATACCGTAGAGGAAGAGGGCAGTACCCGACATCTCCTTGCCACCGTAGTCGGCATAGCTGACGAGGCTGGGATTCCACAGCCCGTCCTCAGGTCGCTGACAGGCTTTCAGAGCTTTGCTCATCAGCAGGAAGTCTTTCTTCAGTTCCTTATAGTATTTATCCTTTGGCGAGAGCAGGTTCATGCAGCGTACGAGGGCAGCGTATACCCAGCCGTTGCCGCGGCTCCAGTAGCAGTTCTTGCCGTCGGGTGTCTGGTAGGGAGCCACATAGTCCTTGTCGCGCCACCAGAGTCCCTCCTTCACATTGAAGAGTCCGCCGGCCAGCGTGTTGCGGCTCCAGCGATACATCTTCATGGCGTGGTCGGCGTATTTGCGGTCGCCGGTAATCTTATAGACCTGCATATAGAGCGGCATGGCCATCTGGATGGCGTCGATCCACGTCCACCAGCCATAGAGCGATCCCTCGGCCTCTGGCTTCTTCGTGTTCGGCGTCTGCATCTGGTTGTCCAGATTCTCGATGACGAATTTGATTTTCTCCTCGCCGCCACTTTGGACGTAGCGGTCCACGTAGGTCTGCCCGCAGCACTGGTCGTCGGCATCATTGGTCTTCACACCGTTGCGTGGTGTCCACTTGTGGTAGTTGGCCCAGCGGTCGGTATAGTCGATGTAGCGGGCGTCGGGGTCAACCTCGTAGAGAGCCATCAGCCCCTCGTAGTAGACGGCACGCGTCCACAGTGAGGAAGGGCGGATCCGGTTGACATTCGTTGGCAGGGTGGGGTCTGCATACTTGGCCATGAAGTAGTTGTTGGCCAGTCGCAGGGTTTTCATCACATCGTTAGCTTGCTCACTCTGAGCATAAGAGACGGTCATTGCCAGTAGGGCGATGAGAGTCAGTAATGTTCTCTTCATTGTTTCGTAGTTTTTAGTTTTGTTTGAATTTGCTGACAAAGATACTTATTTTTTTTTATTCAGCCATCTTTTTTGCCAAAAAATAGGGTCTTTATATCAAAATTTCTTCTTTACCTCCGATGGCAGGATGCCGAACTCTTTCTTGAATACCTCTCGGAAATGGGCCATCTGGTTGAAGCCTGTCATCATAGCGGCCTCGGTGACATTGTAGTCTCCGCTCTCAAGTAGACGATAGCAGTGGCGTAGTTTCAGTCTGCGTACATATTCCTTGGCTGTCAGTCCCGTAAGAGCCTTTACCTTGCGATAGAAGGTGGAGTGGCTCATCGCCATCTTGTCGGTCAGGAAAGCCATGTCGATGTCGGTCTGCATAATGTTCTGCTCTATGATGCTGTTCAGCTGGCTGATGAACTCCTGATCGAGTCGGCTGAGGTGTGGGGTGGTAGGGTGAGAGGTAAGGTGAGCGGCTCCATTTGCTCCTATGAGCAGTTCTGCCAACCTCCGCCTGCTGTTGAGCAGGTTTCTGATACGGCTTTCCAGAAGTCTGGTGGTGAATGGCTTTGTCAGATAAGAGTCGGCTCCGCTCTCGTAACCCTCTTCCTTGTCTATATCCGTATTTTTTGCTGTCAACAGGATGATGGGGATATGGCTTGTGCGTATATCTTCCTTGAGGCGCTTAGTCAGTTGGATACCATTCATCTTCGGCATCATGATGTCGCTGACGATGATGTCGGGTATCTGCTCCTCTGCCAGACGACACCCGTCAGCTCCATTGGTAGCCTGGAGGATATGGAAGTCCTCGCCCAGTGAGTCGGCGATATATTGGCGGATGTCTTCGTTGTCTTCCACAATGAGTAACAGTGGTTTTACGTCATCCTCCTCCTTGATGGAATCTGAGGGCTTACTATTTGCTATTGTCTTTTCATTTTCCTCGTCTTCCTTATGCAGGGCGTTCGGATATGTATTGCTGATATTCAGTCGGAAATTGAACTTGCTGCCTTTACCCTCCTGACTTTCCACGGTCAGTTCTGCCTCGTGCAAATCTGCCAGCGATTTTACCAGTGCCAGTCCGATACCGGTGCCTGACGCCTGATGGCTGTCCTTGGCTTGATAGTAACGCTCAAAGATGTGAGGCAATGCATCTGCGGAGATGCCATAGCCTGTATCGGTGACACTGAGACTGATGCTGTCCTCGCCGTCAGGACTGACACTGACTGTGATGCTACCCCGTTCAGTATATTTGACGGCGTTTGATAATAGGTTGTTCAGTACGGTCGTGATGACTTCCGAATCGAAATAGATGGCAGGTAGCGGTTTGGCGATATTCAACAGAATAGCCACCTGGGGATTACGGTTCAGTTCTTTGTAGTTTAGCACGATTTCCTCAGCAATCTGTCCTACGTCGCCCTTTGCTACGGTGAGTCGCCTGTTTTGGGTTTCTGTTTTCCTGAATTCCAGTATCTCATTGATAAGGTTCCTTAGTCGGCCGGCACTTTTGTATATGAGCTCCACCTTCTTGCGACTGTTTGCTGTCAGGCTGTAATCTGACAGCAAATCCTCGAGTGGTCCGAGAATGAGTGTCAACGGTGTGCGCAGTTCGTGGGTGATGTTGGTGAAGAACCGTAAGCGCTCCTCATTGAGCTCTTGTTTCTGCAAACTCTCACGCCTGGTCATTTCGAGGGAGTTGCGCAAGGCGATGCGTCGCTTGTATTGCTTGACTATGAACGTAATGACGGCAATGACCAGCATCGCATAGAAGATGTAGGCCCACCATGAGAGCCAGAAAGGCGGTGTAATGCGGATGCTGAGCTGTGTGGTGGTGGCTTTCTCCCACTTCTGATTCCTCAGCTTTGCCCGCAGTACGAATGTGTAGCTGCCCGGCCGTAGGTTTCTGAATGTTACCTCGTGGTTACTCCCCGCAGGGTACCACTTGTCGCTAAGCCCCTTCATCATATAGCTGTATTCCACTTCGTCCAATTGTGCATAGTCGCTGACGGTATAGGCAATCCTTAGTGTGTTCTGCTGATATGACAACTCAAGGTGGTCGTGGGTCAAGGGGACAGGTCGCATGACCCAGCCTTGGGCCAAGAACTTGTCCCCCTGACCCACTTCCTTTCCTATTGGACTGAACACCTCACACATGACTATCTTAACTGGTGAGGTTTCCAGATTTGTCTCTGTCTCTTCCGGTTGAAGGTAGTACACACCGTTGGATGAGCCGAATGCGATGCTGCCATCGATAAGGGTAGTAGCGGCTCCTTCCATAAAACCGCAGGCATTGAACTTCTGCTGTTGGCCGTAATTATAGAAACGCCCAATCACGGTATCCAGACAGGCAATGCCCGTATAGGTGCTGGCCCAGATGCGTCCTTGACTGTCTTGCTGGATGGCGCGGACTTGTCTGTCAGTCAGTCCTGCTGTGGTATTGTAGACAGTGAAGTGTTTCAGGTTCGTAAGGTCCGGTAGTCGGATCAGTCCTTCGCTCGAGGCCAGCCACAGGCCACACTGACGGTCGGCCAGTGCTTGGTTGATATTGTCGGTAGGCAGTCCTTCGGCCATTGTAAGTCGTTGCGCCTGCATGGTCTTTGTGTTGACAATCAGAATCCCTCTGCCCTGTGTGGTCAGCAACAGTTGCGTAGGTGTCAATCGTATAAAGCTTGTCACTGGTGCCCTGTCTGTAAGTCGTGTGATTTCATTATGATGGCTTATCTGTCCTTTGGCGTAGGTGCAGACCCCGTCTTCAGCACCTATCCAAATGCGTCCGTCGCTGTCCTCCATGAATGAATGGATGTCGCATGCATCGTAGCCGATGTCAATAGGTTCGAAAGTCTGCCGTCGGATATCGAACCGTATTACGCCCTCATCCTCCATTCCCATCCAGATGTATCCCTGACTGTCGGCCATCAGACAGCGGGCGAATGTATGTGCCCTGTGCTTCATACCCTTTACTTTCCAGCGTCCCTCGAATGCCAGTTTGCCTTGGCCGTCAGGACTGCTTACGCACATACTCAGTTCATCCTCACTGCTCACCCATATATGACCGTCGCGGTCGCTGGTAATGCCGTAGACCCGCCTTACTTTCATGTCTGGGAAGTCAAGGGTCTGCAACAATGGTTTGTGGCAGGGGATAAAGTCCACCCCTGTACTGTGGTTGCCAATCCAGATGTTTTGGTAGTCGTCTTGCAGGATACAGCGTGTATTCATTGATGTGGTTTCCACCGCCGTCCCGTCGTCTGTCATCACGCCGCCTACGTCAGTGGCTATCCATAGGTGACCGTCGGCCATCTCTTTGATGTCGTAGACGTTGGCACTGGTGAGGTCCAGTGCCTCTCCCTGGGATTCTACTCGCTTAAACGTCCCTGACCCTATAATGAACTGTGCCAGTCCGCAATCCGTTCCAATCCAGATTTGTCCCTTGCTGTCTTTTACGATGCGTCTCACGTTGTTGCTGGGTAGCCCGCTGTCAGTACTTTTCCCTGCCAGATGGCGCTGAGGAACGGTCGGATCTTTCAGGTCCACGATGCTCACGCCCTCCTTGCTATGACCTATATAAAGATGTCCGCGTCCATCGTCCATGCCGCATCGGCTACCAGGTAGCTTGGTAGCCAGAGTTTTCAGTCGGTAGGTACTGCAGTCCAGATGCTGTATCTTCCCGTTTCCAAAGATGAGCCATACCCCCTGTTGGTGGTCGTCAGCCATATCCACTACACTGTAGTTCTCAGGCCTGTCACCAGTTGTCTGACAGCCGAAGATGCCTTTCTCGCAGTCGTATATTGCCAGTCCATGCTCCGTACCTATCAGCATCCGATGTTGATGACGATCGTAGAAAAGTGACAAGATCTTGTCGTTGGTTGTCCCCATCTGTTCTCTTCTGTATATGCTGACCGTATGACCAGCAATGCAGTTTAGTCCGGCCTCTGTGCCTACCCATACGTTGCCCCCACCGTCAAGAGCCATTGACAGCACAAAGTGGTTCGACAGTTCTATGGCTGAGACGTTCTGCATGAAGATGCTCGTCAGCAGGATGAGGATGAATGTCAGTTTCCGTATCATATTTTGTTATTTGGTTGCAAATATACGAAGAAAAAACAGAAAATGCATCATCTTCTGCATACAGTTTTTCGTCAATCGTCACTTTGACCGAAAAGTGGACTGTCGTTGACGAAAAAACGACGGTCGTGTTATCGGAACCTTTAATAATTTTGCAACCGAAAAGAATTTTGTCTCTCGTTTTGGATCATACATTACTTTGGTTAGTTAATAAAGTTAGTTAGTAGTTCTTGTTGATGGGCACTAGTGTTTCTGAGGTAAAAAAGATTGTATTAGGATATGACAATAGGAATAGGAACAATTGATGCTTTATCATAATTACTAATTTAAAATTTAACAACATGGAAGAAAAAAGAAAGACTAACCAGAAGAGCTGCCCGAAAGGTTGGCAGCGACTTCTCTTCCTTGCCCTGATGGCTGTCATGTCGACGGTGGCCATGGCGCATTCGATGGTAACTTTACCATTCCCAGTGTTCCTGCAAAGGCCAACTTGGAAATCTCTTACATCGGTTTTAAGACGCAGACTGTAGCCGTAGGCGGCAAGAGTCTGGTCAGCGTGACGCTGCAGGAAGACCGCCAGCTGCTCGACGAAGTGGTCGTTGTAGGTTATGGTACGCAGAAGAAGAGCGACGTGACAGGTGCCATGGTCAGTGTGGACTCGGAGAAGCTGAATGCGCGTCCAGTGAACAATGCGCTTGAGGCTTTGCAGGGTAAGGCTGCCGGTGTGGATATCACTACGAACGAGCGTCCTGGACAGCTGGGTAGCATCCGCATTCGTGGACAGCGCTCCATTACAGCCGATAACGCACCTCTTTATGTAGTTGACGGTGTGCCCTTGATGTCAGCCTCTGCCATTGAGACCCTGAATCCCCGTGACATTGAGACGATTGACATCTTGAAGGATGCTTCTGCGACGGCCATCTATGGTTCGCGTGGTGCCAATGGTGTCATCCTCGTGACCACCAAGCAGGGAAAGGGCGGTAAGATGACGGTAGACTATACAGGTACGCTGACGGTGTCGAACATCGTAGACCGTTCGCCCTCGATGAGTGCAGCAGACATGATCCAGTTCCGCCGCTGGGCTGCCTACAATCAGGATCCCGAGCAGTTTGCCCATCCTAATTCGCCGACGATGGCCAACGATGAGAAGCTTTTTGATACTCCGGAAGACAACCACACGTCATGGAACAATATCAAGCAGGGCTGGACAGGCAGCAGCTGGGATCCCTCCAGGGTGGCCAATACTGACTGGACCGACTTCGTGACCCAGACTGCCATTTCGCATGAGCATACGCTGGCCGTCAGTGGTGGTACGGACAAGATGAATGCCTATGGGTCATTCGGTTACATGAGTAACAAGGGTACCCAGAAAGGCCAGTGGTACGACCGTTATACAGGCAAGGTCAGCGTCAACATCAATCCGACGAAGTGGTTCTCCATGCAGGCCAGCATCAATGGCTCATGGCAGGAACAGGACTATGGTATGTCTACCCTTCAGGGACGTTCCGGCTCGGTGCCAGATGCGATTTACGGCACGGCCAAGCAGATATATAACTTTGCCGTTCCATACGATGAGGATGGCAACGTGGTGACCCATCCGGGTGGTGAGACCACCATCTACTCCATCATGGACGAGTGGAACCACTCGCAGCAGAAGTCGCAGACTTTCCGTGCACTGGGTAACTTCTCGGCTACGATTAATTTCGGTGAAATCCTGAAACCGCTCGAGGGTCTGCGCTATAAGATTAACTTCGGCCCTGACTTCCGCCACTGGCGTGAGGGTGTCTATATCGACGGCTTCTCCTCACACAAGATTGACCAGAAGGGTAATGAGGGTGTGAACTACTCTCGTCTGCAGAACCGCCGTGACTTCTCATGGACGCTCGACAATATGATCATGTTCGACCGTACGTTTGCCGAGAAGCATAAGGTGGGCGTGACGCTGTTGCAGACAGCCTCGAAGTGGAACGTCGAGAATTCCAGCATCAAGGCAGAAGGCCTGGATAAGGATTCGTATCTGTGGAATGCCATGGGCACGGTCGACGTCACCAATAAGGACAACAAGGTGGCCATCGGTTCGGGCATCGAGGACAGACAGCTGGAATCCTATATGATCCGACTGAACTACGGCTTTAATGAGCGCTATCTGTTGACTGTCAGCGGGCGCTGGGACGGTGCCTCGCAGTTGGCTGACGGACACAAGTGGGACTTCTTCCCCTCTGCAGCCCTGGCATGGCGTATCGGCGAGGAGAACTTTATCAAGAGCGTTGACTGGGTAAGCAACCTGAAACTCCGTCTTGGTGTCGGTGTGACTGGCAACTCGGCCGTGGCTCCTTATAACTCCAAGGGTGCAATCTCAGGCATCTATCTGCCCTTCAACGGTATGGACAATGTGCTGGGCTTCACCACCAATGAGCTTTACTATGGCACAAACAACGCCCTGTCGAACCCGAATCTGGGATGGGAGAAGACAACCCAGTGGAACCTTGGTATCGACTATGGCTTCCTGAACAGCCGTATCTTCGGTAGCATCGACCTCTACTGGTCAAGAACCAACGACCTGATCATGTCGACCACGATTCCGACGCTGACGGGATTCCCCACGACCCTGTCGAATATCGGTAAGACCAAGAACCACGGTATTGAGTTTACCCTCAACGCCATCCCGGTGCAGACAAAAGACTTCCAGTGGGAGACCGATTTCAATATTGCCTATCAGAAGGATGAGATCGTAGAACTAGCATACGGAAAAAATGACATGGTTGACAACGGCTGGTTTATTGGCGAGAGCATCGCTGTGTACTACGGCTATGAGACTGATGGACTCTGGCAGGAGAGCGATGCTGCAGAGATGGCCAAGTGGAACGAGAACGGCTACAAGTTCCGTCCCGGTATGGTGAAGCCGGTAGACCAAAACGGTGACTACAAGATGACACAGAACGATGACCGCGTAATTCTGGGCCGGAAGAACCCAACCACCACCATGGGCTGGACCAACAACTTCTCCTGGAAGGGCATCGAACTGGGGATCCAGATGTTCGGTCGTATGGGCTATATGTTCAATACCGGCGGTGAGGCTGAGACAGCACATGCCAATCAGCGTGAGATAGACTACTGGACACCGGACAATACCGGCGCAGAATATCAGATGCCAATCCTGGCTCAGGCTACTTCTGGCTCACAGGATCAGTTCTCAGGCAATCTTGGCATGAAGAAGGCTTCCTTCATCAAGGTGCGCAACATCTCGCTGGGCTATAGCTTGCCGAAGAGTGTCCTTCGCTCTGCCACCTTGTCGCATGCCAAGATTTATGCACAGATTATCAATCCGTTCAGCCTGAAGCAGAGTGTTAATGGTTTCGATCTGGATACAGGTCGTACGTACTTCAACCGTAGCTTCGTGTTCGGACTTGAAATCGGATTCTAATGGATAGTGAAACATCAATAGAGAAAAGTGAATAATTAATTCAGAAGATTATGAGATATAATAAATATATAATAGGTGGATTGCTGGCCACAACCATGACGGTGGGGACAACATCCTGCTCCAGCGACTTCCTCGATGAGGAACTGACCACCAAGTTTTCTACCGACTACTTCAATACAGAAGAAGGACTGGAGGCCCAGACAGTTGCACTCTATGGTAATATCCGCTGGCACTTCGGCTACGAGTGGGCTTACGGCGTAACACTTTATGGCACTGATGAGTTTACCAGCGGTAATGACCTGACCTCTGACGCGTGGAACGAGTATGACTCCCGTTTCGGTCCATCTGTTCAGGGTACTAACAGAAACTGTCCGCAGCCCTCAGACCTGTGGAACCAACTTTACTATGGTATCTCCTCCTGTAACAGTATCATCGCCAAGGCAGACATCATCAAGGATGAGGCCGTGCGTAATCGCTGTCTGGCCCATGCTTATTTCCTGCGTGGCTACAACTACTATCGCCTGACGGCACAGTATGGAGGCGTGGCCCTGCAGTTGGAGCCTGTCAACGATGTGGTGCGTAACTTCACTCGCAGCACCGAGCAGGAATGCTGGGAACAGGTCATTAGCGACCTGCGTCAGGCCTACAACCTGTTCAAGGGTGAGGAGTTTACCTATGGCAAGGGTATCACCTGGACGAAGGCCACGGCAGCCCACTTCCTGGCTAAGGCCCTGCTGTTCCGTGCCTCTGAGCGTTGTGACGGTTTCAACAGTGCCACCAAGGATGCTGATCTGAGGGGGGCCATCGAGTGTTGTAACTATGCCATCGGTGCCCGTAAGCTTTCGCCCAATTACAGCGATCTCTATGCCAACTGGACGGGTGTCGACTGTGCCACTGAGCAGCAGGACGAAATCCTGATGGCAGCAGGCTTTAACAACAGTCCCAGCACCGTCGGCCGTTTCGGTAACCGTACCTACAACTACTTCTGCCCGCAGTTCTCCAACTTCTCCAACAGTTGGGTGAAACGTGGTGTGTGGATTGGTGACATGGACTTCCAGCGCTGCCGCCCGACGGAGTACACCTATGCTGCCTACGACCATGTGAATGACGCCCGTCTGTGGAAGACCTTCAAGACCGTCTACGGCGTGAACAACATTGGTAATAAGGATGCAGGTGTGAACCTCGGTGATCCTGGTATCATCATGATCCTCAATACCAAGGACGATCATACCTATGATGGCTATACCTTCGGTGCCAATAAGCAGGAGCCGACCTTCAAGGACGATGCAGGCCGACTGCCGGAGTGGCGTGAGGGACAGCGTCAGACGGCTGATGCCGGTGAGTTGACTTCTACACCCGGTCAGTGGATACCGAATTCCTCCGTGCTTTATCAGAATGGACAGTATGTGGCTCCGACCTTCATGACGCCAGGCTATAAGTACAGCAACTTCTTCGCCGGCATCAACAAGACCGTCGATGGCACCCGTCAGGCAGAGAAGGGTGACTCCTTCCGCGACGTGATCATGGCCCGTCTGGGTGAGACCTATCTGCTTCGTGCTGAATGCTATGCCCGTCTGGGCGAATATGAGAAGGCCAAGGCCGACATCAACGTGATTCGTACTCGTGCCCAGTGGCAGCAGGGTGAGAACCGCTCCTACTATGTCGACGGCTCGAAGGCCTTCGAGGGTAACGCCCTCAATACGGGCACTGCTGCAGAAATGTATAAGAATTCTAACCTCTGGATGAACACCTACTACCTGTCGAACCCGAACCAGCCTGTCACCACTGAGGCTTCTAACCTGACTGGCTGGACATGGGACAACCTGCCCGCAGAGGATGAGGCCATCCTGGCTAAGCTCGGCGTTAATGGACAGAAGGAACGTGCTATTCAGTTCATCCTCAACGAGCGTACCCGTGAGCTGATTGGTGAGTGGCAACGTTGGGAGACCCTCTCGCGCACCAAGACATTGGTACAGCGCGCAAAGGCGTTCAATACTGAGGCTCAAGCCGTTCAGGATAAACACCTTTACCGTCCGATTCCCCAGTCGTTTATCGACGGTCTGAAGAACGAAGACGGCAGTGACCTGACTGATGAGCAAAAGAAAGCTTGGCAAAATCCCGGATATTAAATATACTGGTTAGTTTTAGTTAGTTGTAAATTAGAGTTAGTACATTCGGGAAGAGGCTGAGTCGTTGATGACTCAGCCTCTACTTTTTCCCAGTTGACGGGAAACTGTTGCAAGATTGATGAGTTTCCGTATTGGTAGTTTGGAACTTTTTTGCTATCTTTGCAGCCAGAAACTTAAAATATTACATTATGTTCAAACGGATATTATTAGTTATGGCCCTGATGTGGGCCGTGAACACCGTGTTGGCTCAACCTTCGACGGTGCCTGACGAGAATCTTAACCGTCATGACTTCTTCTATGCCGGACAGAGCAAGCAACGCCGGATGTTCATCGTGAAGGATGGACAGGTGAACTGGAGTTATAAGGACGAACTGAAGCGAGGCGAAATCAGCGATGCGGTGCTGATGCAGGACGGTCATATCCTCGTGGCCCATCAGTACGGTGTGG
>ERZ842401.5005-NODE-5005-length-14974-cov-5.819827_pt1 | contig 14974 bp, 14 predicted proteins | sample MGYA00521270_ERZ842401 | MGnify/ENA primary metagenome ERZ842401 (study PRJEB31892, sample SAMEA3878208) | bioreactor metagenome | biome: Moose rumen | place: Sweden | collected 2011-10 | study: EMG produced TPA metagenomics assembly of the PRJEB12797 data set...
ATATAAAAAGTAGACATCTCTTTTTATGAGTGTCTACATTTATTATATCAGTCTAAATAGTTCTCTTTTTTATATTCTTAAATAATAATTATTAGATATTAATGATTCAGTTTCTTCATAACTAAAATTAAAAAATAAAGACACATAAAAATAAAAGTATCTTTCTCTTTTATTTTTAATATCAAATAATAACTTATATTGTTCCCAAGAGATATTTTCTAATTGAGAAGAAAAGATTGGAAACATCAAATAAAATTTTTCCATTAACCAAATATTCTCTCTAGTAAATAGATAGCTATTACCAAATAAATATGAATAATAGGTAGAACACTTTTCAACTATATTTGAATATTTATATCTATTATTATAAACAGTTTTACCTATTTGCCAAAACAATAGTAATTTATCTTTATTTATCACCTCCTACTATATTATACAAAAAAAAGAAGCTTATTTAGCTTCTTCTAAGGCTCTTGTTTCACGAATAACTGTGATTTTAATTGTACCTGGATACTTCATGTTCTCTTCAATCTTTTCTTTTACTTCACGAGCTATTCTATGTGCTTCTAAATCATCTACTTCTTCTGGTTTAACTACTACACGTAATTCTCTACCTGCTTGAACAGCATATGTCTTATCAACACCTTTAATTTCATTACCAATCTCTTCTAATTGAGAAAGTCTATTAATATAGTTTTCTAATGAATCATTACGTGCTCCTGGACGTGATGCACTTAAAGCATCTGCGATAGCTACGATTGAAGCAATAACAGAAGTTGCAGGTGTATCTCCATGATGTGATGCAATAGCATTAATTACTACTGGATTTTCTTTATATTTTTTAGCAATATCAACACCAATATCAACATGGCTTCCTTCAACTTCATGATCAATTGCTTTACCAATGTCATGTAAAAGTCCAGCACGTTTTGCTAGAGCAACATTTTCACCCATTTCACCAGCAATTATCCCAGATAATTCAGCTACTTCTTTAGAATGTTGTAGCGCATTTTGTCCATAACTAGTTCTAAAATGTAACTTACCAATGGTTTCAATTAATTCTGGATCAAACTTTGTAAGACCTAATTCAAAAGTAGTATTCTTACCAAATTCAATTATCTTTTGTTTCATATCCTTACAAGTTTTATCATATAATTCTTCAATACGAGTTGGATGAATTCTTCCATCCTTAATCAAACTCTCTAGAGTTACTCTTGCAATTTCTCTTCTTAATGGATCAAAGCTAGATAATACTACAGCTTCAGGAGTATCATCAATAATTAAATCTACTCCAGTAATAGCTTCAATAGTACGAATATTTCTACCTTCTCTACCAATAATTCTACCTTTCATTTCATCATTAGGTAAATCAACTACCGTAACAGTCTGATCACTTGCAATATCAGCTGCATACTTTTGCATTGAAGTAACGATTAATTCACGTGCTTTACTATCAGCTTGTAATTTAGCTTCATTTTCAGCCTCACGAATATACTCAGATATCTCTTTAGTCATGTTTTCTTTTACCATGCTCATTACTTCTTCACGAGCTTTTGATTTACTATAACCAGATATCTTTTCAAGTTTTTCTAATTGTTCTTTTTTTATTTCCTCCACTTTACTTTTTTCATTTTGGATTTCTTCTTGTTTTTCAGATAGTTTATCTTCACGTTCTTCTAGAGCAGATTCACGTTTTTGAAACATTTCATCACGTTTGTCCATACTAGATTCACGTTGTAACAATCTATTCTCACTTTCTTTTAATTCATCTTTCTTTTCTTTGATTTCTTTATCCAAATCCATTTTTCTTTTATGAGCTTCTTCTTTCTGCTCAATAGCTGCATCTCTTTTTAATTTCTCAATTTCTTTTTTAGCAGAATTAATCATCGCATCTGCTTTCTTAGAAGCAACATTACCTCTTAAAGAATTAACAATTAATGAGATTACAAAGCCTACTACTAGGCCTATAATAACAAGTAAAACGGAGATTCCTATACTATTCATAAATACCTCCATCTAGATTAGTTCTTTACTAATCTACTTCTATTTTAGTGTCATTTTAAAACCTTGTCAAGTGCAACAAAAAAGTGTTCAAGGAACACTTTAAACACCATTATAATCCAATAAGCAATTAATTTCTTTTTATTATTTTTTACACTAAGATAGATTGCATAAAACAAAAATAGTATTGAAAAGATTATATACAAACCTATACCAATCCGAATAAATTCAGCTATTACTAAATTACTCATTAACCACCAAAAAGCATCCAAAGTGCAAAGAAGAAACTAGCTATTGGTAAACCTATAATTGCATTTAAACGAGCAAACATTAAAGTATCTTTTATTTTTCTAATATTAGCCCCGCAATGAGCACAAAACTTACTATTATTACCATTATTATGATTACAACTGGGACAAACCATACTATCACCAATTATATTTTATCAAATAAAAGACTTTCTTAAACATATATAAATTTTTTTATGTAAAATAAATTTAAATCATACCATATATTATTACAAATAGAACAACTAATAAAATAATTAATAAGACATTAGTTGTTATTTCAGAAGAAATCTCTTCTTCATTTTCACTATTTGAAAAAGTTGCATTACCAGCAAATAATGCTGAAAGTACTATATAAACAACTATTAAAACCTTGGGCATAAAAGTTCCTGGTATAGAGGAATTATCAATACTGAAAATGCCATCCATTATTCCTATTGATAATAGCATAAGTCCAAAATAAGGAACAATTGTAAAAAGATTAGCAAGAGAAAGAAATTTAAATAAGCCATATGCTGATGCATATTCAGCATTTTTGGGAAGTTCAGTTCCACATTTACCGCAATACGTGTCTGTTATATTAGTATCTTTACCACACTTAGGACATTGCATATTAATCACCAATTATATTTTATCAAATAAAAAGACTTATCTTAAATATATTAAGTCTTTTTTATTTTTTTATGTAAAATACTTGACTATTACATCATAATCATTATATTCCACTTTCTTATCTCCAATGGCCATATAGTTATCTCTACCTTTTCCAAGTATTAATACTGCATCTCCTTTAGTCGCAATATCAAAAGCATAATGAATAGCTTCTTCTCTATCTTTAATTCTAATATAATCTTTTCTCTCTCCTACCATTTGATCTATGATATCATCAACATTTTCATTTCGAGGATCATCCATAGTAAATATAGATATATCACTATTATCCATGACTATTTTGCCAATAACTGGTCTTTTTTCTTTTTCTCTTCCACCAGCTGCCCCAGTAACAGTAATAATTCTCTGATAATTATAATTTTTAAAAGCTTCTAAAACACTTTTAATACCATTAGTAGTATGAGCATAATCTAATACAATATCAAAGTCTTGTCCGAAATCTAAAAACTCACAGCGTCCACTAATTGGCTTTGTGTTTTTAATTCTTTTAATTAAATCTTTTTCTTCTACTCCAGTTAGTAATCCAATAATAAAAGCTAATACTACATTATAGACATTATATTTACCAACCAAAGGACTCTTAATTAAATATTTATTGTTATCTTTAACAATAGTTATTTCAGTTAGCTTATTATAGTTAACATTTTCTATTACATAATCATTTTCTTTATCAAAACCAAATGTAATAGCTTTATCTATTTCTTTTAGATACTTGTCATCTCCATTAACTATAACTAATCCATCTTTTTTTAAATGATTTAATAATTGTAATTTACAATCTAAATAATTTTTAAATGTTTTATGAACATTTAAATGATCCCCCGTAACATTAGTAAAAGCTACTATATCAAAAAGAATGCCTTCTACCCTTTTGTGAAGTAATGCTTCACTAGATACTTCCATGGAAACTGTTCTTAATTTTGCTTCTTTAACTAGAGATAAATCTCTATATAATTCAGAAATGCCCGGTGTTGTATTACTAGTAGAGATAGTCTTATCATTAATAGTTAAACCATTAGTTCCAAGATATGCACAGTCTCCCAATAATTCTTTAACTAAAGTTGCCGTAGTAGTTTTTCCATCAGTACCAGTTATCCCAATTAACTTAAATTCATTAATATCTAAATTATAAAACTTTAAACATAATTCTCTATAGCATTCATCTAAATCTTTTACTACCATATAGGGAATATTATAATCTATCTTTCTATCAGTAATTATAAAACTACATCCATTTTTAATAGCATCTTCAATATAATCATAATGGTCAACATTATAACCTTTAGTAGCTACAAATAAATAATTTTCTTTAACCAACCTTGAATCATCAACAATACCTGCTATTTCACAATCAAAATCAGTTTTAACTAATTCTTTAAGTCTCATATTATCAGCTCCAATTAACTATATGCATAAAAAAACTATATCATATAACAAAAAAAAGAAAAATAATTTTATTTTTCCTTTTTGTCTTTTTCATTAGTAATTGCGATATCATAATATTCTCTAACTTTTTGTTCTAATTCTTTGCTTAGTTCCGGATTATCCTTTAATAAAAGCTTTACGTTTTCTTTTCCTTGACCTAGTTTTTCACCATTATATGAATACCAAGCTCCTGTTTTATCAAGAACTCCAGCCTCACTAGCTAAATCAATTAATTCTCCTTCTCTACTTACTCCTTCACCATACATAATATCTACTACACAAGACTTAAATGGTGGAGCCACTTTGTTCTTAACAACTTTAACATTTGTCTTATTACCAACTACTCCATCACCCATTTTTAATTGCTCACTACGTCTAATTTCTAATCTAACTGTTGAATAGAATTTTAATGCTCTACCACCTGTTGTAGTTTCAGGGTTGCCAAACATTACACCTACTTTTTCACGTAATTGATTTATAAAAATTACCGTAGTATTAGTCTTACTAATTGTTCCATTCAGTTTTCTTAAAGCTTGAGACATTAAACGAGCTTGTAATCCAACATGAGAATCACCCATTTCACCATCAATTTCTGCTTGTGGTACAAGTGCCGCAACTGAATCAATAACAATAATACTTATAGCTTCACTTCTAACTAAAGCATCACAGATTTCTAGTGCTTGTTCTCCTGTATCTGGTTGTGATAATAACAAGTCATCAATATTAACTCCAAGACGCTCAGCATAAACCGGATCCAAAGCATGTTCTGCATCAATAAAAGCAGCTCTGCCCCCTAATTTTTGTTGTTCAGCAATCGCATGTAAAGCAAAAGTAGTTTTACCACTTGACTCTGGTCCATATATCTCAATAATCCTTCCTTTTGGATATCCTCCTACTCCCAATGCAATATCTAATGATAAAACTCCACTAGATACTACATCAACTTTCATATGTTTATTTTCACCAAGTTTCATTATTGAACCTTTTCCAAATTGTTTTTCAATATCATTTAATACTTGTTCTAAAGCCTTATCCTTATCTTTAGAACTATCCTTAGCTACAGCCATTTATTTTCCTCCTTGTAAATAACTTACAAATTAATTGTATAATATATTTTTTTAAAAAGCAATACTTTTTCGAACAATTGTTTTATTGTTTTACAATTACTTTTTTCTACGAAAATATAAAAACCTCTATACAAAAGAGGTTTTTCAATACTTTTATTGTTTGAATTTTAATTATTCACTTTTTTTAAAAATTAATTGTTTATTAATCTTATAATATTCAAATGCACTTACAATTGATAAAATACAAGCTAAATATAACAATCCAAAAGCAACATTTACATTAATAAATTCAAATGGAATATTATAGAAAAATACTAAACAGATTCCTACCATCATACAAGCTGTTTTATATTTACCAGATTTAATAGCAGCTTGAACTTTTCCTTTACTAGCAGCTTGCATCTTAATAGCATCAACAACTATATCTCTTGTTACATATATTACTGGAACTATAGTTGGGATAAATCCATTAGCAGCTAAAACTATTAAAACAGGATTTACTAATACTTTATCAGCAATAGCATCTAACATTTTACCTAAATCAGTTACTTGATTATTTTTACGTGCAAGATATCCATCTAAGAAATCAGTTAAACTAGCAATTATAAATATAACTCCTGCAATTATATAATTCAACTGTACTAATACTCCATTAATATTATACTTTGGAAAATTAAACCCAATTAATGAAAATAAAGAATCCCACATTAATAATAAAATAACTACTGTTAAGGCAAGTCTTGCAACTGTAATTTTAGTTGGTGTATTCATAAATAATTTCATCTCCTATACATGATTTTAATTCGTTAACTCTCTGCGGAACTTTATTAATACTATGAATGATAATATAAATAATCACAAAAAGTACTAATACTCCAACAGCGACATAAACAACTGGCCAGAAATTAATCTTTTCCTTATACTCTTTAGTATATGGAGATTTTACTTTTCTTTGCTCTGATTCTTGTTCTTCCTTCTTTTTTTGAGCTGCCAAGATGTCTTCTAAAGAAATTCGTGAAGTATGTTGAAATAAAAAGTTATTAAATTCATCCATTACCTTATCTGGGTTTAATCCCAAATATTTAGCATATGCTCTTACTGATTCTTTTAATTCATAAATATCTTTAAAAGCTTTTACATTACCACTCTCTATATTTTCTAAATGTGATGTCGAGAATTCAAGATCTTCACAAGCTTCAGTAATACTAACACCATTGCTAATTCTAGTTTGTTTTAAATACTCTCCTAATTCTTTCATGCAACACCTCATCTATTTAACAAATAATATAAATAAGCCATGTTCTGTTCCTTTTCAGGAGACAAACATTTATCTACTATTTCTAGTTCCTAACTCCGTTCAATTCCTTTGTTAGAACTCCCCTACCAAATTTGGGTTTCTCACTCGCGGGGTTTACCACGTTTCACTCTTTCCTTTCGAAAAGGATCGTCACTGCGGCACTTTACGGTTTATTCCTTATCAAAGACTTAGGAATAAGATCCGCCGTTAGCTAAAAGCTACCTCAGGTTATTTTTTCCCTGAGCACGAACACTACGCCCATCGCAGGTGCGTGTGAGCATGGACTTTCCTCAAGGAGCTCAAGACTCCCAGCGTTTGTCTATATATTAATTGTTATCTTCTCCGTTATTTTTTCTTGAACCGTAAACCATTTTCTCTAATTGTGAAAGTCTACGCATAACATCAACATTTGTTATTTCACCACTAGAGCTATTATTAGAAGCAACTTCTACACTCAATTGAGAATTACGTAATTCTTGCTTTAACTGCATAATTTCTGCTAATAAATCGGCTTTTTCCTTTTCAAGATTATTGATAATATCTAGAAATTGTTCATAATCTCCAATAATATCATCCAAAAACTGGTCAACTTCTTTTAAACGGTAACCTCTTGTATCTATCTTAAAACTCTTTTCTAAGATATCTTGAGGCGTAAGTTTAATCTTATTTTGATACATAACTATCACCAATCCCTTACATTAGTATTATGTCATTACTTGGTGATTTTGTCAATTATTAACCCTTGTATCAAATTCTCTATTTCTATCTTTGTATTAGCTAATTGAATATTATCTATCATTTTATTAATAATCATATTGATTTCTAAGCTATTCATCTTATCACCTAATCAATCATAATATATTTTATTTTAAAAGTCATAAATACGACAAAAAAAGAAAAGAAAATACAAATAAAATTATATGGAAAAAATATTAATAATATAGTATAATCAATTGTAGGTGATGAGATGAACTATCCAGGTGGTATAAAAAAAGAAAATAATCCTAGTTCTATTATCAAAAAATTAAATCATAAGAATCGAGGAATGTCTTTAGAAGCTGATTTAAATATATCGAATGAATACTATCGTAGTATTGATAAAGCATATATTTATAAAAAGCCAACACCTATTAAAGTTACTAAAGTAGATTATCCATCACGAAGGGAAACTATTATTAAAGAAGCCTTTTTCACAATTCCATCAACTACTGATTATAATGGAATATATAAAGGAAAATATATTGACTTTGAAGCTAAAGAAACTAAGAGTAAAACATCTTTTTCTCTTAATAATATTCATAAGCATCAAATAGAACATCTAAAGAATATTTATAGACATGGTGGTATAGCTTTTATTATTGTTAGATTTACTACTATAAATAAAACATTTTTATTATTTATAAATGATTTATTAGATTTTATTAATACTGAAGATAGGAAATCTATTCCACTAAGTTATTTTGAAGAAAAAGCTTATTTAATAAAAGATAGTTATGAACCAAGAGTAGATTATTTAAAAATAATCGATGGCTTAATTGGAGGTATATAAATGGCACAAAAAAAGATAAAAAGAAGAAGTCAAGTAAAGCGTTCTACTAATACTAATAGTAATGTAAGACGCGCTACTGGAAGAAGAAGTAAGAAAAAACCTAATTATACAGTAATGGCTGCAGCTGGGCTAGGAGCATTAGCATTATTATTACTATGTTATATTTCGTTAGGATTAACAGCTACTGCTCTATTCGCAATTGCAATTGGTATTTTATTCGGAGTTTGGATTTTAATTAGTCGAATTCCTAGTAATAAAAAGAAAAAGAAAATTCTATATATTTTACTAATATTATTCCTTATTTGTGGAATTGCTTGTTTAGTAGCATTCAGTTTCTTTATTGCTTTTATCAAAATAAAAGCTGATCCTAAATACAATACTAGTAAATTGAACACTTTAGAAATAACTAGAATTTATGATAAAGATGGTGCTGAAATTGCTAAACTAGGATCTGAAAAAAGAGAGAAAGTTACTTATGATCAATTACCAGAAGTATTAGTAGATGCTATTATAGCTACTGAAGATTCTAGATTCTTCCAACATAATGGTTTAGATGCTCCAAGATTCTTTAAAGCTACTGTGGGACAATTAACTGGTAATTCTAATGCCGGTGGTGCTTCTACTTTAACAATGCAAGTTGTTAAGAATAGTTTTACTGATAAGTATGGTCAAAAGACATCAGGAGTTTCTGGTATTATTCGTAAATTTGAAGATATTTACTTAGCAGTATTCAGACTAGAAAAAGACTATTCAAAAGAACAAATAATTGAATATTATGTTAATAATCACTTCTTAGGTGGAAATATTTATGGTGTTGAAGAAGCTTCTAATGCTTACTTTGGTAAAAGTGTTACTGATTTAAATCTAAGTGAAGCTGCAATTATTGCTGGTATGTTTAAATCACCTAACTTTTACCGACCAACTGCTAATCCAATAAATGCTACAGAAAGAAGAAAAACAGTTTTATATTTGATGCGTAGAGCTGGTTATATTACTGCAGAAGAAGAAAAGGCTGCTAATGCAATACCAGTTGAATCATTAACTGCTGATGTATCTACTTCTACTGAAAACAAATATCAAGGCTATATTGATACTGTGGTAGAAGAAGTAGAAGATACTTATGGAGTAAATCCATATACTACACCATTACTTGTTTATACTAACTTAGATAAGTCTAGACAAAATGCTGTTAATGCTGTTTTAGCTGGTGAGAACTATAATTGGATTGATGATAGAGTTCAAACAGGTGTAGCTGTCCTAGAATCAGAAACAGGTAAAATTTTAGCTATTGGTAATGGACGTAGTATTAATTCTAGAAATAATAGTGGAGCAAGACAATTTAATTATGCTACACAAATAAGAAGACAACCAGGAAGTACTGCTAAACCATTATTTGATTATGGTCCTGGTATTGAGTATAATAACTGGTCTACTTATGAACAGTTCAATGATTCTCCATATACATATTCCGATGGAACATCCATAAAGAACTGGGATGGTGGATATTATGGTCAAATTACACTTAGAAGAGCTTTATCTGCTTCACGTAATATACCTGCTTTGAAGGCTTTCCAAGGTGTAAAAAATGATAAAATTAAAGAATTTGTTACTAACCTAGGTATTACTCCTGAATTATGTCCTAGTGGTTATTCATATAATAAAGAAAAGAATAAATGTATTAATAAAGAAGATGCAACAGATATTAAAGAAACAATTGCTTTGCATGAAGCTCATTCAATTGGAGCCTTTACTGGTGTTTCTCCACTTTTAATGGCTGGTGCTTATTCAGCATTCTCAAATGGTGGATACTATAATGAACCTTATGCAGTAAGTAAGATTGTTTATAGACAAACCGGAAAAACAGTTGAACATAAAGAAAACAAAAAACAAGTTATGTCTGATGCGACTGCTTATATGATTTCTAGCGTTCTACAAGATGTTGCATTAACTGGAGGTACTCCTCATAACGTTGCTTGTAAAACCGGTACTACTAACTTTGATGAATTTACTATGAATAAATACAATATGCCTGGTGATGCAATTCGTGATTCATGGGTAATTGGATACTCAACTAAAACTACTATTGGTATGTGGTATGGTTATGATGACTTTACTAAAGAATCAATTGCTCAAGGTTATGTTTTACACAATGTTCCAGCTACAATTCAAAAAGATAGATTATTTAATGCTTTAGTAGCTGCTGGTGCTATGGAATCTAATCGTTCTGAGTTTAAACAACCATCAAGTGTTGTTAGAGTAAGTGTTGCACCTGGATCTAATCCACCTAAGTTAGCTGCTCCTGGAGGTCCAGCAGTAAGTGAACTATTCAAGAAAGGAACTGAACCTACTGAATATGACACTTCAAGTTACACTATTCCTGCACCTGGTAATTTCAAAGTTGTTGATAATGGTAGTTCCGTTACAATGTCATGGAGCGCTGTTTCTCCAATAAATACTGGTGATGATTCTCATGGTAAATTTGGATATAACATATATAAAGATGGAGTTCTAATTGCTTGGACAGATAAAACTTCTTATACATTCTCTCCAAGTAGTCCTTACGGTACATATAAAGTAATTGCAACTTACAAATCATATAATGATATTCAAAGCTCTGCGGCGACATTTACTTTGAATGAACCAATAATTATAATCGACCCAGAACCTGAAGAACCTACTCCGCAAGAGGAATGTGAAGCAAGTGGTGGAACCTGGGATGAGACGACAAGTACTTGTACTACAACATAAAAGAAGAATTAAACATTCTTCTTTTTTTCTTTGCAAATATCTTTTAATCTACATTCACTACAATTTGGTTTTATTGCTTTACAATAATATCTTCCAAATAAAACTAATTGCAAATGTAATTTAGACCAATTCTCTTTAGGAAATTTTTTCATCAATTTATTCTCAATAGTTAACACATCATCTTTTTTAAAAGCTAAACCTAATCTTTTAGCTACTCTCTCGACATGCGTATCCACAGCAATTGCTGGTTCATTATAAAATTCACTCAAAAAAACATTAATAGTCTTTCTTCCAACTCCAGGAAATTTCATCAAAGCATTTCTATCTCTAGGGACTATGCCATTATATTCATTCACTAATATACCAGCTATATTCTTAATATAAAGCGCTTTTTTATGATATGAACCAATTGGTCTAATAATACCCTCTAATTCCTCTAAATCAGCATCTTTTAGGTCATTTAGCGTGGGATAAACTTTATATATTAAAGGAGTTACTGAATTAACACGTTTATCTGTTGATTGAGCACTTAATACTACTGCGATTAAGAGTTCATAATCACTTCTATACAACAACTCACATTTAGGTTCAGGAAATAAACAATCTAAATATTCTTCAATTAATTTACTCTTCATCAAACCAATTCCATTCTACAATATCCATATCAATATCAGTATCTTCTTTTTTCTTATTTCTTTTCTTTCTTCTCTCTTCTACATCTTTAACAGTCTTAACACCATCTTTACCCCATTCATATAAAATTTTATCAATATATTTCAAGTTAAACACACCATTAAAGACAGCTTCTTTTAAGGCTTCTTTAATCAATTCCTCACTAATATTATTCTCTAGCCAAGCATTAATTATTTCTATTTCAATAGTACCTATAGTTCTACCAAATTCTTTTTGAATTAATTCATAAATATCCGTCTCATTTTTATCACTACCATTTACTTCATCCATTATTAATAATGATACTTTATCATAAAAACTATCTAATAAAATATGTTCTTCCATTAATCCTTTTTCAGTCTTCATTGTTTTTATAGTAATTAACCCTTTATCAGATAAAGTATTTACGTAATTCATAACCTTCTCAAGACTCATATTTAAATCTTCCATAAATTTATTTGGATCAAACAAACATTTATCACCTAAATTATATAAATATATAAGGAAAATAAATTCATCTAATTCAATCTTAAATTCCTTATAGTTTTGCATTAAATATAAAGGAATAACTATATTACCCTTTTTTAATGTATTAATTAATTTTGAGTTTTTCATAAAACCATCTCCATTAATGTATTTATAATATCATAATGCCTAATAAATTTCAAAAAAGAGAATCATTAGATTCTCTTATTCATCATCTGTATCATCATCGTCATCATCATCACTATTAATTGATTCATACAAATCATCAATTGATATTTTACCATCACCATTAGAATCACTAGTACCATTTATTGAATTATATAAATCATTTATTGAACTATTTGTCTCATTAGAAGTTTTATTTTCTTCAGGTAACTCATTAATAGAATTATAAACATTTTCAATAGGTACAGCTTTAGTACTTTCATCAACTTTCTGAACTTCAGGAAGAGGTTCTGCCTCCACTTGATTATATAAATCTGCGATTGGATTTTCTGATTGCTTAGTTTCTGGAATATTAATACTACTAGACCCTTCTGGCTCATCTTTATAAAGACTACTTAAATCAAATGGTTTATTAGCCTCACTGTTATCTATAATCACTTCATTATTAACACTATTCTCATTACTAGTATTATTTTTTGCAGGTTTAGGAGTCTTTTTAATAACTGGCTTAATCTTTAAATCTTTACCCTTAAGCTTTCCAAATAATTTAAAAGCTCCATATAACATAGCTATAACAGCTACAATAGCAAATAACACAATTATAAGAGTCATATTAACATAAGAAGAAAAGTCTGGAAAAGATAAACTATCTGGTTCAGTTTCAACACCATTAGCTATTTCTTCTATAGTTAATCCTTTAAAATTATCATAACCACCAATTTGACAATATCTATTTTCATCTCTAACAGCAATATATCTTACGTCTTTAGGAAAATTTCCCTCTACAAAATATCTTTTTGTAACAGTTATTGTAAAAGGAACTGCTTGATTAGCTCTTATTTTAAATCCTGCATTATCACTACTTACATCTTTATCAGTACAATAAGTAAGGAAACCAATGTTTTTCTTGTTTTCATCAAACAATAAAACATTAATACTAATAGCTGTTTTACTTAAGGTATTATTTTGAATAACCTCAAATTTCATAGTAGCATTACCTTTAGCATCAACAGTTGGATCATAAACAAAGTTTTTATAATCAAATTTGTCCGTTTCAACTGATGCGATTGTATTTACAGGTATTAATGTATTTACTTTATAATCATCAGCATATACATTACGTACTATAGAAACAAATAAGAATACTACAAAAAATAGATAATATATCTTTTTTTTCATAGAACACCACCCACTCAGTATCGTTCACTAATATATTTGCATATCTCCTCTTTATTATTAGCAAGCTCATTATTAATAATCTTTTTCTCTAAATCAGTATATATCTCTTTTAAATACTTACCTGGAGCTTTATTCAATAGCTTCATAATAGTTTCAGAGTTAATATCAATTTCCTTTTTACTCTTAATAGCTAATTTAGCATATTTTTCAGTAATAACTTTAATATTTTTCTTCTTTATTTCTCCCGCTACACTATTTACATATAAACCATATCGATACAAAGTCATTGGATCCATATTATTCATAGGAATAACTTCATTAATAGAATGTATTAATTCTAATTCATTCTTATTAAAAGGATATTTATCAGTAACATTCAAAATGCTCCATATACCAATTAAACTACTTGTATCAGATTCTAATACTTTAGATAAATTAGGAATTTCTAATTCTTTATCCAACCCTAGTTCTAATAATAATTGTATACCATTTTTATAATTAGGACTAGTAAAAATTTTATCTAACTCTTCTTTTTTACGATAATAAGACAAATTATTTAGTAAATAACCTGTTTTTTTAATAGCTTCTACTGCCTCATCATCTAGTTTAAAATCCAAAATAGTTGCAAAACGAATTGCTCTTAAAATACGCAAACTATCTTCATTAAACTTATTATAAGCATCTCCAACAGTTCTTATTATTTTCTTATCTAAGTCTTCTCTACCACCTAAATAATCTAATATTTTACCATTTTGATCCATACATATAGTATTAATAGTAAAATCTCTTCTAACTAAATCTTCATATAAATCATCTATATATTTAACTTCTGAAGGCTTACGATTATTTACATATTCACTCTCTTTTCTAAAAGTAGTTATCTCAAAACGTATACCTTTTAAAACGACAGTAACAGAACCATAATCTTCATTAGGTAAACAACTATCTGCGAATATTTCTTTAACTTCTTTAGGAGTAGCATTAGTATTAATATCTATATCATTAGATTCTATTCCTAATAAATGATCTCTAACAAACCCTCCTACAATATAAGCTTTATATCCATGTTCGGTTAATTCATTTAAAAGTTTTAAACCAACATCAAGCATCGAATCACCCACCTATAATCATTATAACACGAAAAAAAATAAAAGAACCTATAATAGGCTCTTTTTTTTCGTACTATAAAATTAGTTTACAGCATCTTTTAAAGCAGATCCTGCCTTGAAAGTAACAGCGTTTCTAGCAGCGATTTTAACTGTTTCACCAGTTCTAGGATTACGTCCTTCACGAGCAGCTCTCTTAGAAACTCCGAAAGTTCCAAATCCAACTAGTGGAACCTTATCTCCTTTTGCTAATGCTCCAGTAATTGCAGCAAAAGTAGCATCGATTGCTCTAGTAGAGTCAGCTTTAGTTAATCCTGTAG
>ERZ842401.5006-NODE-5006-length-14974-cov-3.848582_pt1 | contig 14974 bp, 23 predicted proteins | sample MGYA00521270_ERZ842401 | MGnify/ENA primary metagenome ERZ842401 (study PRJEB31892, sample SAMEA3878208) | bioreactor metagenome | biome: Moose rumen | place: Sweden | collected 2011-10 | study: EMG produced TPA metagenomics assembly of the PRJEB12797 data set...
ATACTTCTTCAGGTCTTCGGAGATCATAGCCTTTGTGCGTGGAGTAGCCGTGCGCATATAAACAGTCTTTCCCTGATACACATAATCGAAAACCTGTTTTGCAAACGCATCGGAAAACGACGTCACATTTACGTGCGTCATCGGTATTTTGCCGCTGTCGGGGACTTTGACATCTGCGTCTGCATGGACTTTGAGACGGCCGTTTGTACTTGTGTAATCATACGTAAAACGTTCGGCGACCGGTTTGATCGGGGAATAGATATCACTGTTGTCCGGATTCTGCGCAGCAACCGTTTCGACCAACCGTTCTGTATCCTTCCGGATCACAATCTCTTCATCGGGCGTCGGCTGGCATCCGATCAGAAGAATACAGATCGTGAATATTGCAATGATGAATCTGATTCGCATAAGATTTGCTCCTTTCCTGTTTGACAACAGCATAACGCATCTGGCAAAAAGAGTTGTTTCCAACCTGTTACCAAGCTGTTATCAAACTGCGTCCGAAAAGCGGAAAAAGATTGACGTGCCTTTGTTTACTTCGCTTTCGATATGCAATTCAGCATGATGCACCTCTGTGATTCGCTTCACAAGTGCAAGGCCGAGGCCGCTGCCACCGAGTTTTTTGGAGCGGGAGCGGTCGATCATATAGAACGGCTCTGTAATGCGGTCGATCTCATTTTTCGGAATTCCCTTTCCGTGATCGCGAACGATGATCTCGTTATTCTGCGAGATCAGTTCAATCGTACTGCCGGGTGCTGACGCCTTGATCGCGTTTTCAATCAGGTTGACAAGCGCGGATTGCATTAGATCAAAATTCATACTGAAGGCTTCATCCCTGCAGATGGTTTGAAGCGACACGTTCGCAAGCTCCAGCGAGTCGTGCACCGTCAGCGAGACAGCTTCAAACAAGTCGGTTACGGGGCAGGGCGTAAGCGTAATGACGTCCTGCATCAGAACGAGCTGCATCAGCTTCTGCGAAAGCCGTTCGATCCATTTTGCCTGTTCATGAATGCGATAGTAAACGTGGGCCGCGTCCTCTTCGCCGATGTGCCGCGTCAATAGTGTTTCGCTGTTGATCAGAAGAGAGGTTACGGGCGTTTTCATTTCATGACTCAGATCGTTGATAAAGAGCTGTTTTCGCGCATTCTGCTCGCGCAGGGATGCAATGCTGCTTTCGACAGCTTCCGCCATTGTATTGAATTCTTCTGCAAGCAAACCGACTTCGTCTTTTCGGTGTATCGGAATACGCGTATGGTAGTCGCCTGCGGCAATCGCTTTTGCACCTTTGTTTAACTGTGTAATCGGTCTCAAAGAGAATGAAAGCAGGAAATAGGTGAGAATCAAAGAGCAAACGGTTACGATCGTTCCGATGATTCCGCATTGAACCGAAATCTTGCGAATCTTCTGATCGAGAAATGATATATTCCGCACGAGACATATGGAATAGTCATATTCCTGATAATACATCCGGATTCCGGTTATGACGTACACCACACTGTTTATTCGATAACAGCCGCTCCTCGATTCCATGATCGAATCCGGATCCGGCACAGGCAAATACCGTTCCGGAGCAAGTTCGGCGTTGTTAATCAGATATTTTTCTCCGTTATACAGTGTGAATTCGCTTGCTTTATCGTCCTGCCGGACCCAATAGATCATATAGCTGTCGCAAAGCATTCGATCATGATACGGTTCTACGTCCCGCATGTTCCGCTGAATGAACGAATCCATATCTTTTTCCGCAGATTCGACGGCGTCGGATTGCATTTGGTCCCGAACGACACGGAGAATCAGAATGCAGCAAAGTGCAACGGCAGCAACGATGAAAGAGAATACGCTCAGAAGGATTTTCGTTTTCAGCCGCATTTAGTCCTCCAGACGATAACCGATCTTCATAACGGAAATGATTTTATTCTGCAAACCGAGCTTTTTTCTGAGATGCGCAATATGGATATCGACGGTCCGTGTTCCGCCTGTAAAATTGAATCCCCATATTTCATTCAGTAAGCGATCACGTGAAAGCGTACAGTTTTTAAACCGGATCAGCTTGACAAGCAAGTCAAATTCGAGCGGCTGCATCGAAACAGGTTCGCCTGCCTTGATAACGGTACGCTTTCCGATATCTATGGTCAGATCCCGATAGCGCAGCACTTGGTTCAGCTTTCCGGTACGTTCCAGGATCTTCTCGATGCGAACAAGCAGCTCGAGCATTTCAAATGGCTTTACGATATAATCTTCTGCACCGAGGCGCAGCCCCTTGATCTTGGAAGCGAGATCGACCTTTGCCGTCAGGTACAGTACCGGGATATTATATCGCTCAATATGCTCCATCAGTGCAAATCCGTCGAGATTCGGCAGCATAACATCAAGAAGCGCAAGATCATAGGAATGATCCTTCGTCAGATGTTCTGCTGCTTTTGCGCCGTTGTCGATAATCGTATAGTCATATTCGGAGAGCATCAGGTTTAATCCAATTGCCTCCGCGATCGCCGTATCATCCTCCACAACCAGGATCCGGTTTTTCATCTTCATACACTCCTCACGTTTTGATCCGTTTTTATTGTAACACGAAAATGTAACCAAAACGTCGCAAAAGCTTTTCAGCTTTGTAATTGTTTTGTTATCATTAAAAAAGAGACGCAAAAGCGCCTCTTATGATAGAACGATTCTTTTATTCTGCATTGTGATCGGGCTTACGCGGGGGCTTTGCCTTGATCTTCTTGAGATTCGCAAAGCGGGGAAGACCGTTCTGCATCGGAATCTTCGGATCGCCCTGAATCAGCGGGAGCAGATAGTCGATATACGGCTTTCTGAGCCCATTGCCGCGGGAATTGATCCATTCGCGCGGGACCTTGCGTTCTGTGTTGGCACAGGCGTCAAGGTCGATCAGCTTGATTTCACACTTGTAGTTGCCTTCTTCGTCCGTCTTGCGGCGGAAACCGACCATCTTATCGGTAATGCCGTGCACGGCATATTCAACCGCCATGCGGCCTGCCTCATAAGATTCCGTTATATCGGTCTGAGATGCCGCGTGAGACGCGCAGCGCTGAAGAAGGGAGAATTCTATACCGCGAATCTTCGTGTCCTTAAAATGCTTTTTGAGAATGCTTACAAGCGTCGCAGCAAGGCCGCCGAGCTGCTTGTGCCCGAACGAGTCGATCATTTCATCGCCGTCCATGCCGTATTCGGAGATTAGCTTACCGGTCTTATCGTGAATGCCTTCAGACACCGCGATAAAGACCTTGCCGCCGTCTTCATAAACCTCGCGTACGTCTGCGATAAACTCATCGACGTCGAAATCGGTTTCCGGCAGATAGATCAGGTCCGGTCCGAATCCGGTGTACGTTGCGGCAGCCGTGCTGGCGGCAAGCCAACCGGCGTGACGGCCCATGATTTCAACAACGCAGATCATAGGCGTGTCGTATACGTGTGCATCCAGATACAGCTCCATGCAGGTGCTGACGATATAGCGCGCTGCGGAGGGGAAGCCGGGACAATGGTCCGTACCGTAGAGATCGTTGTCAATGGTTTTCGGAACGCCCATAACACGGCAGGCATAGCCTACATGCTGCAAATATTTGCTGATCTTGTTGCAGGTGTCCATCGAGTCGTTGCCGCCGTTATAGAAGAAGTAACGGATATCGTACTTCTTGAATACGTCAAGAATCTTGATATAATCCGATTCGTCTTCTTCGTAATTTTTCAGTTTATACCGGCAGGAGCCAAGCGCGGAAGAAGGCGTGTTAAGAAGCAAAGAAAGCTCGTAGGCAGCTTCCTTGCCCATATCATACAGGACGTCGTCAATGACGCCGCGAATACCGTGCGCCGCGCCGTAAACTTTATTGATATGCGGGTCATCCAACGCAGTGCGGATTACGCCGTAAATACTTGCATTGATGACGGAAGTCGGGCCGCCCGACTGTCCGACGATGCAGTTGCCGATCAGTTCGTTATTCATAGTTGCCTCCAAATCAATATGCAAGTATTATAGCGAATCCGAATATGAAAAGCAAGAGAAAGAGAGGAAAAAACCTCTTTGTCTTTCGGACAAGGAGGTTTTGATGGCGGAGACGGTGGGATTCGAACATGCAGATTTAGCCCCATCAAAAAGCCAGACAAACAGGCGCTTTTCTTGAAATTGTCAGTAAAATAGGACATTTCAGGGCGTTCACAGCTTCGGAAAATGAAAGACAGTTTTCACATTCCGAAAGGTATTTTTCGGCTTTTAACTTGCATTTTTGGACACGGTTTTGGACACGGTCGGCTTCTCGTCCTCATAGAACGCTTTCATGCGTTCGATATCCTCGTTTACATCCTGCGCGGCAAGATGCGTATAGATATCGTGTACGACTGCGGGCGTCGACCATCCGCCGATCTGCATGGTCGTTTTCTCTGTCCATTTCAGATGGTAGGCAAGGGACGCAAACGAATGCCGCAGGCAATGCAAGGTGACGTCCGGCAGACCGACTGCTGCACAGATCCTTTTCAGATGCCGGTTGATCGTCTTTTCGCTGACATCGACGGGCAGGCGATCCAGAAGGTCACGCAGCCGCGGGATCATAACCGGAACGTCGCGGTGCGACAGATCTGTTTTATTCTGCTCCTTGCTGACAAGCCCGTTCTCTCCACGCACGACGGCGCCGCGCACGCAGATCATGGACCCGTCGCATTGTGTCAGTGCAAGGATCTCGGACATGCGCAGCGAGTGCAGCGCAAGCAGGTACACGATTTCGCATTCGTCGCCGCGGATGGCGGGGAGCAGCGCCTGTATCTGCTCGTAATCAAGGAAAGCACGCTCGGATCTGGAGGACTTCGGAAGATTCACAACGGGCGGCGTCATCTTTGCATATTGCATTGCGCCGGTGACGAGACGCCATGCGTTGATGACCGTCTTCGGTCGTACGCATTCCGTTTCTTTGCTGATCATCACTTGCCACGGGATCTTGCTGACGGACTGATCCAGATACGCCTTGAAGCGCGTTTTCCGCATGGATTTATAGGACCGAACCGTCGCAGGGGACAAAACGGCTTTGTTCTCAATGATAAACCGATCGATTATCTGTCCGAGCGTGTCCTTCGGGGCTTTGTTTGCCTGCTCGATCATACCGGCTTTAACGGCACGGGCGCGGATATAGTACGCCGCCTCGGTGTCCTCGGTGATCCATACGCGGTTGCCGTCGACCATGACACGTCCGCGATATTTCCCGGACTTCGTCAATGCGGGCGGCGCAACAGATACCTCGTCTTTCGGCTTCCGCTTGCGCTGCACGCGTTCACCACAGAAACGGCAAAAAACAGAGTCATTTTCGATTTCTTTTTTACAATACTTGCAAGTCATTGTTTTTTTCTGTCAGCTTTTTTCTTTTTTAGGTAATCGACAAAGTTGGATATTTTCACCCATGTATTAATAATGATGACAATAGAAACCGGTAATCCAAAGATAAATAGAGGAAATCCCCACCATGGTAAAGGATCGTTACAAGATAACTTACGTGTTGATGGAGTGTTCTTTGTTACTGCAGTCTCTGAAGCGATCGCAGGAGATGCAAACGGCGTAGTAGTCGGTTCGTTTGTATGCGAAGAAGGTGATGGCCTACTGTAATTATCGTGGTGCGTATAGATTGGTTCTTGACCTTCATATGGGCACTTTCCGTCTGGATGCTGGTGCGCCGGGAAGCCGTGATGATAGTGATATTCCCCAGTTGATGAATCGGTATGACCGCCATCTTCATCTGTTCTGCCGGGATGAAACAGCAAAGCAATCACAAAAAGCGGAATTATGAAAGCAACAGAAAATAGTCTCATGCAGTGCTTACCCTCTTTGAATTATTACGTTTCAGTCGTTTTCACTGCTATCTTGGTTGTGAATACGTTTCATTTTTCTCTCAAAATGTCTATACCATACTTCAACAACTTGTTTCTTTAATAGTTCCGTGCCAAAGAAAATCCACCAAAAAACATAGCAACCAATCAAAAGGCAATAGATAATCAATGCCCATTGCGGCATCCGGAGTGCGGTTATAAAACCAATAACTATAATACCAACCGATAGAAATTCAGACAGGAGAGGTGCAATCCAGCTTACAAAAAAGAGGATAAGAATGGCTACAATTCTCACCCACCACGGGATAGGAGTATAGCCACCGATGACGATTGCCATCAATAATGATAGAAGCAGCATAAAAACACCTCAGATTTCCTCGTTCAATTCATCTTGCCGATCTGCTTTTGCCTTCAGTTCCTTGTATATCAGAACACACCATATGATGTAAAACGCTACCAACGCAAAGAAGATAAGCATAGCCCACCATGGCATAGATAAGACCTGAATAAAGCAATAAATAAAGATACCTAAAGCCAAGATGAACGGTACGATGGGAATAAACTGATTGCAGAAAGCGAATACCAAACAAGCGATTATCTGCACCCAAAACGGAAACGGAGTAAATCCAACGATTATGACCGCCATAATGAGCGATAATATCCACATTTTATGTTTCATGTTTTTCTCCTCCTATAAAATCGAATATCAATCACAGGGCATTCTTGTCTTCTTTTTTGTCTTTGTTTTCTGCAATAAGGAACTGAATATTGCGAATAATATTTGCTTTTTCAGGATCAGACAGTTTTCTGTATAGAGAAAGCAAATACATCTCACTATCGTCAAAAGGTGAAAACTGACTATTAACAAGATAATCCACAGAAACATGGAGATGGGCGGCAATCTCACAGATTTTTGAAACAGAAGCAGAAGAATCTGAAAGTTTGCTGATGTATCCTTTGCCAAATCCGCAATCCTTTTCAAGTTGATTTATTGATATGCCGCGTTCTTTACAAATGGACTTAATACGCTCTTTTACTGTCATATAATTTCCACCTCATATAGATTCTGAAAAAATCGCAAAAACTATATTGACAAACTGAATATATCGCGTATAATATAAGTGTGTTCTGAAAATATCGCGCTTTCAATTGACATAAAAATATAGTTTTGTCCGACAAGCAAATTATAGTGCTAAATATGCAGCATGTCAATAAATAAGCGTGATATTTTCAGAACGAACCCAAGGAGGAAATATGCAGATTTACGAAAAGATTAAATTAATTGCAAAAAACAAAAAGATCACGATTGATGCAATTGAAAAGGAAGCGAATCTTGGACGAGGTAGCTTATCGAAATGGAATACGGTCAGTCCGTCAGTTGGAAATCTTTTGAAAGTGGCAAAAATACTTGGCTGTAGTCTTGATGATTTGATACAAGACGAAGAAGCAGAGAATCAAAGCATAATACCAGCTTAATACACTGCCGGTGATCATCAATAAAGGAGAGATACCATGTCAAAGACCAGAGGAACGTCCAAGAACAAGAGCTCGGCGGGGAGAATCGCCTACCTGGAATCGCGCAAGCCGTTCATCCCGGAGTACGGGAAGATCTACGAGCACATAAACGGCGGGCGGTACGAGTGCATTGATGCGTCGCCGAGCGAGAAGCGCGCCCGCTTCCGGAATGTCAAAACGATGCTGCAGAAGACGGCGTTAGGCATCGGCATATACGAGGACGGGCGGATCGACTGGGAACACACCGTATACAACACGTTTTAAGGAATGAGGGCGGCTATATGGAACTTGTCAACATTGCAGACGTCATATGGCGTACAGACGCCATTACGCGCCAATACGTTCAAGAAAACTATGCTATGCTCATGTACCCCGGCAGGATGTCAGCGCGCGAGCTTGCAACAGCAGCAGCGTACTGCGCCGGTATTGATAACCCTTATACGAAAGAGCTTTGCCGGGCGGCCGGACTGCTTGAATCGTTCGAACGTGCCGCATCGGACGAAGAACGTGCTGCGGTGCTCCGGGAAACGGCCAGAAGATTCAGAATGGCAATAAAATGAACACGAACCCAACAGGCGCGGATCCGGCTACTGTCCGGGATGTGAGATAAGAGTGCCGCGCCGTGGTGATAAGGGGCGCAACTCGCCGCGCCCCGCTAATGCAGCCGAGGACGGTCACAAGCCCGTGTAAATGCAGAGTGGCGAATGCAAGAAGGGAGACAACGTGCATGTTTGACGAAAAGACGATGAATACCGCACGAGAATACGAATCAACCATTATGAGCGATATTCGAACCGCTGAGGAAGCTGCAAAGAGGAGCTTATGGGTCGACGCAAAGGTTGTTGTGTGGATGTCGTATGAACTGTATTGCGACATGCTCTTTAAGGTCAATGCGATCGGCGGGGAAGTCGGCGGTGAACGCACATTCCACGGGTATCGGGTCATGATCTATTAGGGTGGATGCAAGGAAAAGAGCTACGAGGTCCATATCAAGACGAGGAAAAAGGTCTTTGAAATCTAAAACAGGAGGTGACATTGCTTATGAGCCCCATAAGAGGCGTCTGCAGCAGATGCGGCCGGCCGATTAAATGGATCCGGACGAAGAACAAGAAGCAAATGCCGGTAGACTTCGAGCCGGTACCATACTGGGAGAACAAGAACGGCAAGGGAGCGATCATCACGGCAAACGGCGGGACGATGCGCTGTGATCTGCAGGGGCCGCCGAACCGTGAAACGGGCTTCGGGTACATGACGCACTTTGCGACGTGCCCGGGAGTAAGGAAGCAGGCGAACTGATCGCCGGGAGGAGAAGAGATGAAACCGAAAGACCCGCCGATTGATTGGATGAAGGCCGTGATCCTGGAGCGCATGGAAACGTTCGGATTTTGCCGGGAGGACGTTTGTACGCTTGCGAATATCAGTGTGCCGACGTTTCGATCCATGATGCGGGAGCCAGCCGTGGAATGGGACCATGCAAAGCGGAAGGCGGTCATGAGGGCGCTGCATATCAGCGTTGCAGATCTTCCACAGGACGTCCAGATCAGTATTGCAAAGGAGTTAGGGTAGGTATGGAACAGATCACAAAGAGCGCAATCAACGAGCGGGCGGTCAAGATCGCCGCAAGGATCATGCAGGCGGCAGGTCTCTGTCGCTTCGATAATCCTATGAAGTGCAGGAAGACGTGGCCGCAGTCCCCGTGGGAATGTACCGAATGCATCAAGCGTTGGCTGCTCGACAAGGCCAAGAAGGAACTAAAAATGCAACAGGAGGCAAAGCGGTCATGAACAATCGCGGGGACAACAAGAATCATGAAATCTTTGTTGACAACTTCGCAGGCGGCGGCGGGGCAAGCACAGGGATTGAGCTTGCTATCGGAAGAAGCGTTGATATAGCGATTAACCACGATCCTGCAGCGATCGCTATGCACAAGGTCAACCATCCGAACACAAAGCACTATACCGAGGACGTATGGGCGGTGGATCCGGTAGACGCCTGTGCCGGACGACGCGTGGCGCTTGCGTGGTTCTCGCCTGATTGCAAGCATTTCAGCCGTGCGAAAGGCGGCAAGCCGGTAGATAAGAATATCCGAGGTCTTGCGTGGGTTGCGATCCAGTGGGCGTACCTCGTTAGACCGCGCGTGATTATGATGGAGAATGTTCCGGAAATCGTTACATGGGGGCCGCTTGATAAGCACAACAAACCAATCCCGGAACGTGCCGGAGAGACGTTCAACGCCTTTGTAGGAGCGCTGACGGTTGGAATATGGGACAAACACCCTGCTATCAAGGAAATGTGTGATGCGCTGCAAATTGACCGTGAATCGTCTATGGCGAAAGATATTATCGCAAAAGGCCTCGGTTATCAGGTGGAGTTTCACAAAATGCGCTCGTGCGACTATGGCGCGCCGACGTCGCGGGAAAGGTTTTATATGATTGCGCGATGTGACGGTGCGCCGATCCGTTGGCCAGAGCCGACGCATGCGCCGAAGGGATCGTTTGAGGTCCTTTCTGGTGAAAAGCAACCGTATCATACTGCAGCGGAATGCATCGACTGGTCTATTCCGTGTCAGAGCATTTTCGAGCTTGAAAAGCCGCTTGCGGAAAACACGCTGCGCCGGATTGCCCGCGGTATCAAAAAATTTGTGATCGACAATCCGAATCCGTTTATTGTGACGGTCAACCATAAGGGCGACGGCTTCCGAGGTCAAGACATTGCGGAACCGCTTGGAACAGTAACAGCGAAGAACGGGTACGGCGTCGTGGTTCCGACGATCATGTGCAACAACGCAAACAACGTCGGAAAGCCCGCAGATTCGCCGCTGCCGACCGTAACGACCGGAAATAGGAATTTCCTTGTAGCGCCCTCGTTGATTCAGTACCATTCTGAACAACAGGAAAACGAGGTCCGAGGGCAAGAACTGACCGAGCCGATCCAGACGCTTGACACGCAAAACAGATATGCGTTATCAGTCGCGGCAATTATGAAGAACTACGCGGGCGGCTACTCCGGTGCGGGCAGCTCGGTCGAAGATCCTCTGCATACGGTTACGGCGACAGATCACAACGCCCTTCTGACAGCGCACATCTTGACACTGCGCAATAACCAGGACGGACAGGAACTTGACGAGCCGCTGTCAACGGTCACGGCGGGCGGCTTGCATCACGCAGAGGTCGAAGCGTTTTTGATTAAGTATTTTTCAACCGGATCACCGAAGCCGGTAGACGAACCGCTTGACACGATCACGACGAAGGACCGCTTTGCGGTCGTGACGATCCACGGCGAGGAGTATGTCATCACGGATATTCGGATGCGGATGCTGCAGCCGAAGGAACTGTTCAAGGCGCAGGGCTTCCCGGATGATTACATCATCGACCACGACGCAGACGGCAATCCATACCCAAAGAAAGAACAGGTGGCAAAGTGTGGCAATGCTGTCACGCCGCCTACAGCGGCGGCTCTCGTTCGTGCAAATCTGCCGGAGTATTGCAAGGAGGCAGTATGAAAGAAAAACCGTGGCCATATACGGACGGGGAGATCCGGACGATGTATCGGGATGCGTTGGATCCGCGCGGCCAGATTACAATCATTGCGGATCTGTGCTGCAAGAGCAAAAAAGAGGTGGAGGCTCGTCTCCTGAAACTCGGATGTGAGCTGCCGACGAACACGAGGAAAGTCGGACGCTACATAAAAGCGTCGCAACGAGTCAATGCGTGGACAGACCACGAACTTGACATTCTGATTTCTGGGGCGGTTCGCGGAGCGACGGCCGAAATGATTAAACGAAGACTTCCGAACAGGTCGTTACAGGCGATTTATTTCAAAGCTCGGGAGTGTGGTTTTCCAATAAAAGCGAAAAGGAAAGGGGAGCGGTTTGGAAATGATTCAAACGAAATATCTTGATACGGAATACGCCGAGCAGCAGCTTTCACAGATCAAAGCGGAGAACGAGAAACTCTTATTAATTGCTATCATCGTGATCGGCCTCGTGGTCATCGTGTATATGATCACAAAGTTCATCCGCTATAAAGACGCCCGCAAGCAGACGATCGCAGATCTCACAAAGCGCGTCAATCGACTGGATGCGGAGCGAATTCGTCTTAACACGAAACGCTGCCTTGACGCACAGGAAAAGTGCGACATCGAGAGCGATTGCGAGTGGAGGATTGCGGAAGCCGAGAAAAACGCTGCAGAGCGCATCAGAGTAGAGCAGAAAAAAACGGCCGCCGCGGAGAGCAGAACGCAGCAATCGGAGGATCTGCGCAAGCAGATCGCACAGGCGGCGGATAAGATCATCGGGGAGGCGATCGCATGAAGCTAAAAAGCATCGGAAAGCTGTGTACGAACCGAAAAGAGGTAAACATTCTGCAGAAGATAATTGATACCGGTACAATCAGGCGGTATATCGGTGACGGTCATGCGTTTTACGAGGTAGGCGAGCTCGGCGACGTTGTTGATCTGGATATCATGCAAACGATCTTCGACGTCAAGAAGGAAGATCGGGCATATTGGACATACAGCAACAATACAAGCGCCGCGTTTCCGCATCTGGATGACGTATATGAAGGTGAAGAGCAGCTTCATATGATCGACCTGCGACTGAAATGGCACAGGGCTGAACTGATACCGTTTTCGCATGCGGACGGAATCTGCTTCATTGACGCAGATTATCTTGCTCCTCTGCGCGACGAGATCAAAGAAGGAGGCGTTGGCTTTTTCAAACGCCGGCACTGCCAGGCGGTGACCATCAAAAACGGCATGTGCAAGGCGATTGCATGCATCGACTTTTCTGAGGTTCCTGCAGGAGCTGTTGACGCTTTGTTTGAGATCTACCGAGCAATATATGAAACAGGGGAAAAAGAACAGAAAAACTAACCTTTGTGTAAGTCACAAATGGGAGCCGCGCGCAGGAGGACGGAGAAGCGGCATAGACGAGAACGGGCGGTTTCGTCAAATCATGAGCTTGTGGCGCAGAGGTAAGCGCGGCCGCCTCATAAGCGGTTGGTCCTCGGTTCGAATCCGAGCAGGCTCACCAACCCCTGCAGGGTTGAGTGTATCAGACATATACACGGGGGCTGTATCATTTTGAATTTGAAGTTGAAAACAACGATGGTACGGCAATAGCGCGGATGCGGCGGCGGGGCTGAAGCGCAACGGGGAAAGGAGGAAACAGGAATGTCATATCGAGTGAAGCAGCGCATTTTCTCAGGCGTTGTATGCGAACAGGAGATATTTTCTGTTTCCTCTTCTCGTCAAAAGAAGACGCCGAAGAGCTATTCCATGCGGATCCGCTTTGAAAGTGACGAAGCATATGAACGATATAAAGACGGCGTGCGCCGCAGAAATTTTATCCGGATCGTAAATGCGAACTTCGATCCGGAATCGCTGTATATAACGCTGACATTCGACAAAGAAAACGAAGTACATACATTTGAAGAGGCGAGGATGATCAGAGATCTGTACTATCGCCGCTTGAAATATATGTACCCGGATTCCGTCCCGTGCATTGTCATGGGGAGAGGGAAGACCACAAACCGAATCCACCTGCACATGATCTCAAAAGGGATCCCAAAAGATTACATCATCGAGCAATGGACATACGGAAGCATTGTCGACGTGCAGACGCTGCGCGAACACAATTACTATAACAACATCGACTGCGGCGCCGATTACACAGCGCTTGCGAATTACCTATATGACCATTGGACGCCGGAACAGGGCGGCCATCATTACAAGATCAGCAAAAATGCGAAGAAGCCGGAAAAGGAAAAACCGACGCAGCCGACAAGAGAATACTCGATTGATCATCCGCCGAGGCCGCCGAAAGGGTATGCGTATACCGAGGGATATCAAACGGAATACGGTTATATGCGGTTCAAATACGTAAAGATTCCGGAGCGCGATAAGAAACAGGGTTCGAGAGGAAACCTCTTAAATACACCTTGTATATATGAAAGGTTTTGTGACGATGAAGGAAACGCAGGCGCAAGGAGAGCAATGACCGATCCGCCTCCACGTCGCAGATCATCAATACAGTAGCCGTAGAGCGGTGGACACCTGTGAGCCGTGTCGGGCAAGTCAAACGGATCCGGGATAAGAACGCAGAGGCATGACTTGTCCACACCGGTCACAGAGTCCACCAAGACGATATGTGTCGGGCAGTGTCGGGCAACCTGCAAGGTTGTCCACACTGTCCACACACCAACGAAAGGAGTAAACATGCGAACGATCAGAACACAGCACTACAAGAACTATGCTTCGGACGCCTTCCGGGTACTCGGAAAGTACGGATCCGCGGATACGTACCGCGAACGTGTTCTTGCGACGGTTGAACAACTCCGTGCGGATCTCGGCACACGCATAGACGCACCGATCGGCAGTCCTACGGAAGCAGCGATCATCCGCGCTGAGGAAGCGATCGACGATGCAAAGGCAACGCTTTCCGACATCGAGGCGGCAGAAAGGGCGCTGAAGATCTGCGCGGAGCGCGATCAGAAGCAGAACACGAGAATCGTGACAGCTGTCAAAGCTGTTTATATGCTCGAACGTGACCGGCTGCCGAGTCATCACGAGATCATGGAGACTGTGGTCGCTGTCTCGATCATCGTGCCGTGCGATCGTGCGACCGTATACAGATGGCTCGGTTTCGCTCGGACGGTATTCGCGCGTGAACGCGGGCTTCGCATCAAGGACTGACGGGGAAATCAGGATGGAGAACGAACTGATCAGGAAGTCGGACGCGGTGCGGATCGTGCTGCGCTATGAGGGACAGGCAGCCGTCGCGGCAATGCAAGACCTGCAGCCGGTTGACTTTGTGCCGGTAAAGAGCTGCAGAATGGTAGTACTCCCATACGGATACAGGCCCCACGATGACGGGCGCATGTATTGTGTTTGTACGAACTGCGGATACAAGCATGAACAATATCATTTTCAAGAGTTGCCTAATTTTTGCCAGAGATGCGGCAGAAAGTTGTATTTGTAGAACATGCGAACAGTCGGTATTATAACGTGATATAGTGATAGTGGCAGAAGGATGATTGATGATCATTCGAGTGCCCTCCGAAGCTCCTCGGTACGTCCCAACCGAGGAGCGTTTTGTTTTGAGGTACACGATGGCAAATGATCCGGTGCGCATGACGTCGCGTGAGCTTGATGCGCTGCGCGAGATGATCAAGAGCGGGAATGAGAAACGGTTTTACGATTGGACAAAGTGGCAGATTGAGCGGGACTATGTGATGCGCTGCGATCGGCACGAATGCCAACAATGCAAGCGCCGGGGACGGTACAGACGCGCAACAATCGTGCACCACATAAAGCACCTGAAAGATCGCCCGGATCTGGCACTGTGTATGTTTGATCCGGACACCGGCGAGCGGCAGCTTGAAAGCGTTTGCAAAATCTGCCACGAAGAAAACCACCCGGAGTGGCAGCGACCGATTCAAAACAACCCGAGATTTACAACCGAGGAGCGTTGGGACTGACATCGATATACCCCCGTTCAAAAAACGGCATTTTTGGCCGTCGAAACGGGTCGTGCGGGTACCATCCTCCGAGGTGCGCTTCGCGCGCGCGGTGGCGCGGATCGGGGCAAAAAGGACAAAAAGGAGCAGTAGTTGAAATGTTCGGTTGGCCTTACGAT
>ERZ842401.5007-NODE-5007-length-14968-cov-6.381211_pt1 | contig 14968 bp, 10 predicted proteins | sample MGYA00521270_ERZ842401 | MGnify/ENA primary metagenome ERZ842401 (study PRJEB31892, sample SAMEA3878208) | bioreactor metagenome | biome: Moose rumen | place: Sweden | collected 2011-10 | study: EMG produced TPA metagenomics assembly of the PRJEB12797 data set...
GGAGCTTTATCAGGACGATGACCTTCAGAATGTCCGTGGAGTATACCAGTATGTCCTCACCGGGGACGAACGCTACCTCAATTTCCGGCTATTCGACCGCACCACCAAGCGGCTGGTCTATGAGCGTCAGAAGGGAGTGTGTCCCATCTGCGCAGCCGAAGGCCGCGAGAAAATGCAGTTCAAGTTTGAGGAAATGGATGCCGACCATATTGTTCCTTGGAGCAAAGGAGGCAAAACCACTATCGACAATTGCCAGATGCTTTGCACTGAGCACAACAGGGCCAAGGGTAATCGCTAAGCAACTACAGTAACCTCCTCATCGTCTTTTTCTGCGCTCACGCAGCTCCCTTCCGAAGCCAGCCATAGCCTTGTAGTTCAAATCGTCGATAATCTCGACGGAAATCTCCCCGGGGTTCATTGCTGAGCGACCACACGTCCACGCTTATCCAGAATCACCCCTTCTTCGCCATACCCCAGGTCTGCGTTGATCAAATCCTTGGAAATCATTTCAAAAGACCAGTACTTTGCCGGTGTAATGACCTTTCCGGTCCGGGCGTCCATCAGTCCTTCCCATCTGTCAACACGGTAAACAAGAATTTCCATCACCAGCTCATACTCATCAGCTTCGTCAGCGTGGTATCTGGTCATGTATTTGAGATGATAGGTGTCGTCAATGATGAAAGGCTCCAGCACTTTCCTATCGAAAGCCAGCAGCTGCTTTACATGGTTCTTGGTAACATATACTCCCTCGTTGCCCCTCGCCATCTGAATGGAGTCATAGGTATCCGGCAGCACCTTGTTGAAGTCACGGTCATATAGCCAGCATCCGTCTTCATTTGCCACGATTCTGTATCCGTTCTCATCGGGTTCATCAATCCGGGTGTAGTTCCATCCCATCACCATACTACCATCTTTGGCGTATGCGCCGTAACGATACCTGTCTATCTCCCAGAACTTCACGACGCAGTATCCGTCCTTGAAGATATAGTCGAAGCCTTTGACGAACGGAATCTCATAGCCGATGACCAGGTTGTTGTCGCTGTCAATGAAACCGATTTTGTTGTTGGCTCCAAGGACGGCACCCAGGCCCTCTGAGAACTGCCAGGCTTTGCTGTACTGGGCTGGGATGACGATTTCGCCGGTGTTGATGTTCAGGTAGCCGCGCTTGCCGTCTTTGTCGCAGAAGACGGTGAGGCTGTCGCGTTCGGGGGTGCCGGATACCCAGCGGAGCTTCCCCGTGGTGTACCGGGCTTCTTTTCTGCTCCAGACACGCACGGTGTTATTGTTGTAGGCTTCCACCTTGACGTTTGCCGACAGGGTGGTGTCGTTCCAGTAATCGCGGCCGTATCTTTCTTCGTGCCAGACGCTGAAGATGAGGATGCCTATGGCGATTGCAGCGAGGCCGATGAGTCCCAAGCCCACCTTCCAGGTGGTGTTGAGGATGGATTTAAGTTTTGCGTTCATTGTATTCCTTATAATATATAGCTTTCTTTGTTGTCTTGACAAAGGTCGGGGGGTTTTGGGGAGCCGGTCCGGACCTGCCGCCGCATACTTTCACGCTTGTCGTTGGCTATGTATTAGAGGGGTTTGAATGTGTGTTTCTTTCGCTACGGAAGGTTTTATTCTCGTGAGATTGAGGTAAAAATCATTGAGTTAGGTAGATAGTGAATAAAATTTCATAAATATCCATAAGAATCAGCGCGGACTTTTGGAATGTTTTTATTAACTTTGTCGTGCTTATAGTTGGTCCGCAAGGACCTCTATTTGCGAGACATAAGAAAAGACGTTACTTTACGTTTTGTCTTTGGCCAACTGAAACTTCGCAACTTTCACTATTCCGCCAAAGAACAACGCAACAGCAATGTCTGCAATGTATGATTTCATGGCACGTTTGTCTGGTGCCAACTTCATACAGCGTGGACTTCGACTGTTGCTCGTTCAGCGGGATATGGCGTGCGAAGGCCACAGTTGGCGGGACGAGCAAGAAGACAGGAGAAATCCGCGCTTTTTCTTTAGAGGTAGAACTTTAGTTTGATTGTATAAGTTATTAATCGGTATGTGTGAAAGATTTTCGCATATATAGTGCTCAATTTATGGAGGACGTATTAGAAGAATGAAAAAGTCTTTTCTTACCATAGTTGGGTTATTATGCTTATTATCCTCGGCAATAGTACATGCTGAGAATAGGCGTCATTTTATAATATTACAAGATAATTCCGGCTCATACTATCAGGCTTCGAAAAACGATATCAATGATGTTCAAGAATCTATTATTCAACTGTTCAACAATTCCCAGAGAGGAGATGGTTATAATCTATTGAGTAGAGAGGCTCAACAATACATAGCCTTTTTTGACCCCAATCTCGATGAGATTAGTTTTCTTTGGTTTGTTGCCGACCAAGAAGGGAATGTAAATTTCTATCTCAATCCCAACTCTGATTATAAATCATTTGAGGATTATTTTTTTACCCCCGGAAAAGTACCTTCTTTTAAGAGTTCGTCTACTTCTGTTGATTTATTTCTAAAAGAAAATTTCAAGAATAGACCACGTTTAAGATTCTCTCCATACTACAGTGGAGGGTTGAGCGTCTATTCATTCACGTCTCTGGCTTATCCTTTATGTCTTGATGTTATAAAAACGGATTATAGTCAAGAGTATATTGTTGTCATAATCAGTGATTTCAAAGCTGGTTCTACTTTCGGCAATAAGAGAGACGAGAAAATCTTTCGCCAGGCTTTTCGTCAGAAAGCCGATATGGTATTGAAACGAGCGTCCTTATTGAATGGGCAGTTCGTGACGGTTGATTTTTGTGATTATTATCACGAGAGCGATAAGGTTGGTATTATCGGCTATTATGCATTTAAAATTCGTCCTAATGCGGGATTCCCAAATCCTGAGAACATTGAAGTTAGATTGAATTCGAATGTGTTACTCGAACAACTTTCATATGGAAGTGACAACTATGCGCTTCAAGAGTCGGATGTTGTTTTTAATCATTCTCCAGAATTGACAATCGACGAAATTGGAATCGAGTTTATATTACCTACTGGAGAGAAGATCTACCGAGATGTTACATCCTCGGTCTATGCCAAAGGTGGTAATTATAGAATTGGAAGAATTGACAATATAACACTTCACAACATAACTGACATCAAGGATGACTTTTCATCTGAACTACGTTTTATCTTCAAAGCAAAATATGCTCTTGGAGAGGAAGATGGTAGTTATGTAAAGTATGTTTTTGAAACGTCTCGGTCTTTGACGAAATTGAACTTTAACTTAAAGACACAATTATCTCCCTTACAGATGACTTCTATTATTGTTTTAATCTTGCTGCTCCTCTTTTTGATTGTAGCGACATATCTTTTTTTCAAGGGAAAGCCTAGGGGTATTCAGATTCGGTTTAATCGTTTCAACGATAGTTATGAAACTATAGACTTCTCTCCAGAGGGTGCGGGAAAAGTGCATACAGATTATAAGTATTGGTCTGATAGAGATGAACAGTATGGTTTTGAGTTAAGAGTTGATGGCAGATTTGATTATCATAGTCCAGGTAAGTTTTATAATTGGGGAGAAAGGACCGGCTATCCGGTTAGAGTATATCCTAGGATAAAGAATGTCCCAGGCTTTGACATTTATGTTTCCAGCGGCAATAAAACATCTAATTCAGAGGATACGCCTATTGAAATAGACACTTTCAAAGATGGAGTTTTTTCATTTGTGTTCAAATTTAGGAAGACTTCTTCTATTCCTATCACTGATGCTATTAAATTTGAAATTGGGGCAATCCTTGCCAGTACAAATGCCGGCGCTAGGCGATTTGAACTCGAAAAGATAATGAAGAAATACGAGTTCCACGTAGGCCCGAATTTGGGGAATATTTGGCTTGGTGTTGATCCGGGAACTACTGGGTCTTGCATTGCAGTTGGGACAAGTCGTAATGATGTCACTATTGAAAAAGACTCTAATGGGAAGGACGTGATTTCTCCATCTGTAATTGTCATTAACCCAGAAGGGCTAAAAGATGATAGTTCTGCTAGTATTCGTAGCAATACTATTTTTGGGGCAAAAGCCAATGCTATTCGCTCCGAAAAGCTGATGCAGAATAAATTTGTGTCTATAAAAAAGTTACTTGGTTACAATGAACGCTTTGAGATTGGCAAAGGTCTATATGTGAAATCCTCTTTGTTGTCTACGCTTCTTATAGAGGGGCTCCTCAAGCAATTTGCAGAATACATTACTGATAACAAATTAGAATATCCTCAGTTCTTCAATTCAAGAGGCGCCTTTGCACCTCAACGAGCAGCTTTTGCTATACCAAATAATTTCACGGCGGCTAAGATTCAACAACTCAAGAATTGTATTCAGGAAGTAGATAATCTATCACTAAAAGAAATTCGCTTCATTTATGAAGCCGAGGCTATTATCGTCAATTACCTCAATAGTTCTGATTCTTCTGAACAGAAGCAAGAAAGTCCTTCGGGTGAGAATATCTTTATCTTTGATATGGGCGGTGCTACTATTAACGCCACTTTGGCAAATGTCAAGAAAAAACAGGAACGGAATAATTGGATATATGAGATTAGTATTATAAGCAAGTTAGGGTATGGTATAGGGGGAGACACGATTGACTATGCCTTTTTAAAATGGATCTTCTCTAAGAGAGATAGTTTCCAATCGCTTGCAGAAAATGATCCTTTTGTTAATAGTGATGCATTTGGTATGGTCCAAAGGCGTAAACTTAAAGATGAAGTCCTCAAACTGAAGAAGAGTACTATCTCCAATTATAATGCTAAGAAAGAGACTCTCATTGATCGTATTGATATAACTAATTTCAATAAGTACAATTTGAATTTGATTGATGATGCGAGTGACCCATTTATCCAGGACTGCATGAATAACAAATCTTCTTTCCTGTATAGTAAGATATTTGATGATTATGTCTGGAAAAATATCAAAGACATTATTTCTGATATACTAGTCATTTGTCATGAAAGAAGTGTTTCTACTCTTGACACAGTAATTATGTCAGGTCGTAGTTCGCATTTTCCTAGAGTGAAAGAGATTGTTGAGGACTCTATTAATAAGAGATATAGTCCTAAGTTCATCTTATTGGGATTAGAAGAATCAAAGTCTGCAGTCGCTCGCGGCGCTTGTTATTATGGTACGCAAAGCAGTAGAATTAGGTTAATGAATATGACAACAAATGGAGTATTTGGAGTCATTCAGACATTATCTCCTACCACTCCATCTCGTTTTATTAAACTTATTGGGGACAGTGAAGAATTCAATGACGGATATGTATTTGGAGAAAAAGATATTGACGAAGGTCAGGATTTCATTTATGATGGACGGCGAGTTAGATTCTGCCAGGTTATGGGAGTGAGCCCAAATGATATTATTGCTAAAGCAGAAAAACATAAATATACAGAGATTGCAACTATAGAAGCACAGCCCTTTGCAATCAGAGCCGTACAAATCACCGTTACGGATAAAGATAAGATTCAATGTAGTGTTACTGATGTAAATGGAGATGTTCAACCGCCTGTTGAGTCTGCTGTTTGCGATTCTGATATTATGACATGTAATGATGAACAGTATACTTTTTTTGTGAAACAATCGTAACTAATATCATATGATGAAGAAGCTTACACTTTTAATCTTTTGCCTTGTATTCAGTTGTTTATGTTTATCTGCTCAAGAGTACTATGCTTATTTCAAGAAGGACTATATTCACCAGCCGGGTGGCAAACAGTTTTATGCTGGTTCCCTTCAACCTCTTGAGGCCTCAATCATAGTTACAGGTTATAATGACACCGGTCTTACTCAAAAGCTTAAACAAGCAAATATAGCTGGGGGTATTATTGTTAAAGCATCGTTCAAAATTAAGCAATTCGGAGCTACTTCTGACATAGTTGAACCTAAAGTTTTCCTTCCTGTCAATGCTCGTTTTATTGATGCCAACAATGTTGAAAGGTATGATGTTCCAGGAGCCACTGTAGAGATTAAATATGTTGTTGATAAATATGAGATAAAAGATCTTGATTGTTTTACAATTATCCCTAAAGAATTCATTGGCGGACTTGATGAGAGGGATAATATCCTCAACCACTGTGTTGTTGCGAAAAATTGTATTATTTGCGACGAACCTTTTAAGAAAGGTAAATATTCTTTTGCCTATGACTCGGGAGTCTCAAAACCTAAAGTTCTCAGCGAGAACAAGATACTGCTTCGTGAAAAGAAGGATGCGACACTCCCTGTGGCGATAGGATTCTATTTTTCGAATATCGACGAAAAAAGATTTATTCCTGATTTCTCAATCAATTTGTCAGAGTTTAAGACAAAAGAGCATAATGACAGACCTTTATGGCGGCTTTTGTGTTTAGTGGTTATAGGTTTGTGTATAATTGTTTTTGGTGTGTTGCTATTCTTAAAGCGGGCTTCTGGTCAAAAAAGAAAGACTCCCGATGATTCATCAGATGCAAAAGATAATAATGCAGTTCCTATTAATTCTGATGGGAATTTAGTGAGTCCTTCCTCAGAAACATTCGAACCTATTCTTAATGCCAAAGTAGATGAACTAAAGTCCGCTATTTCATCTATTAAAATTACCCCTATCATAGATTCCCTTGGCGGGATTGACAAGAAATTGTTAGAGATTAAGACTCTTGTCTCCAATTCTGATGATAAAAAAAGAATTGCCGATTTAACTGAGAATATAGCTAAAAAAGACGCAATGATTGCAGAACTGAAATTAAAACAGAATGCATTCATTCAAGAGATTGACTCTAAAGATAAGATGATAACTTCTTTGGAGGGCACAATTAATCAGCTGAAAAAGCAATTAACTATTGAAGGTGCTGAAGAAGTGTTGGGTTCTGAGCATTTCGTCTCTTTTGCTCAACATTTATTAAACGCAGCACAAGCTGCGGAAGACATCATTACAAGAGATTGGCTCTCTATTAACGATATTGAGATTAAAGAAAGAGCTAGTTATTTTATGGCGATAGAAGTTTCCCAACGTCCTTCTGCAGAGATTGAGCATTGGAGAAGCATTTTATCAACTCTCCATCTCAAATCCGTAATCTGCGATATCGATTTGATAAAATATGTAAAGACAGTGCCTGAAAATGGAAGAGTATCTTTTCTGGAAAAACTTTTTATTGATAATGTAGTTCGCCCGTATATTTCAAGTGTTCTTGTGCTTTTGGAGCAGTTTAGGACAGGCAAAGAATGGGGTTATTTAGCCACTAACTCTGATTTGTATTCAAGCACCATAAATGAGATATTAACAATTTGTAAAGGGGAAGAGATTTCTATAGATTACAGAAAACTCTATGAGCCGCTAAGCAACTATGACACTGTTGAGATTGAGGACACAGTTCCTTCTCCCTTCTCAAACTGGATTGACGTGTCACGTAAGGATATAGTGTTGTTTGTTAGAAATTACTCTGTATCCAGCAAGAATTCCAATGTGTCCTCTAAAACATCTTGTGTTATTGTTCTCTGATGAGAGTTGTAATAATAATACTTCTATCCTTATTTGTCATCTTTTTGGGCATCTATTCCTTGCTATGCTATAACACGGGGACAAAGATTACTATGCTCGGTTTTATCACATATTGTAAAAAAATATGGCTGAATTTAACTGCTGTCTTCCACGGCAAGTTTGAGTCTAGTTACAGCAATAATTCTTCTCAATTATTCCTACGGAGCGATACAACTCGGGAGAAAATGGTTCCTTTTGATAGGTTTGCATCTTTGAGGGAGAAATACACCGCATTAGCACAAGAAAAAGATGAAGCTGTGCGTCAATTAGCTCTGCAAGAAGATAAATGGTCTAATCAACTTGAAAACATTCGTCTCAAATACAATCAATCTTTAAGCGAAATTGAAGATCTTTCGAAACATAACGCCGATTTACTGAAACGTGTATTAGATTTAAAAAAAGTTGCCAAGAGACTTATTCCTGTTGCTGAAGAAAGTGTTGCGTTTCCTTTCTGTCAGTTATTTCAATATTTAGAGAGAATCGTTCGTTCTTCTTTCTCATCGTTAGTCGGAATTATTTGTTCACTCGATCATTTTGAAACGAGCAAAGCATTTAATTCATTGGCTTCGTATTTGGATGTTGAGAACTCATTAAGTCAATCGCAGATTATGCAGTGGTATGTGCTTTTGCTTACATCATCTGCCGTTACAGCTGAAGCTGCTTCTGATATTGAACACAAGAGTGACGAAGAAGTGCTTCTTTATTTACAGCGGGTTGCATTTGAGCATTATTTCCGCCCCAAAATAGCATCGTTTCTTTTGCTCTGCGAATGTATTCGATCAAGCATTACAAATAAAGAAGAAGCTTCTGTTAGTTCAGTTATCAAAGACTTTTTATTAACTCTTGAGACTTATGGAATAAGAGCCATCTATTGTAGAATAGGAGCCATAATCAATGACATCAATTATGACGATTTTGAAATACACGTGCCAAATGAGTTTGATAAGGTGTCGTCAAAGAATAAAGTAACAGATGTTATTAAATATGGAGTAAACTGTCATACCTTTGGTTGCGAAGGAGATCAGACTGTTGTTGAAATGATAATATAAAAGCATATGAAAAAAGTTTATAAGATCTTTTTTGTTATTGTCTCTATCATAGCATTATTATCTTTTGAGGTTTGTTATGCTCAGCAAGGTGATGCTTTTGTTTTGATAGATGTTTCAGGATCAATGCGAGATGTAAACACGAACAAAGAGGCTAAAAAGATAATAGCCGAGTTACTTCAGGGCAACTTCGAGTTAAGTAATTGGCAAGGGAAAGGATGGAAAAACGTTAACTCTGCAGGCCCTTATTTCTCTATCCCTAATAATGCGATGTTGGCTAACGGCGGAAAATTTTGTATGATGCCTTTTGGTAATATGCTTACCGTCAGGAAGTATAGACTGACCACAGTTGATAAAGGCTCTTTTTCTGATTTTTACAACGATGCTTTTCCGAAAAGTCATACCGAGGCTAATACCTATTTGACTCTTGCAAAAGCATATTCTGTTGTAATAGCATCATCTGAGGGGCTTCAGGGGAAGAAATTATGGCTGATTGTCTATTCTGACGGCATGGGTGATAGTATGCCTTCAAATCATTTTCCTGACGACCTGCAAGAAGCATGGGACCAATTTGGTGCAACACAGGCATCCTTTTCTGAAAAGAAGGGCGTTTTAAGAAAAACCACTGGTGGCAGGAATTATGATATCGAAGTTTGGGCAATGGGCCCCATTCCTTCACAGTCTGTCCCTGATTCATTGTCAAAATTTAAAATATCATCCCCACAAAAAGGTGTGTCAGAAAATACTGCTATAGAACAAAAAAAGGATGAGCCGCTCTCCATTTCTTGGTCAGGGAATACTGGTGACGTATCTATGACTGTCCAAATAATGAAATCAGGGAAGCCGGTTAAAATAGAGACACCCAAAGATTATTATACTAAAAATATTGGGGCAAATACAGCTAAGGTTACATTTCATAAAGGTGGCACATACAAGTTAACTCTAAAAGACAGTAAGTTTAATTCAGATGTTCGGTATGTTACAGTTGCCAGCCCTTTCCCTTTTGTGCCAATACTTTTGTTATTATTGTTAATTGTATCAGGTGTATTTGGATATAACAAATATATCGATAGTAAAAAAAGAAAAGATGTAGAAAATAACTTAAGACCGTCCAACCCTGGAAAATCATCATCTTCCAGTGATGCAGATTGGAACTAATTATTAATATGATAATATGTACGATTATTTTTTTCACAGCCTTACGTGGGATAACGATGTATACATTATGTACGTCGTATGGGCTATTCTTATCCCTGTCTCCCTCTATCTAATTCGGTTTTTGTATAAAACCGCTCGTAAGCCTAAGCTCCGCTCAAAAAAAGATGAGTATTACCTTGTAAGAGACCTGTTTTTGGATATTTCAGGACAGGAATATCTGATCATTTTTGTCGTTCTATATGCAATATACTTAGGCGTCTGGGCTTTTTTAGTAGCTCCTTTTTCTCAAAAAGATGTTTGGACTGATTGGCACACATACCTTATCATTTTGCCGCAAGTTGTAACGCTAATTGCGCTGATAGTCATTTTCTTCTCTCGAAACAATAAATTTAGTAAACATTATATACGTTAGTCTTATGTCTAATCGTCCTACAATTCTAATCGGCATTGGCTCAGGGGGCCTCCGATCCATCGAGGCTGCATGGAAATTGAGTCAAGAAATATCAAATACGGCTGATCGACCTCTTGTTGAATACATCTATCTTGAGACGGATGGTGCGAATAAGCCCATTACAGACGATATAGTTTTATCGCCCCTAACTCTCAATAGTATAGGTGCCACTACGCATGCTATCAAGAATGACATCTCTGCAACTTCTCAGTGGCTCAACGGAATGACTTTTCCCGAGAATGTACTATCCGGAGCTGGAGGCTCTCCTGTAGTAGGCCGCCTCACCTTATGGGATCATAACAATCGTAATACTTTTATCAGTAATTTACAGACTGCACAGGGGCGCTTGGCTAATAAGAGTACGGATACTCCATTAGTATATGTTGTCGGTTCTTTTGGTGGAGGAACTGGATCTGGAACTTTCCTGGACATTGCATATGTCATACGTGATGCCTTCGCAGGCAAAGTGGAATTGCAAGGGCTTTTTATGATTCCTAATAGGGGGCTTAACACGCAGGTCGTTTACAGCAATACGATATGCTGCTTAAAAGAATTAGACTATTATAGCAATGACGAGAATGAGTTTCCATTTAAGTGGTCTGCAAATCCTCCTCGTGGACATGAAGCGCAAAACAGTCCTTATGATTTAGTGCAAATAATCTCTGCTTCGTATGGATCTTCTAGTTTTGGTGCAAGAGCAGGGACAACGCTACCTCCAGTGACATACTCGCAATTACATGAAGAGGCGGGTATATTCTTATATTTAAATGCCTTAGGTCTATATGATACTAGAAAAGGATCCCTTGTCGATGCTACTGGAAATGTAATCATTACAAAATATACTACTTATGGGCTAGCAGCCATACATTATCCGGAGAGTGACATAAAAGATATTGAAGCCAATACTCTAGCCCTTGGGTTTTTACAAAGGATCAATGACGATGAACAGTATTATGATAAGGATTATATGCAATATCGTAATCTTAGCCAGTCTGAGACTACTATTCGTAACGGCGTGAGGACGACCTTTGATAAGCGATTTGAGAACATTCTAGAAGAATGGTGCGGCCAGATTCAAATTGCCGAGAATGGTCAAGCTGTTCCTATGGAAAGTCATCTGCGGTCATTGGCTCAGTATCTAAGCACTTCGAATGATTCTTATAAAGAGAAGAGGAATCATTTATATAGATTGTTCAAGGCTGGCGGCGAGTATTATAAGCAATTAAAGACATTATGCAGTGTGAATGCTACGGATCAGGTGATTAATTTAATCAAATCTGAGACTAGCGAAACACTAAATGTGTATCATAATTTAAACGTGGCTGAAATTGCTCTAGATGAAATCGAGCAATCCGTAAAGAATATTCTTTCATTTTGGAAAGCGAATGGTTACACAACTTTACCTATGGATTGGGATAATCGGCTTAAAAGCGATTTGGAAAATGAGGTTATGCCCATGCCCACGATGTACACCATGCTTTTCGAGAAGGAAAAGGTCTTTTTCGATAGGATTAAATACGTTCTTGTTTATGGACTTGCCATGCATCTCTTCTCTGACCAGCTTGAGGCCATTTATAAGGGACTTCAAGGGGCACAAAATGCGCAAGGGAATAGGATTGTCATCCGAACGACCACTGGTGATGTTATGCCTACAAAGCTTGTGATTAGAGAATGGAAAGAACTTGTTAATAATGTTGCTGAAGGAGCTGATCCGATGTATTCCTCATGTAGCCAAACAGTGGCAATGCTAAAAAAGAAACTAGGGTCACAGAACAATGGGAATATTTGGTATATTTATCCCAAGCAGGATCTACCGACTACTTTGCAAGACGTTGATGGCTTGTTTAAGAGTACATATGGCCAGGAGCGTCAAATAAAGGATGTAACAGGGAATGACGATTTGTACGGATTCTTATATAGGATTGAACCAAATGAAGGGATGAATCAACATAATGCAGAAAAGGATCTTTATAAGAAAATCACTACTGCATATATTGAAAAGATTTCACTAGGGCAGCCTTTCTCAGTTTCCTCCGCTATTGGCAGTGGTCAATTTAATGACATCATTCAGATGGCAGCAACTCGTTCCTTGATCCCTCATGTCCCAACCAATCCTGACGGAAGAAACGCCACATTCATTGAGCATAATAACATTCCGCATATTTTAATTGGTTATGATGGCCAGGGAGGCACGGTGTTATCTGGTATTGCTTCTTCTCTTGGTCAGCTAGGAATTCATGGCTACAATATTGCGAATAATAGCCGTGATAAATTCAGCCATATCGGCTTGAATAATTGGCTGATTTTCTATCAAGAATTTGGAAGAATGAGTGATCAAAAGCCGTTTAGCATAATAGATGACTTAGATGATTTTACAAGTTATGTACAGTGTTATATGGCCGATTCTGTTGGAAGTAATATGAAACCCGAAGTTTATCATGGAATGCGCATGCCATATATCTCTTATGCAGACTGTCATGAAGTATCCTCTAAGTATATTAATATAGCTATAGAGTTTGAGAAGAATGAAGAACTTGAAGAAGCTCTTAAGGCTTATAGCTATGCGACATATTGGGATATGAATAATCAAACCCCGATAGGTCAACAGGCATCTTTAAAAGCCAGATTGCAAAGAGAAGGTCCAACTGACCAATTCGACCGCTATTATCGAATTGCAAGTAAATACATGGCGGAGCATGATTATCCAAATGCTCGTGGATATTACTTGAGAGCTGCTGGCATTGATCAGAACGATCCAAATGTTCGAGCTAAAATTGACGAGCTCGATGCTATTGATATTCAGGTCACAACTATAATTGAGCAAGGAGATCGTTTATGTGCAGAGGCCAATGCTCTCTACGACCAATGTGTAATTAAGCATGATATCACCAGAAAAGCTGATTGCATTGCTGCATATAATGAAATCATTCGATTATATAAAGAAGCTCAGAATCTTTCTAAATGTGACATCCGCATCAAGAGAAAGATTATTAACATAGAAAGAAGAATTCAAACAGTTAATTAATTAGAATCCGCCATGTTATTAAATATGACACCCTCAGGGAATGAGATACAACGAAAACTACTCTTATCCCATGCAAGTAAAACGAAAACCATATTCGTATTGACATTGGTCGCATCAGTGTTGATTGCACTATTCGTTGGCTCTTATTATGCCAAAACACCACAAAGTGTAGATTCATCCTTTATTAGGAATATTGCGAAGATTGAAGTTCCAGGAGTCGGAACAGGTACTGCTTTCTTATTGACTTCAAGTGAAGGAACTCATCATGGCATATTGATGACAGCTGGGCATGTTGTAAGTGGCGCTCATGATAAAACCGTTAATCTAATCTTTGAACAGGTCAAAGGAGAAGATGGGGAACCACTGGTTACAACTGGTTCCATTATTTGGCAGAGCGATGTCCCCTCATACGACCCTTACACAATTGAAAAAATGAGAATGGATGTAGCTTTGGTAAAGCTTGATGATATGTCAGTTCTTCCAGAAGATGTGGTTGGTTTTACGATAAAACCAGAGCCGGAAATGCAGGAGGAAATAGTGATATATGGTTTCCCCAAAGGAGATGAGTACAGTAGTACTGGTATTGTCTCTAGCCTGAAATTTCAAGATTGTGAAGATTTAATCACTATGGATATTCAACTTGTTGGAGGGTTAAGTGGTGCACCAGTATTCAATAAGGAGAACGGAGAGGTTATCGCCATGGCAGTAGGGTCAAGACATGATGAATTAAACTATGGTATTACAGCTTCAGGAGAGCAAGTTGTAGTTGCGGCTCAAAATGACTTATTCAACTCTGCTATTAAAATGCGTCGCGTTATAGAAGTTCTTGATGCTGCTGGAATGCTTAATCTCATTCAGTAGTTTGCGATAAATCCCCACGTTAATGATCATCCATATCATTAACGTGGGCTTTATATTTATGGTACTTGCACTATTATACATAGCCCTTGGGGTCATTATTTTTAGGACTTTCCCCGGTTTGTTTAAGGGAGTCAAAAAAAAGCACATGGAGACCTTGAAAACTATTTGCCGTATAATTGGCGCAACATTGGTCTTAAGTGGGGTATTTAAACTGTTACGGATAATAGGAATATGAAGATATCGTCGTTGCTGTGTTTGTTCATGTTAATTGCGACATCAACCCTTAAAGCTCAAAGCTTCCGAGTAAAGGTGGTTGGTATTTCAGATGGCGATACATTTACAGCAATTAATAACGATAATTTGCAACTTAGAATTAGGGTATACGGTATTGATGCCCCTGAGAAGAATCAAGATTTTGGTGATAGATCTCGTCAGACTTTAGCGAGTTACATTTTTGGAAAGAGTATTACAATTGACGTTCAATCTCAAGATGGCTGGGGCAGATATATTGCATATGTATATACTCCAGATGGTCGTGATGTGTCATTAATGATGTTACAAGACGGGATGGCATGGCATTTCAAGAAATATGATAGTACCGAAAAGTACTCAAAAGCCGAACTAAACGCTAAGAACCAAAAACTGGGACTATGGTCCAGACCTAATCCAATTGCACCTTGGGAATTCAGAAGGAAATAGAATAACATCTCGCGTTCAGTTTTGGTCAACATCGATAGTTTATTAATCGGTCTTCTTGAAAAAAGAGAATCCGCTATCCACGACTTCTTTTTCGTTCGGATGCGGGATGCGTTTACCTATATCGGGCAGTATTTCTCGCCGGAGCCTATCTCTGCGGAGGAGGTTATCGGGGAGGCGT
>ERZ842401.5008-NODE-5008-length-14964-cov-5.372929_pt1 | contig 14964 bp, 12 predicted proteins | sample MGYA00521270_ERZ842401 | MGnify/ENA primary metagenome ERZ842401 (study PRJEB31892, sample SAMEA3878208) | bioreactor metagenome | biome: Moose rumen | place: Sweden | collected 2011-10 | study: EMG produced TPA metagenomics assembly of the PRJEB12797 data set...
GGCTGTCCCTCAAATGGTTTAGAGACCAGTTCTGCGCCGCGGAGAAGGAGACCGCCGCCTCCATGGGGGTGGACCCCTACTATCTCATGGACAAGGAAGCCGCCCAGTCCCCCATTGGCTGCAACAAGCTGCTGTACCTCCCCTACCTCATGGGGGAGCGCACCCCGCACCTGGACCCCGACTGCCGGGGGGTGTTCTTCGGGCTCTCCGCTATGCACACCCGCCAGGACCTGCTTCGGGCGGTGATGGAGGGCGTCACCTACTCCCAGCGGGACAGCCTGGAGATCCTCCGGGGCATGGGCGTGGAGGTCCACGACATGATGGCCTGCGGCGGGGGCGGCACCTCTCCCCTGTGGCGGCAGATGCTGGCCGACACCTACAACTGCCCGGTGCGCACCGTGGCCTCCAAGGAAGGCCCGGCCCTGGGCGTGGCCATCCTGGCCGGGGTGGGCGTGGGGCTGTACCCCTCTGTGCAGGAGGCCTGCGACCGGATGATCCGGGTGAACGACCCCCAGGAGCCCATTGCCGAGAACGTGCCGCAGTACGAGAAGGTGTATCAGCTCTACCGCAGTCTGTACCCCGCCCTGAAGGACAGCTACAAGGCCCTGGCAGCCCTGTAAGTTTCCCAGAACAGCAAACTCCCGCCTCTGCAGTGAGGCGGGAGTTTTTTTGCAGAGAGAAAGGGCACGGATCGCTCCGTGCCCTCTCCCTTGTGGGGTATCTTACAGTAAGTAGGTTAAAACTACTTGACTTGTACTCGGAAAATGGATCACTCAGCAGCGTCCAGCAGCTTCTTCACCGCCAGCATGACCTTGGCGGACTCCGCACGGGTCATGTTGTTGTTGGCGTTGAAGTTGCCCAGCTCGTCACCGCCAAAGATGCCGGCAGCCTTGCAGCTGTAGATGGCATCCCGGGCCCAGCCGGGGATCACCGCGTCGTCGGTGAACTTCTCGGTGGAGAGGGTGGTGAGCTTCAGCAGCTTGCTGAAGATGGTAGCGACCTCGCTGCGGCGGATGTAGTCGGTGGGCTTGAAGATGTTGTCGCCGTAGCCGTTCACGATCTCCTTGTCCTTCAGGTAGGCGATGGACTGCATAGCGTAGTTGCTGGTCACATCGGTGAAGGGAGCCTCGGTGTACTGCTCCAGGTTATCGGGGTCGATGGCACGCACCAGCATCACGGCGAAGTCCTGACGGGTGATGTAGTTGTTGGGCTTGAAGGTGCCGTCGGTGTAACCGTCGATGATACCGGCCTTGTAAGCCTCGTTGACCAAGTCATAGTACCAGGAGGTCTTCTTCACGTCGCTGAAGGGATCCTTCTCCACGGGAGTGGGATCGACGGGAGTGGGCTCGTCGGGCTCGTCGCTCAGCTCCGCAGCGATGGTGTAGGTGGTAGTGTGGTTCTCGTCCTCGGAAGTGACCAGAACTGTAATGGGAGTGGTCAGGTTATAGGCGCTGGTGCCATTCACATGGGCAGTACCGCCAACACTGGCAGTCGCATTCTTGGAAAGGGTCAGCTCGGGAACCACATGGGTGATCTCGGTGTCGGCAGGCAGCTTCAGAGTAACCTTGTTGGAGCTGTCGGGCGTGGCGGTCACGTCGCCAACCTTCACGCTCTCCAAGGCGGAGCCGATGTCGGCGGGGGAGACCTTCACGATCAGCTGCCAATCCTGAGAACTGCCTCCGATCTCAGGGGTAGAAACCAAATTGGAAACAACTGTTGCCCCAATCACACGAGGAGTGGTCGTATCGTCACTCGTGCGATTCTTAATAGCAGCCTCATAGGTTTCCGCGTCCAAATCAAGGCCGACATCGTAGCCGGTGCCAGTCTCACGGGCGCCGGTAGCGGTGAAAGCCAAGGTCTTCAGGCGGTTATCCTCACTGGCGGAGCTGGTCCGATAGACCTTCTCATAGGAGTCAGACTCATAAGAGAGCACCAGGGGATCTTTCGTGAAGTGGAAGGGCACCGTCAGGGTGAAGCCATAGTTCAAGGAGGTAGCCGTCACGGTCTCTTCCGTGATGGTATCATACAGAGAAACGCTCTTGATCTGGTTGGCAGTGTTGGCGGCAGCGGCCTTCACGGTCAGGCTGTACTGCTTGAACAGGCCATTATACTGCATCTTAAAGTTGGCATCGTAAACAGTGGGGGTATCTGCCTGGAGCCCGTTTGTCTGAGTTGCTGGGACAACAGTGACTCCCTCGCTGACAACCACCAACTGCAGGGCAGTAGCGCCGGTGGTGGGCAAAATGCCATCGTAGGTCACCTTGGTGGTGTCATTGGGGGCCCAGGGCAATTTGCTCACCAAAGCGTCGCCGTCCTGGCCAACCAGCGTCACCAGATTGAAGTGGCCATCTTTGTCGATGTAGTACAGGGTGGCACCGTCAGACAACGCACCAGTGATGTACGCGAAATGACCGGCAGTGGTGTAGTCATCATAGTCGCGGGCGGGAATGGTGACCACCAAATCAGTGGTTCCAATAGCAGCATAGCTGTTAGAGGCAGTCACATCGGACAACTTGGCAATGCTATCTTTCACCAGCTTCAATCCGCTCAGCTCCGCGGCAGCGGAAGCGGTCTCAAACTTGAAGACCACGGTGTACTTGTTCATGTTGGTGGAGCTAGTCTCAACCACCAGTTTCTTCGCGGCGGGTGCAGTGAAGGGGTCCTGCGGCCAGATGGGATCACCATGCACGATCGTCTCACCGGAAGCCTTGATCGTGGTGATTCCGTCCGTATCCTCTCTCTTCAGCACGGACCCGCTGGTGATCTCATAATAGAACTTCCAGGTATCGGCAAGACCAGCAGTCTTGTACTTATAGGGCAGGGTGAAGTTCACAGTGTAATCCGCACCGATGGAAGCAGCGTACTCCTTGCCGGCAGCGTCCACCAGCTTAGCGCTGGTGATGGCGGCGGGCTTGGCCTCCTGGGTGATGACACGCAGGGTGTAGTCCTTCACCTCGGTGACATTATCATCGTTGGCCTGCCCGGCAGTAACACGCAGGGTAGCCTCATTGGGCAGCGTGTTCGCTTCAAAGTTGATGCCCAACACATCATCCGCCGCGCTTTGGTCGCCTGCCTGACCGGAAACGACAGCAGCTCCGACGCCAACGATCTGTACACTGCTGTTGTCAGAAACGCCCAGCAGCAGAGTGGAAGCAGCCTCCCGCACGCTGGCGGGAACAGTCAGGGTAACTGTCTGAGCGTCGTTGTCCACGGTACCCACGTAGTTGCCAATGGCCACAGAGTCGATTTCGGCAACAGGGTTGTGATCGGGCACATCAAACTCAACGGTCCACGCTTCCTTGACGTCCGCTGTATAAGCCAGCTGGAGAGCAATGGCCATACCCTTCACAGTAGTGGAAAGATTGGCAAAGCTCTTCAGGTCAACCTCTTCACCGCTCTTGAAGTCCTTCGTGTAAAGCGGCTCAGAAGAGGGGGTGGGATAAGGCTTCGCCTTAACGGTGACCGACTCGTAGCCGTTGACATAGGAAGGGGTAAAATTCCAGCTGTAGGAATTGTCCGCGTTCTTCGTGGGGACAGTGCCATAGGGCATATAAACCTCGACCTTCTTGTTGTCGGGGTCAATCTTCGCTTCCTTGCGCTCGCCCTCCACGGAGAAGGACTTGAAGGCCTCGGCCTTCACCAGGTTGATGTAATACACCTTGGTGGAAGCGCCGCCCTCAGAGGCAACGGTAAAGGAAGCCTTGGTCCCACCGGTAGGAGTAACGCCAATGCTTGTAAGGGTGTACTCTCCAGCATCACCTTCTATACCCACGTTTCCAATGGTAGCGGAGTCAGGAGAAACCTGAGTTGCCGCAATCACACTGGACTTTTTGCTGTTGAGCTTCACGGTCACTATTTCAGAGTTCGCCGCATAAGGAATGACAATGGTATAAGTATTACCATCCAGCACGGTGCTGCCATACTGGTTGGCAGCCGTCACAGAAGCCACGTCGGTATCGCGCTCCAGCGCCGTCACGGAGATAGAGATGGTGTAGGTAGCCACCTTCACCACGTCGTCGTCATACAGGTCGAAAGAGGCCTGCTTGGCGGCGATCTCCTGAGCGGTGAGCTGGAAAGTCCACTGCCCGGCAACCTCAGACGCGGTCTGGGTGCCATCCGTGCCGGCATGGAAAACCTTGCCGCTGCCTGCAGCCAGCGTCACACGAACAGTCACACCATTTACATCGGTGATAGACGGACTGGCCGGCACTTCTACGGCATAATCAGACCCGGACAGCGCCGCTTTAATCTGCTGACCAGAATTTGCCACTTCCACGGTCAACGAAGAGATGACCGGCGTGGCGGCAGCAGACGCGCTGAGGGGGATCATTGCGAAGATCATCATGAGGCTGAGGATCATCGCAAGAGATCTCTTCAGGATCTTGCTCTTGTTCATACTTTTCAACCCTCTTATTGTAAGATTCTCAAAGGGCATAAATTCCCCTTGAGTTTAAGATACAGACTAATAATAGCGATTTCACCCAGAAAAAGCAAGAGCTTTTTAGCAAAAACTGCTGTAAATTTATGGCGGCGCCCGGTAAAGCGCCGCCCATCGACTTTTTATTCAGTTCCCCGCAGCCTTTCGATAGCGGCCGTCGGGTCGTCTGCCTTAAATACCGCTGTCCCTGCAACCAAGATGCTCGCCCCTTTGGCGATGCACAGGGGAGCGGTCTGGTAATTGACCCCGCCGTCCACCTCCAGGGGCACCCCGGGCAGGAGCTGCCGCAGGGTGGTCAGCTTCTGCAAAGCCCCGGGAATGAGCTTCTGGCCCCCGAAGCCGGGCTCCACCGTCATGACGGTGACCTGGTCGATAAGCCCCCGGAAGCGCGCCAGCACATGGGAGGCCGTTCCCGGGCTGATGGCCACCCCTACCGCGGCCCCGCTCTCCCGGATCTCCCGGATCAGGTCCAGGGGGTCGTCGTCGCACTCCACGTGGAAGGTGATGGTATCCGCCCCCGCCTCCCGGAAGGCCCGGATGTATTTCAGGGGATGGGTGAGCATGAGGTGCACGTCAAAGGGCAGGGAGGTCTTGTCCCGGAGAGAAGCCACCAGCTGGGGCCCAAGGGTCAGATTGGGGACGAAATGCCCGTCCATCACGTCGATGTGGAGCAGGTCGGCGCCGGAGACCCGGGCCACCTCCTCCCCCAGCCGGGAGAAATCCGCCGCCAGCAGAGAGGGCGCGATCTTGATCATGGGAGGACCTCCTTCCCTTTCGTTTTCCCATCGTTTGTCAGCCGAAGAGCCAGGTGCAGGCCCCCTGGGCCAGCACGGTCATCAGGGGGATGGTGAGGATGGACAGCACCGTGGACACCGCCACGGTCTTAGAGGCCAGGGGGGCGTTGCCCCCGTAGGCCACGGCGAAAAGCACACAGTTGGCCGCCACCGGAGCGCTGGCCTGGATAACGCTGGAGAGCAGCAGGTCCGGCTCCGGGCGGAGGAGCAGCAGGGCGCCCAGGTACAGCAGGGGCACCGCCAGCAGCCGCAGAAAGGACAGCTTGTACACGCTGAGATCCATCAGGGCGGAGCGCAGGTCCACCCGGGCCACGTGGCTGCCGATGACCAGCATGGCCAGGGGGGTGTTCAGGTCCGCCAGGAAGGTGATGGGCTCCATGACCACCGGGGGCAGAGGCACCCGGAAGAAATACAGGGGCAGCCCGATGGCCAGGCCGAGGATGCCGGGATTCAGGATGGCGGAGCGCAGGTTCAGCTTGCCGCCGGTCATCATGGCGTAGCCGTAGGTCCAGCAGACCAGGTTGAAGGCCACCACGAAGAGGCTCCCGTACACCACGCCCCGGGCCCCCACGATGCCCTGCACCAGGGGGATGCCCATGAACCCGGCGTTGGAGAAGATCAGCGAAAACCGCAGGACCTTTTTGCGGTCCGGGGGCTCCTGGCGGAAAAAGAGATAGCTGACGGCGATGCCGATGCCCAAAGACAGGATGGCCAGCCCCAGGGCGAGGAGCATCTCCCCGGCGGTCAGGTCGCCTTCGGAGCTCAGCAGGGAGTTGACGATCAGGCAGGGGGTGACGATCTTCAGCAGCAGGGAGGTGATCTCCCCGGCGCCCTTTTCCGTCAGGATGCCCCGCCGGGTGATGACGTACCCCAGCACGATCATCACCAGCATGACCGCCACCTTATTGACGATGGTCCCGAAGGCCTCCATGCCCTATGCCCCTTTCCCTCAATCTACCGATCTTCCTCCTCCAGCTCCTTGCGGGGGTCCGCTTCGGAGACGGCCTCCTGCTCCATCTGCTTTTTCAGCAGCAGTTCCTTTTTGATGTTCCGGTTGCGCTCCACGAAGAACACGGCTCCCAAAATGACCAGGGCGATGAGGGTGACCACTCTCAGGGCGATGCCCAGGCCCCCTTCGAAGACCTTGCTGTCCGGGAACAGGCCGTCCGCGGCCCACCAGATGCCCAGCAGCAGGAAGAACCCGCCCGCCAGGTAGAAGATCTTGTTCTCCTTGCCCATCTGCCAGATCAGCACTACGCCGATCAGGACCCACAGGGCCGCATAGAAAAAGCTCATGACGCCGTTTCCTTTCCATTTTTCTTTCCGGGACTATTATAGAGGGTTTCCGCCGAAAGTGCAACCCGGCGGCAAAAGAAAAGCGAGGGCCGCAGTGTAAAACTGCTGCCCCCGCCTCATTGCGGTTTTAGTCGGGATAGCCGTACCGAATGACGTAGATGACCATGTCCCGCCGGCCGATGATGCTGCACTCTGCCTCGGTGTCGTAGCACAGGTCCGCCAGGATGTCCCCGGCCATGCAGGCTCCGCCGGTGTCCACCGCGGTGCCGTAGCCGTACACGATGCTCCCGTCGGGAGAGGTGATGTACAGCAGGCTGCCGTAGGGGATGACGTAGGGATTCACGGCGACGCAGCCGTACCCGGCGGTGACGCCGGTAGCTGTGCCGCAGCCCTCGTAGGTGGGATAATAGGCCGTGCACTCGCCCACCAGCTTATCGACGTACTGGATATCGCCGATGCTGCCGGTCTCATAGGTGGAGTAGCCGGAGCTGTAGTCGTCCTCGTACTCCCGCTCCATCGTGCCCCGGAGGATGACCTCCGCCACGGGCTCTTCCAAAATCTCCTCGCTGACCAACTCCTTGGCCAGGAGCTCCCCGCCCTGGGTGACCAGCTTATAGGTGCGCACCCGGCGGCCGGTCTCGCCCTCGGTCAGGACCTGCTCCTCGTCCTCGTACAGCTCGTCGCTGTCGATATACTCGGTGACGTAGTCGATCTCCTCTTCCTCGGTGACCTCTTCGGTCTCCACGTGGTCCAGGGTGATCTCCATGCCCTCGGTGAGCCGCTCGCTGAGGGAGACGTTGAGCCGGTCTTCCTCCTTGAAGGGGATGTTCAGCTTCTTCAGGGCGCCCCGCACGGTCCCGGCGGACACCCGATAGGTCTCGGTCTCTCCATCCACGGTGATGGTCAGGGTCACCGGGCGGCTGATGCTGATGTGCATATTGTCATAGACCTTGGTCTCGGTCTCGAAGTTCACCACGTCGTCCTCGGAGACAGCCACTCCGGCCTTCGCCAGGGCATCGGCCACAGTGCCGCCGGCAACGGTCAGCTCCTTGGTCTCCCCGTCGGCGGTGATCTTCACCCCATAGCTGCGGGTGACAGTGATCCGCAGGCCTGCCGCCACAGGGGTCTCCAGCGGGGGGGTCACGGTATCCTTCTGGGTGAGCACCACATTATGGTCGGCCAGGGTCTTGGCCACGGTGTCCCCCAGGTAGGCGACCAGGGAGGTCTCCTTGCCGTTCTCCACCAAGGTCACGCTGACGCCCCGGCGGATGTTGACGGTAGTGGTGTTCTCCACCTGCTCGGCCACGTCCAGCGGGCCCAGGGCCTTGAGCCCCTGGCGCTCCGCCTGGGCCAGGATGTCTTCCAGGTCGGCGCTGCCCATGCTGAAGGTATAGGATTGATCCCCGTCCACCACGTTGGCGGAAACGGTATTGGCGATGACCGTGGAGAGAGACAGCCCACAGAATACCAGAGCCAGGGCAAACACCGCAGCCGCCCGGAAGATCCGGAACTTCGGCGCCTTCTTGGCGTGCTTTCCGCGCATGGGACTCCTCTCCTTTCCGCTGGTCTCACCAGTTTTTCACGCCCGTCAGTATAGTCAAAATCCTACGAGATGTCAAAAAAGTGAGCCCCCCGTTTTTGTGCAACCCTGCCAAATGTGAATAGATTATACCTTGACATAATCTCGGTTTTGCGGCTTTTCTGTCACCCTTTTTGAAAATTATGGTAAAGTTGCCTGTGCATTTTGCAAAAAAACAAAAGTTACAAAACGGTATCAAACCGAAAAAATGAGTGAAATTTGTATTTTTATACATCCTGCCGACAAGAGAATCCCCTTTACATGAGACTTGCCTGTGGAAAGCTGTATATTTTTCAACAAGATATGCAGGAAAGCTGTAAAGTTCTCCACCTTTCCACCCGCTTTTTCCACATTTTTCCACCAGGGAGAGGCCTCTTTCCACAGCCCCAAAACAGCCTTTTCCCCGCGGGGTGCATGTCCATGCAAAAGAAAAGGCCCCCGGATCACTCCGGAGGCCCCTCGGCTCAGTCCCTTATTCGTCCAGGTCCAGGTCGCCCATCAGGTCGTCGGCGATCTCCTCAAAGGCCGCCTGCACCCGCTCGAACTCCTCGTCGTCCTCGATATCCAGCACCTCGAAGCCGTCGTCGTCCCCCTCCTGGTAGCCGTAGAGGAACACGTCCTCCGTGCTGTCCTGAGGCACCAGGGCCACATAGTCCTTGCCGTCACAGTCGAACACGCCCAGCACGATGCACTCGATGGGGTCGGCGTTCTCGAACTCCAGGGTGACCAGCTCCATCTCTTCATTCTCAAAGCTCATGGGGTTTCCTCCTTCTCTGTCCTATTATATATAGTATACCGGTTTTTCAGGCATTCAAGCCTGCTGCAAGAAAAGATCCCCCAGCGCACACCGGGGGATCGAATCAGGCAGCAATCAGCGCTTGCTGAACTGCGGCGCGCGACGGGCGGCCTTCAGACCGTACTTCTTGCGCTCCTTCATACGAGGGTCGCGGGTGAGGAAGCCGGCCTTCTTCAGCAGGGGGCGCAGGTTCTCGCCGTCAAACTGGAGCAGGGCACGGGCCACACCGTGACGGATGGCGCCGGCCTGGCCGGTGACGCCGCCGCCGGCGACACGGCAGACGATATCGAACTTGCCCTCGGTGCCGGTGAGCATCAGGGGCTGCCGAACGATATACTTCAGGGTGTCCAGGCCGAAGTAATCGTCGATGTCCCGGTCATTGATGGTGACCTTGCCGGTACCCTGGTAGATCCGCACCCGGGCTACGCTGCTCTTGCGGCGGCCGGTGCCATAGAAATAAGGGGCAGTCTCATACATAGGTTACGTCCTCCTCTCAGGAATTCCACGCTTCGGGCTTCTGGGCGGCGTGCTTGTGCTCCGCGCCGGCGTATACCCGCAGCCGGGCGACCTGATCGGCGCCCTGCACGTTGTGGGGGATCATGCCCTTGACGGCCAGCTCCATGGCCAGCTCGGGCTTGGTCTTCATCAGGGTGTCATACCGGACGGCCTTCAGGTGGCCGATGTACCCGGTGTGATGGTAGTAGTACTTCTTCTCCAGCTTGCCGCCGGTGAGGACGGCGTCCTTGCAGTTGATGATGATGACATGATCGCCGCAATCCACATGGGGGGCGAAGGTGGGCTTGTGCTTGCCGCGCAGCAGAACCGCGGCCTGAGCGGCCACCCGGCCCAGAGGCTTGCCGGCTGCATCAATGACATACCATTTCCGCTCGATCTCAGCGGGCTTGGGCATCGTAGTTGACATAGCTCTTTCCTCCGTTCAAGGATCTTTCTCTTCTTTTTTCGTGCCTGCCTATGATAGCACAGGCCTTTTGCCCTGTCAACACCTTTTCGCCTGATTTTTGAGTTACTATTTCATTCCTCGTTTTTCCTTTGTTTTTCATGTTGTTTTCTCTCGTTTCCTCCCGCGGCATTTTTCAGCTGCAAAAAGCTCGCCTTTTCGCCATTCGGCGGGGATCCCGGCGCATCCCCAACATCTTGTGGTTTCCCGGATTCCCCGGATTTTTTTCAAAAAGGGGCTTGCATTTTCCGGAAAGCCGTGGTATAGTTACAAAGCTGTCAGAAAACAGCATAGTTGGTGTTGATTACGGCGAGGGTCCACCCGTTCCCATCCCGAACACGGAAGTTAAGCTCGCTCGTGCCGAAGATACTTGGCTGGTGACGGCCCGGGAAAATAGGTTTTCGCCAACACTTGAAAGCGGTCGCCCAGTAGGGCGGCCGTTTTTTGTCCGTGGCCGGACGGGCCAAGTCGCGGGAGTACCTGGTCCTATTGGTCCCTCTGTCGATCGCGGCACTAGCTGAGAGGGATAGAAAGCCTGATTTCCGCCGCCGGCAGCCTCCGCGGACAGGAAGCCATCGCCTAACCGGTGCTTCCCACGCGTCTGCGGTGCAGCGGGACGCTGCCCCCCGCGGACAGGATGCCATCGCCCAGCTAGCACTTCCCACGCGTCAGCAACACGGCTTGCCGTGCGGGGGTTGACGAACTGCGGGAAATCCCGTACACTAGGGAGTGTTCGGACCGGATCCGGTCTATACTATATTATATATATGGAAAGGAGCGGAAGCTGTGGTCTTTTCGTCGCTGGTGTTCCTGTGCGTGTTCTTCCCCCTCCAGATGCTGGTCTATACCTTCGCCAAAACCATCGAGACCCGCAACACGGTGCTCATTATCTTCTCCCTGATCTTCTACGCCTGGGGCGAGCCCTTCTATATCGTCATCCTGCTGTTCATGGCCTTCGCCGATTGGATCATCTCCCGGTGGATCGACGCCTCGGAGGATCCCCGGCAGCGGAAGATGTTCCTGATCATCGGCCTGGTGGTGGATCTGGGCCTGCTGAGCTTCTTCAAGTACGGGGTGTTTGTCACCCAGAACACCCACGATTGGTTTGGCTTCCCGGCGGTGGTGCCCCAGATCGCTCTGCCCATCGGCATCAGCTTCTACACCTTCCAGCTGCTCAGCTACATGGTGGACGTGTACCGGGGCGAGGTCCCGGCCCAGCCGGTGTTCCGGCGGCTGCTGCTGTATGTGTGCCTGTTCCACCAGTGCATCGCCGGGCCTATCGTCCGGTATAAGGACGTCTCCGAGCAGATCCTCTCCCGCCGGGTGGAGACGGAAGACCTGCGGGTGGGCATCAACCGGTTTGCCTCCGGCCTGGCCAAAAAGGTGGTCCTGGCCAACGTGTGCGGGAAGATCGCCAGCATCACCATAACCAGCGGAGAGCTGGCCGACCGGGCCGCCAATCTCTCCCGGCTGCAGCAGGCCCCGGCCCTGGGGCTGTGGCTGGGATGCTTCGCCTATATGCTCCAGATCTACCTGGACTTCTCCGCCTATTCCGATATGGCCATCGGCATGGGCCTGATGGTGGGCTTCAAGTATAAGGAAAACTTCGACTACCCCTATCTGTCCAAGTCCATTACGGAGTTCTGGCGCCGGTGGCACATGAGCCTGTCCTCCTTCTTCCGGGACTACGTGTACATCCCCCTGGGAGGCAACCGAAAAGGAAAACCCCGCCAGGCCCTGAATCTGTTCATCGTGTGGCTGCTCACGGGCATGTGGCACGGCGCCGACTGGAACTTCATCCTCTGGGGGCTGTACTACTTCCTGTTCCTGGCCCTGGAGAAGTTTATCTTCCCCGGCCTGCAGAAGCTGCCCGCCGCCCTGGGGCACCTGTACACGCTGGTGGTGGTGTTCTTCGGGTGGGTGCTGTTCTACTTCAGAGACTTCGCCCAGGGCTGGGTGGTGCTCAAGGGCCTCTTCGGCCTCAACGGCAACGGCTTTACCAGCTTCCAGGCGGGGAACACCTGGCTGAACTACCTGTTCTTCCTGGTCGTGGCGGTGATCGCCTGCACCCCCTACCCCCGGATGCTCTACCGGAGGATCACCTCCTCCCGGGCGCCGGTTGCCGTCATCGGCGGCACGGTGCTGGAATGGGCGCTGCCGGTGCTGGCGGTGCTGGTGTCCGTCAGCTTGCTGGTGGGGGATTCCTACAACCCCTTCCTGTATCTGCAATTCTAAGGAGGTACCCACATGGCCAGACACACCAAAGAATACCGCCGGGGCGCCTTCGGCAAGTCCATCCTGTTCTTCGGCACTCTCATGATTCTGATGGTCATTTCCCTGCTGCTGCCCCTGCGGCCGGATTTCTCCGCCCGGGAGAAGCGCTCCCTCACCCCCTTCCCGGAGGTGAGCTTCGGGAAGCTCCTGAGCGGCGAGCTTTTCCGGGGCATCGATGACTGGTTTGCCGATACCCTTCCCGGCCGGGACGGCTGGCTGGACCTGAATCAGAAGATCCAGAGCCTGTACGGCATCAAGACGGTGGAGATCACCGGAGACATGCAGAAGGGGGACGAGATCCCCGACACGCCCTTTACCGGGGGTTAATTTCCCCCAGGCGTTGCAAAAAACTGGCAACTATGATATGATGATGGGAGAGTATCCCCTTTTGGGGGGCTCTCCCATCTTTTTTTGCATAAGGAAGGTGCACCCTATGGCCAGAAGAGAATACATTCAGCGCAGGAATCCCCCTGTGCAGCCCTCCCGGCGGCGGTATTCCAGCCGGAAAAAGGCCGGTCCCCCGCCCCTGCTGATCCTGATCGCCGTGCTGCTGGTGGCGGTGATCGTGGGCATCATCATTTTCGCCGTCTCCTCCGGGAAGAAGAACGACAGCGATACCAAGTCCACTCCCTCTTCCACCGTCAGCAGCCAGACGGCCTCCACCGATGAAAGCTCGGCCGGCGAGGCGTCGGCGGGCAGTGAGTCCTCTCCCGCTGCGGAGCCCACCGCCGCCCCCACCCCGGAGGCCGGCGCTACCACCCCGCCGGAGCAGATCCCCGTGGGCACCCCGGAGCAGCTGGACAGCCTGGTGCGTATCGGCGACACCGCCTTTGAGTACTATAACTTCGTAGAAGAGTCCGCCAACGACTACATCACTGCCATAGCGGACTCCGCCAAGACCATGCCTGCCGGCACCACCTTCTACGATATGATCATCCCCACCAGCATGGATATCACCCTGAGTGAGGAGTATATCGACAAGTACGGCATCAACAGCTCCAACCAGCAGAAGGCCATCAACTACATCTACAGCTCCATCAACGCCATGAACCCCGCGGTGAAGACGGTGGACCTGTTCACCACCCTGAAGCAGCACAAGAACGACTATATCTACTTCCGCACGGACCACCACTGGACCCAGCTGGGCGCCTACTACGCCTATGTGGAGTTCTGCAAGGCCAAGGGCGTTACCCCCAAGGCCCTGACGGACTTCGACACCGCCAGCTATCCCGGGTTCCTGGGCAGCTTCTACAATGACTCCCCCAACGCGGAGATGGAGGCCAACCCCGACACGGTGGAGGCCTACATCCCCCGGGGAGATATCCACATGAACGTGACCCAGGCCGACGGAGAGATCCTGGAGGACTGGCCGGTGGTCCAGGACGGCACCAACTATGACGACACGGCCCTGTACCTCATTTACGCCGCCGGGGACCAGCCCTACGAGGAGATCCACAACAACGACATCACCGACGGCAGCTCCTGCGTGCTGGTCAAGGAGAGCTTCGGCAACTGCTTCGTGCCCTTCCTGGCCAGCCAGTACCAGACCGTCTACGTCATCGACTACCGCCATTACCCCGGGGATATCTCCGATCTGGTGGCGGAAAAGGGCATCCAGGACGTGATCTGCCTGAACAACATCTCCATGACCCGCAACGCCAGCCTTATCAGCGACCTGACCGTAACGTTCTGAGACTGGAAAGGAAGAAAGGCCATCCCCTCGTGGGACGGCCTTTTTTGAAAGGAAGGCGCAGCTCATGAAAAAAATAACTTGTCTGGTGCTATCTCTGCTGTTGTGCACAGCCATGTCCGCCCGCCATGCCCCCGAGCAGCGTGCGCGGTTCCGGGGCATTCCGGTACTGGAGGAGAACGAAAATGGGTGTACATGGATTTCCACGCGCTATGATGACGAAACCCTGGACAAAATCAGCGCCTTCAACGGGACGCTCGAGGAGTTGAATGCGCAGTATCCCATTGAATGCATCCGCAATCAGGATGGAATCCACTTCCGATTCTTCTATCTCGGCGAAGATCGGATCGTGGTCTGGCACTACGACCGCGCCTCGGACACATTGGTTGACCCAGGTCAGGGGACGGTAGTTTCCGGTGCGTTTGATTGGCTCCAGGGCGGGGACATGATCACAATAGACGAACTCCAGACGTTGGAAGCTCTGGACCCTTATGTGACCCACCCGGGAACCCGGTATTATGGAATCACAGTATTAGACTCCCTCTACTACACAACAGACGGATATCAAGTGTATTTGGAGTTTGATGAGGACAGCTTTGATAAGGACAACAACGCCGTAGCGGTAAAGGAAAAGACAGTATCTTTGCTATAAGGATGAATTCGTCCCAGAAGTTCAAAGAAGCCCGGCTCCCGCAGCCGGGCTTTTAGGCACAAAAAAAGCCCACCCGGCTGGGCGGACTTTTTTATCAGGTATTCCCTGAAAACTGAATAAAGCGAGAAGTGTTGGAGAGATGGGGACAGGAACCATATCTAATGCAAGGATATGGTCAAGCCCTCGGGCTATTAGTACTGCCAAGCTGAACATGTTACCATGCTTACACACGCAGCCTATCAACCTTGTAGTCTACAAGGGCCCTTACTGGCTTACGCCATGGGATATCTAATCTTGGAGTCGGCTTCACGCTTAGATGCTTTCAGCGTTTATCCGTTCCACACATAGCTGCCCAGCCGTGCCTTTGGCAAGACAACTGGTGCGCCAGAGGTGTGTCCATCCCGGTCCTCTCGTACTAAGGACAGCTCTCCTCAAATATCCTGCGCCCACGACAGATAGGGACCGAACTGTCTCACGACGTTCTGAA
>ERZ842401.5009-NODE-5009-length-14960-cov-3.406240_pt1 | contig 14960 bp, 29 predicted proteins | sample MGYA00521270_ERZ842401 | MGnify/ENA primary metagenome ERZ842401 (study PRJEB31892, sample SAMEA3878208) | bioreactor metagenome | biome: Moose rumen | place: Sweden | collected 2011-10 | study: EMG produced TPA metagenomics assembly of the PRJEB12797 data set...
TTAATTGTTGTTAATTGTACGCATTTGCGTATATGCTATCAATAATCGTGCCAAACTACAAAACCTCAACAACTAAATTTTGGTAGCCGTTTTCATCTTGGGTGTGTTGGGTATGCACTTCCAACCTGCCGTGTCCTGCCCTATTGAATACATAGACACCTTTTCCCGTCCAACAATTTACATCGCAGTGGCTGCAAACCCACCAATAGCCTAACTTTTTCCTTGCATCGGTAATATCAAGGCCAATCAGCATATTGCTTTCAATTACATCTTTTCTATTATGGATGTTCTCTGCCATCGTTTTTAATTTTAATTACACTCAAATAATACGCAATAATCGTGCCAAACTAATGCGGTTTGTTCACGCAGTTATGCACTTTTTTAACGTCTTGGTTTGTCACTCCACAAACCCAATATGGTAACATCGTAATCTTGTCACGTTTCTTAACGAGAATGGGACAACCTCTTGAAATGCACTCCGCTTTTGTCATATTGATTTTAATTTAATATTCACTACAATAACACACAATAATCGTGCCAAATTATTCTTTCCGCCATTCAGTAATCCAACTTTCGTATTGGCCACAAACAAAGTCAAAGACTTGTTCAATATCATCGTAGTTCATACGATTTTCCTCGTAGTCATCTGTTTCGGCAATATCTACAGAAAACGACTTCTTTTTTTCTTCACTTTCATATCCATTTATCGTTGTTGCCTTTACCGAATAGACTTGGGAAAAGAGATTTGAATTATATTCGGGGTGGTTGCCTCCGTCATAGGCAATTAAAAGAAACACATCGGAATCATCATCAACTTCCGTCTTTCCTCCCATTTCAGTAAGCATTTCGTTGATAGCAACAACCATTTCAGCCCTAATTTCGGCTTGTTCCTTTCTGTGTGAATTAGCTTTGTTGGAAATCTTGTTGTTTCTTTCAATCATTTCAGTCGCTTTCATAGTTTTTAATTTTAATTGGTTATACAATAGTGTTACTTACAATAATTGTGCCAAATTATTCCCAAATGGAAAGGCTTTTAATATTTTCTTGATTTTCTTTTGTGAGGTTGTCAAACTCTTTCCAATACCCATTGTTTTCTTTGTCAAGCAAATAGGCAAGCAATTCGTTGGATTCATCAAAGTAAACGAGTTGAGCAAGTTCAAGCCCATCATCAATTACTTCATCATAAATTTCAACATACTTTTCATCGGATTCAACACCCGCTTCTCCTTCAGCCTTGATAATGGCAATGATTTCTTCTTTTGTTTTCATTGATTATAATTTTAATTGTTCACTATAATATATGGCAATAATCGTGCCAAAATTAAAATTCCACATACTTATATCCATAAAATTCTTCTTTACTCCAAGAATAGAGTTCAGTAAATGGGATTCTATTGTTGAATACAATTTCGTGTTGTCTTATATCTTTATAGTTGCAACCTACCATTTTTTCAACCTTTACCTCAAAATTTTTGTCAAAAATTGGATTATTGACAAACGATATAAATTCTTCCCTATTGTTGGCAATAAAGCATTTATCTGCTTTGTTATTGTAAGGTGTAATTATAATTGGAAATAATACAATATCTTTAATTACATTGTATTTGTAATAAAGATTATATTGGTTTTTGCCAATCCTTGCGCCATCTATTTCTACTCCGCTTAAATCATTGATATAATTCAAACAGCCATAGTCATAAGGGTAATTGGCATAAGTCCATCCGATAATTTCCTTAAAATCCTGTCTTGTAAGTTCCATAGTATGTGCTTTTAATTGTTCACTATAATATATGGCAATAATCGTGCCAAAACGCAAAAAAGGCGGTACAAAATTGCGCCGCCAAAGGAAAAAAGTAATGTATTTCTTTAAATGCAGGGTAAACTTCTATTTTCTTCAATGATAGGTTTGAGTTTCTTTGCAAGTTCAACACTCGCTTTATTCCTATCATCGTAATATTGTTTATCAGCCATTTTCTCAATGAATAATACCACCATTTGCATAAATGTTTGTTGAAGTGTAGGATGGTCATTAGCCATTGATTTTGCCAATTCTTCATATTGGAATCCAAAATCATTGACCATTTTTTCAACTTGCTTGCGGAAAAATTCGTGTCTATCGTTATGCTCTTTGTATGTGGCCCATTCGTACTCGGTAAGTAATTCCTTAAATGCTTTCTTTTGTCCTTCCGACAAATTATCGGATTCAAGCATTGATTTGATTTTTTCGCAAAGTTCGTTATTTCTTTTCATAATATGTGCGTTTTATTGGTTAGACATTTTTTAATAGTTCAACAATTCGTCAATTTGTTCAAGGATAACTTCGTCATCGTCATTCAGACCACAAGCACAAGTTCCAACATAGTCATCGTAATTGTCGCCAATGTAAAGGTCGCACCAATGATAACCATCCTCATCAACAATCTCGTTTTTCAGTAAGCACTCGCCAAAAGATGTGTCGATAATTCTGTGCTTCTCTGATATGTTCTCGACACGCTTAACATAGACTTTATCGTCTTTTTCTCCGATTTCAGTGGATGTCATACTATCAAATGTTTCCAAAGCCTCTTGCTCTGAATTAGCCATTAATTCCATAGTCATTTCGTAGGTGATTTTAAAGATAGCCATATTCTGTATTTTTATTGGTTAAACAATTCGTCAATTGGCCATTCGATTTCAGCACGGCCACAAAATGTTTCGTAGGTTGTCAATTGTTCACCTTGTTCTTCGATTTGGTTAGCAAGCTCTCTCAAAAAGTCAGCCGTGAAGCCATAATCGGTTGTAATAGTCAATGCCACTTGTTTGTATTCCATAATTCTAATTATTTAAGTTCAAGTTTTACCTATCAAAAACTATGCCAAACTACAAGAAAAGCGGAATACTTTTTTTGCACCGCTTTCAGACATATTAGCAATTTAATGATTTAATTTACTTCAAGTTCTTCTACATAACCCTCCCAATAATCTTCATAACAATTAAAATCAAGGCAACAATGCATTTCGTTGTTAGACCATTTAATGTTCCATTCTTTGCCAAAGAGTTTTGTAAACTTTTCTTCTATCTTTTTGACTTCTTTACAAAGTTCTTCCCTTGCCTTTTCTTTGGATTCAAATAGTTCATTGTATGTATTTGCTTCAAAATGATTGCTATTTGCATATTGGCATTGCAAAAGGTACATTTTCTTTTTTGGCGCATAAAGTTTACAAACTTCATCATAAGAATTGATAAACCATTCTTTATCCTCATTTTTTGTCTTGAATGTACCAACTTCTTTGACATCCTCAAATTCCATTGAAAAAATATGGACATCGCAAACATTCTTATTATCGGTATATGACAACAAGCAATAGAGTTCATCGTGTTCGTCTGCATCGTTAATGGCAAGTTCAAAATCACCATAGACAATCATTGTCAGTTTGTCACCATCTTTATAGAGTCTTGGTTTCTTTGTGTCAGCATCAACAATAACAAAATCCCTCTTATATCCATCCGACAAGGAACGAATGTCATCTTCATCAAGATTAAGAAGCAAACACCAACGATTTTCTAAATCAATGTCTTCGCGATTGACATCATCAAAGAAATTACTGATATTGCAAAAGTAACTTGATTGTGAAGTACTTGACATATCATAGAATGACAAAGTGTCAGTTCCAAATTGTGCAATAAGCATCATAAGTGCCATTTTCGACTCTTCCTTATTGGAAGTATCAATATACTTGAAAGTTTCATCAGGAAATCCAACCATTTGGTCGGCCATTTCGGAAATAGGATAAGTTATTAAAAACATAATGTGTAATTTTTAAAGGTTAGACGATTATACTTTATACAAAAATTGTTCCAAACTTTTCAATTACTCAAAAAATTCTCCCAAATATCCACTAATTTCTTCAATTAGTTCGCCACCAAGTTCAACATATTCTTTCAATGTGACATCGTGGTCAAAGTCATTGTTAATGTAGTAAACGCATCTTGTAAGGACTTCATAGACACCTTCAAACTGACCTTCAATGGAAGACAATTCTTCAATGTTCTCAACAAGAATATCTGCGCCCTCGTTAATTATATCGAGTTCGCTTACATTTTCGCAATTCAATTCCATCAGCCAATCAGAAGACTTCTTATAAAGTCCATAGAGTTTCAAACGCAAAGTTAATGATAAATCATCATAGAATGTTCCGAAAGGACAATCCAAATCATTGTCAATTTCAATCACATTGTCAAGGCAAGCAAGATTTTCAATATTTTCATTCTTAATCCTTTCCAATGCTGCATTATAAGCATCTTCTTCAACGACTTCGGGCATTTCGCTTTCATCAACAATAACCCTTGTGGTAATTTCAAAAGTGACAAGTTTTGCTACTTTCTTTTTGCTATTGCTTTCTTCCATAGTTTATAATTTTAATTGTTGTTAATTGTACGCATTTGCGTATATGCTATCAATAATCGTGCCAAATTATTCTTTCCACCATTCAGCAATCCAACTTCTTTTTGCACAAATTGGATATGTTTCCATTGCTTCTTTCAAAGTTTTGCAATTGGTGTTAAATGAATAGGGATTACATTTCAATCTAATGTGTACTTCCATAGTTATTTTAATTGTTATTATATACTCAAAAATTATGCCAAAGTGTTACAATTCAAGATATTTGTAGCCGACAAATTCATCTTTTGTAAAATCGTAAAGTTCATCAAAAACCAAACGATTGGTGTATTTGATTTCTTCGTTGCGGATTTCTTGGTGGCTCATGCCATCAAGGCGTTCCGTCTTTACACACAAATCCTCCGTGAAATAGTACATTGGGCAATGATGTTTAAGCCATTCGTCAAGTTCCTTTTCGTTGTGGACGGTAAACCTATCTCTTCCATATGTAATAATGACAGGGAAAAACACCTTGTAATCCAAAATGTTGTATTTGTAATATAAACCAAAGTGCATACCCAATATCATTGCACCTCCAATAGATGCGACTGAATTGCAATCTTTAAGGCTCAAACTGCAATCTTCAAGCGGCTCATTGGTTACATTCCAACCAATCTTTTCTTTGAATTTGTCGTATGAAATACTCTCCATAATTTTGAATTTTAATTACACTACAATATACATCAAAATCCGTGCCAAAATGATACTTGACTTAGTACTCTCTCGTTGCATAGATATTTCCGTTCTTGTCACGGACTTGATATTCTGTTGTAGTGTAGTTCTTACCAAGAATTTTCCTATTTGCTTCTGCGGTCAGTCCAATCTTTACAAAAGTGTTGATAATCCCTTCCCAAGAATAGATAAACTCTGCTACTTTTAACCTTTTGAATGAAATCGGACACATAGGATAGAATCTCTTTTCGTTCTTCTCTCTTTTATAAATTGCAAGGAAAGATGTTACTTGTTTGTTCATAGTGCGTTTGTTTTAATTTGTGTATTTAATTATTTACAAAAATCGTGCAAAAATCTTAATTATGAAGTGATTTTTCGTAATCTTTTCCGCTTATTCTAATATATCATAATTGAAACTATTAACTAAAAATCCATACTCATTTGATAATTCATCGGCAAGGCTATCAATTTTGTTTTTAATTTCTTGAATAACATTAGTTTTAATCGGAAAGAATTTTTCTTTTGGTAAACAATCTTGAATTTCTTCAATTGCTTTTTCCACTTTTTCGTTGTCAATATCTTCATCGTCAAAGTCAATATCAACATCCGAAGGCTCAATACACCAATCAATGCAGGAAACTTGAATACCACTTATCATAGTTGGAAGAATGTCATTACTAAGATTAATCTCTTTTTTCATAGCGTTATTATTTATTTCTACTCTATTATAGCAATAATCGTGCCATTTTTCAACCTTGACAATAATTTTTTTCGGGAAAATACTCATCCAAAAACAGCATGGTCTTTTCGTAGTCACCATTTGTTGCCTCAAAGAGAGCGCAAAAGGCAGTCCAAAGAATTTCCAATTCTTCATCAAGAAATGGATTTTCCATTGTGGCATCCCTATCTTGGCAGGAAATATCCCTATCCATAAGGCTTTCCATCGCCTCGTTCTCCTTTGATTCATCGAAGATATTGATATATCCCCAATCGTAGAAGGCAACGACAAAAAATCTTTTGCCCAATTTATCGGAATAGAAAGCGGTAATTTCTCCGTGTTGCATTGTGAATGATTGTGATTCGGTAATCATAGTTCTATAATTTTAATTGGTTATACATTTTATTTATAGCAACAATCGTGCCAATTTTCGGATTTCAATGTTTTTTTTCGTATTTTTTTTTCCAAAACCATTCGCCACAATATACTGCAAAATCCGTACCAAAAATTACAATTTCAATTAAAAAAGATAAAAAAAGCGTCTCACTTTACAGCGAGACGCACCACCAATTAAACAATAAACCACTATGAAATTTTCTCAATGTAATCCGTTTCTGCAATTAAGATACGGACGCAATCATTTGCTTCGTAACCCTCGTTATATGCGTCATAAGAGGTTTCGGTTTGCATTTCTGTGTCATACACAATGTCACCCTTTACTTGTTCTTCCTTTTCGTTTTCAACTTCATTCTCAAAGATAATTCTTGCAGTTTCCTTATCGAAGGTTGTAGCACACACTTTTATGTCAGTGTTGAAATCGTAACTGCAAATTTTGATAATTGCAAACATTTTCTTTTGGGGTTTCACTCTTTCAAGTGCATAATGCCAAGCATCAATGATTAGATTATCCAATTCATTCTCAAAATTGTTTTCTGCATAGGTTTCACAATCATTATCATAGATAATATCAATGGAATAGTTGCCATCTTCATTTTGATACAAAGAAAGCATTGTGTTATATGCCTTCAAATCATTGTTCGCAATTTCAATTGTGTTCTTGTAAGAATTTCTAAAATTCAGAGTGTATGTTTTTAATGGTTAAACTTCGATTTATTACTTACAAATATCGTTCCAAAGTGTGCGCTCGGTGGGACTCGAACCCACGACTCCCACATTAAAAGTGTGGTACTCTACCGACTGAGTTACGGGCGCATATTAGTAATGATTTCAATTTTCTATTTGGTGGAGGCTCTTATATAATTACAAATTACAGATTATTACTTAATTTTAGTTTGTTTTGGGCTTATCTCTCGGTCGCATACTATAATTAAATTTAATGGTTAAACTTCGATTTATTACTTACAAATATTGTGCCAAGATTTACATTTCGCTTGAATCAAGGAAAAGAAATTTTCCACTCTTCAAACCTTCTCTGCGTTCATTTCCATTCCAACCACACCAAGTCGTACAATACTTTGATGTAGTGGTAGAATAATCGTGATAATCGGTTAGGTACAACTTGTCCCCAATACGAATACCAATAAGGGAATCATAGGATTGGAAAGCGTTTCCGTGTTCAAAGATAATTTCATATTGGTTTCTCACAGCCTCACCGCTTCTATCGGAAATAATAGGGCGAACTCTAATGAAACGACCAAGTTTCTTTTTGATTACTGATGTCTTGTACTTCTTCATAGATTATTAAATTTAATGGTTAAACTTCGATTTATTACTTACAAATATCGTGCCAAATCAATAGTTTCTTTCACGAATTTTGTCAATTATATCAAAATCTTGTTTTAAGTCCTCATAAATCTTACGGATAGTTTCCTCCTCCAATGAATCTAAATTAGCAAGTCCATACTTTGTTTTGCCAACGAAATACTTCACAAGATATTTTCCGTCATAGCAATACATAATATAACAATACTTACCACAACTCTTTGATAATGGAGTACCTTCAATATCTTGCAGTAAGGTCTTAATCCATTCAAGCATTTTCTTCTTTGTCATAGTGTTTTGTTTTTAATTGTTCGTTATAATAATATACAAAAATTGTTCCAAAAAAGAAAAAAGTCACTCCAAAAAGTGGATTTTTTCAATCGGTGTACTCGGTTTCTCCAACGGAATCAATATCTGCCTCTTGTTTTTCTTCATCAACCCATTGCAAAGTGCCATATCCGAAACATTTAGGACATTGGTCTGCGCCATAAGGCAACAGCATTATCTTCCCACATTGAGAGCATTTTACCCAATCGCCCTCTTCTACACCTTTATAAATAATAGTCTTGCCATCCATAGTTTTTTCGTTTTGTGTTCGCTATAATATACAGCAACAATCGTACCAAATTAGTAATCTTATTGAATTTTTTGTCCGTTTTTGCTTTTAGATGGATTTCCAAGTTTTTTCCATAAGTTCGGAAAGTTGTTGTTTCTTCAACTTCATAAGGTCTACCTTCCAATAGACATTTGCTCCCGACCACGGTCTTAACATAAGGCTGTCATTAAGGCAAAGACAATATCCGTGAAATCCCCACCTTTTGTTTTGAAAATTGTATTCAGAAACGACAACCTCCATATTGGGATGCTCTTTGAAGGTTTTTTCAATCTCGTTGACCATTGCTTGCTTTGTCATTTTGTGTGCCATAGTGTTTGCGTTTTGAATGTTCAATTCAACTATAATCAAATATTGTGCCAAAGTTTTTACAAATTACCAATATTCTTGCCATTCTTTGCCATCTACAAAAGTTTTTTCTTCAACTTCTTCATCATCATATAGGTTTGGATTGCAGTCAACATATTCAACTGCATCTTCAATTGAATCTGCTTCAACCTTATAACACTTTTCGGTTGTGTACCTTTTTACAATTTGGAATATCATAGTGACTAAATTTTAATTTGACATCCTATTGCAGTGAAACGCAGTCCACCTTAACATATCGTTCTTATTGTTATTGGCCCACTTCAATTCGTTGACACATTCCGCAACAAGTATTGGTATTGTACCTTCAAGCCCTTCTTTCCTTAATTGTTCAAGGACATCCATAATTGCTTCTTTGTAATCCATAATGATAATTTTAATTGGTTATGTACTACAATAATATACAATAATTGTGCCAAAATTGCTTTTAATTGATACTATTTGCAAGTTTTTCTACCTAAGCTTCCAAATCGGGCATTTTCTCGGTGTCAGTCAAATAGATTCCGCTATCCTCAACCCAACCCATTTCTTGACTAATAAGAAACTCAATGGATGACTCGTTGTCACCCGTTGCTTCACGAAGCCTTGCTTCATCAACTTCAATTGTAAGTTTGTAGTTCATAGTTTTGTGTTTTTAATGGTTAGACAATTTTACTCTTACAATAATTGTTCCAAACTACTTATTTCTATCGTAAAAATCAGCAAAACAAATGCAAAGAATGGCAATTGCCATAAAGCACATCACGAAAAACATACACACCACAAACGCAGGTGACTGAATGGAAACTTGCCACATTGTCAGTGCTATAATGGCAATCGTAAGAATGAATGAAAAGATAATTGATAAGACTTTCATTGTGTTTAATTTTAATTGGTTACTATCTTACTACATCAAATTTCGCGCCAAACTAATCCAATGTTTCAGTGAACATTGTGCAGCCATCAATGTAGAAATCTTGTCCGTTTTCGTAGTGCTTCAAGTTTTCAAAATCTTCTTTGTTTTCGCAGTAGAAAAGAATTTGCTCATCGTACTTTTCAATGTAAGGGCAACCAATGGCAATGATGGTTTCCTCTTCACTATTGTCATCTTTCCAACGGATTGTAGTATGGGCGTATTTGTGCATAATAGCCTCTTCTTTTTTCTCTCCATCTTTCAAGGTGTTTTCATCAAGCCATTGAATAGCCCTTGAAAGTTCCTCGTATCTATCACTGCCAAGCGGCTCTAACGCACGAATGAAAACAAGCTCTTTTTGAATAAAGTTTTTCATATCTTTAATTTTAATTGATTACTCTATTATTATATCAAAAATTATGCCAAACTCTTGCATTGGTTTATTGGAGCCGCAAGAACATTTTCCAACCTTTTCACCACTTCCACATTCGCAGATGTCAGTTTCACAATGATTAACACAATGATTGCAATTCCAAGTTGGTCTAATGCTCTTATAGTGCCTCAAATCAATTCCCATCTTCTTTGCAGTGCGTTGGTACATACAGCTTGAACTTCAATCTTCAAAGTAGAAAGTTATTGCACCGCATTGGCACTTTTGGTAATTTTCAATGTTATTAGCCATAGTCTTTTGTGTTTAGTGTTCACTTCAATATAATACAAATTTCATGCCAAAAAAGAAAAAAGCCACTCCGAAAAGTGACTTTTTTACAAATATAATCATTCTTGCACGGGTCAACACAATAAAATTCAATTCTTATTCGTTATTTCAATACTAAGTTTGATATACTTGGTATAACACAAAGAAACGATGACCCATATAAGATAAAGAAGTACACGAAAGAAGAATATAAAAATGCAAATGATTTAAATGCCCGTGGAACTATTATAGTAAATGGTGTACCAAAATCAACTTATCCACGAATTTTAATTAAACGCATTTCCTAATCAAAATTCTAAAATAAGGTGTATATCCATTTACTGACAAATCTTTATCATCATTGCCTTTACGAAACTTGACTATATCAAACTTAGTATCAACGCCATCAATGTTTGCGTGGATTTTACCATCACTATACAAGTATTTTAAACTTGTAATTGGCACACCGATAACCCCATCATAATCCATAGGAAGGTAAATCATTCTGCCACATTCAATAGCATCATAATTATCGTATTTTAGATATTCTTCGGGATTGTACTTTTTGAAAAGGTCAAGAATTTCCCTATTTCCATCGTTTGGGATATTGGTAAACCAACAAATTCCATTGACTTGTTTGTAAAGTCCGTCACTTCTTCTTTCGTACCTATCATTTTCAAGTGTATAATTTTCGGACACTTTGAAATATGGCATCTTACCTGTGAAAAGAGTTCTACCCAACCAAACTTGATTACTTTTAATGTATGGGAAAAACTCTTTATAAGTAATAGCATTATTATTTGCCATTACAATGAATTTTTTTCCATTATCAATAAGTTGCTTAATGTAATCACGGAAAAGACTGAAAGGAGGATTCGTTACTACAACATCAGCCTCATTCAAAAAGGCAAGGCACTCTTCACTTTCAAAACCACCATCACCTTGTAATTCAGTAACAATGATTTCTTCTTCGTCAATTCTTTTGTTTCCATTCACATCTTCTTCAATGATATAAGAAACTCCGTTTCCGTTCTTTTTATAACCCGTAGTAATAAGTTTCTTCAAACCATATTCAAGAAAATTTTGTCTGAAAAACTTGAAAAAGTTTGATTCTTTCGGGTCATCACAATTACAATAAACAATTTTTCCCTTGAAAAAGTCTTTGTAATACTTCATTTCGTTTTCTATATCAACAATGCAAGTGTAAAACTCATCGTTTTTTACTTCTTTTGCCTTGTGAAGATTTGAATTGTTCTTTGCCATATCTTTGTAATTTTAATTGTTGTTTTTATAAATAGGTTAGACACGATTATTACTTACAACAATCGTGCCAAAACCATTCAAACAATATAAAAAATAGGAAAATTTTTAGTCTGCTTTTCCGCTTTTCACTCCATTACACTTTTTGCAAAGCATTTGGAGGTTGTCAAGTGTAGTTTTTCCGCCTCTCCACCACGGCACAATATGGTCACCTTCCATTTCGGAAAATTCGTGGTGTTGTCCACATTTAGGGCAAATTCCGCCTTGTCTTTCATAGGCAGTTCGTTTGTCATTTGCTGAAAAACTTCTCTTTGAAAGTTTTCTTGCAATGTACTCATCTTGCCCACTCAAAACATACTCATAGATACCTTTCTTATCGGTAACTTCTTCGTTCTCCATCAATGACTTGACAATTTCTTCAAGTTCAATAGGATTATATATATTTTCGCCATAGGTCTTGTAGAGTTTGCCCCAATTCACACTTTGCATTTCCTTTCGGTATTTTGTGAAAGTGCGTTCAACCCATTCAATTACATTTCTAAAATGATTATAAAGAGGCTCTGCATTTTCATCAAATTGGTGCTGTGCCATATATTCGGCAATGTTGCCATCGGAAATCCAATCAAGTGCGGTTTCAAGGTAATCTTGCCTAATAGGGCTACCTTTGACATATTTGTTTCCAATTCCGTATGCCTTGCAATTAGTCTTGGAAAAAATTCTTTTTGCACTACTCAACCACTGACCGACATAGTTTGCATTAAGGAGTTCTTGGTCAGTCAGTTTCTCACCTGCAATGTTGATAGTTCTAAACCAATCAAGCCTTTCCTCATCGTTACCTTCGCAGACATAGATAAACAATTTATATGACTTGAATTTGACTTGCTCAACTTCGCTCATATTGTGGAAATAAGTTGGGTTTCCGTTTTTGTCTTGGATTGAAAACTCGCCACTGACAAATTGACAGAAGGAGATGGTTCTTTGCTGACCATCAAGGAGTTCGTAAGTGCCATTTGAGTTTTGCACCCAATACATTACATTAAGCGGAAAACCTTTGAGAATGGTGTCAATGACCGCATTTCTTTGTTTGTCCTTGTAAACAAACTCTCTTTGATAGGCAGGTCTAATGTTAAGCAATCCGTTGTAACCGACAATGCCCTCTTCGTTGTTGTCCTTATAACCTTTGGCAACTTCACCAATGGTAACTTCTTTCAATTTAATTTCCATAATTTCCTATTTTTAATTGTTCACTATAATAATAAGCAAAAACTATGCCAAAAATTTACGAAAATGTAAGTCTTGGCTTGTAATTTAATTCTTTTTCTTCCAAAAAATTATAATTTAAAACCCGTTTATCGTTATTGTAAAGCAATGCAGTCTTGACAAACCTTTTTATTGTATTCTTGTTCGCTCCTTCAATGGTGGCAATGTCAAAGGCAATGGTCTTTTCAGTTGAAAACATCTTGTTTTCTCTGCCAATGGCAATGATAGTGCTGCCCTCTTCAATCATTATTGTGTTGTCAATGAATAGAAGTCTTTGATTGTTTCTTTTGCGATACTTCGTAAACATAGTATTTGTGTTTTAGTGTTCACTACGATAGAATACAAAAACCATTCCAAAAATGAAAAATGGCGGCACTTTTTTTAGCACCGCCATTATTTTTTTTGTTGATTAAATTTCAACTTCCAAACTCACCTTGTCAATCCAAATCTTGATGTTGGTGTCGGGTGCGTTTTCATCTTTGACTTCAATGGTGTCGCAAGTTCTTGTCTCTTTCGGCTTGAAATCTTCAATCTCCTTGAATGTTGCAATCCATTCATCAGCCTTTTTGTTCATAGCGGCTTCGGCTTCTTGCTCGTTGCTGTGGGCTGTCGGATTGTTGTGGTATTCAACCCCATCAACAAATTCAGTCATTGACATTACGAAAAAAGTTGCTTTAATTTTCATAGTTTTGTGTTTTTAATTGGGTTAATAAATAATGTTCACTACAATATTGTACAAAAACTATACCAAAGACAAAAAAAATCGGCAATTTATTGAAAAAAGCCGATTTTTATGGATAATAATTTGTTTTGTCAATTAGAATACTTCGCCATTGAGCCATCTTGTGTGCCTTTCGCTATAACATTGCGGCTTAGGGTTTACATAGGCTTCCGTGAAACTAAACCTTGTTGGCTTTCTTTTGGAAATATCACCGCTTTTGTGTGTGTTTTTGTGCAAGTCGGTAAAATACTCTTGACTTACATCGTTAAACACTTTTCCTCCATCAAATTCAAAGTCGATTGAGCCGTCTTGCGTCACATACTTCGGCTTGCCGTTTGGTGCTTGTACCAAGAAAGAATCTTGATTGTACTTTTTACAAAGATATAATCCGAAATTGTACAAATCATCAAAATTAAGGTTGTTCCCTTTCTTGTCCTTGTTATAGATTATAAACGAGCGTTCATAGACGGTTGTTTCTTTTTCAGTGCCCAAGTTTTCCTTAAAGCCACCATAAGTCGGAGTATAAGAGAATCCCGATTCCTTTATGTCCTTTATAATTGACTTCACTCTTGTCTTATTGATATATGCCAATTTGTCATATTCACCTTTTGACTTCGTTGGGTCAATTCCAAAATCAGAACCACCTCTACACGGGCTTATTACTATATACCCATTGTCCGAATGTGTTGATATAATTCTCTTAATATTGTTCTCACTAATTGGAACTAAATTCCCATTATTATTTGTCTTTCTATAATCGTCAAGAAAGTTTCTAATTGTAGTACTAACCGCTTCTTCAATAATGTTTTTCATTTTATTTTTTATTATAAATATTTAAACATAAAAAATAGTTCCTTTGCAATCAACTATGTACGCAATTGCGTATATGTGTTTTTATTCATTTTCCATAATTTGGTCTGTTAATGATTTAATTGCAGCCCAAACATTTTCCTCATCACCAACCACCGCCATAAACTTCTCATACTCCATACGGCAACCATTTTCAACTTGTTTATCTGTAAGTTTTTCTTCAACTTCCCAAATTGGAGCTGGACCATCCCAGATTATTCCATTTAAAGTATATGGACTGTCTTTACTAATTGTTATGTTTTCTGTATAAACACCATTTTCATCAAAAGATCCATTTAGCTTATCAGCTTCTAGTTCATTTCCATCTGCATCTAGAAATCTTATTTTTGTTACAGTTTTTCCAATATCTGTGTTTATTTCTTGAGGAATAATTTTTAATACAGCATTAAATGATTCATTTGTTTTTGCTTCTTTTTCAACAGTTAAACTTGTTATTCTATAGTTAACTACAGATTCGAATTTTGGCTCACTTCCTGATTTTGTTCCATTATTTATCTCAACTGTCCAAATACCATTTTCTGTTGGAACAAATCCATTCTTCCAAATACTATCTGAATCAGCATTAGCTCTATTCTCATATAGAACTCCATTAGATTTATCATACTCTTTTATTGTTAAAGTACGACTTCCATATATTGTAACTGTAGTTACTCCTCCAGATTCATATCTATCTTTATTTATTACTAAAAATCCATTTTCATCAATTACAGATTTTTCATTTTTATCTTTAACATCTTTAAATAATTTTG
>ERZ842401.5010-NODE-5010-length-14959-cov-11.868290_pt1 | contig 14959 bp, 17 predicted proteins | sample MGYA00521270_ERZ842401 | MGnify/ENA primary metagenome ERZ842401 (study PRJEB31892, sample SAMEA3878208) | bioreactor metagenome | biome: Moose rumen | place: Sweden | collected 2011-10 | study: EMG produced TPA metagenomics assembly of the PRJEB12797 data set...
GGGCTACCCGTTGCCGTCCACTGCTATACATTAACCAGCGCTTCGCCAACCTCTACCTTCCCCTGGCTCCCGATCTCAAGCGCGACTATCATTTCTGGATAGCCCGCTACGGCGAGTACAAGCCCGACATCCATCTCGACATCTGGCAGCTTAGCGGCGATGGACACGTGCAAGGCATCACCCCTGAGTGCGACCTCAACGTTTTCAACGGCTACCAGGCGCAGTGGGATGAATTCCTCCGCACCCAGACTATTCCATAATCATTAAACTATTGCAAGGGACCTTATCCCAAGAAAAATGAGGAACAAGGTCAACTGGCATGGCAGCTTGTGGCTCGGACAGCAGGCCTGCCAGATGGGCCAGGTAACCAATAATGTCCGCAGCAGTGCAATGCTGGCGGAGCGTGCCAAGGTCTAAATTGCTGTCACGCTTGGAGAGTCGCTGTCCATAAGTATTGCAGAGCAGCGGCAAGTGAGCGAAGCTGACGGGAGGAAATCCTAGCAAACGGGCCAGATAAAGCTGCTGAGGAGAAGAGAGAAGCAGGTCCCGGCCCCGCACCACCTCGGTCACGCCTGTCAGGCCGTCGTCAACAACGACTGCCAGCTGATAGGCCCACGCACCATCCTTACGGCGAATGATGAAGTCGCCCACCTCTCGGGCCAGGTTGACGCTGAACGTTCCATAGTGGCGGTCGGTGAACGACCAATCCTCGTCTGGAACAATCAGCCTTGTGGCTGCTGCACGCCCAGGTTGCAGCGGCAAATGGCGGCAGGTACCCTTGTAGACCACTCGGCCGTCGCTCTCGTGCGGAGCCTGCGTGGCCAGCAGGTCAGCCCGAGTGCAATAGCAGGGATAGGTCAGTCCCCTGCCGCGTAATTGTTCAAAATAGTATTCGTAAATGTCAGAGCGCTCACTCTGCCAGACTGGTTCGCCATTCCATTCCAGTCCAAGCCACTGCAGGTCGTCCATCAGCTGCATGGCGTACTCTCTCCGTGACCGTGCTGGGTCAATATCTTCTATCCGTAAGAGCCACTGGCCGCCCTGACTCCTGACTGAGAGCCACGACAGTAAAGCACTGAACACATTGCCCAGATGCATGCGCCCCGTGGGTGAAGGAGCGAAACGTCCTGTTACCATTTTCGTCATTCCAGTGGCAAAGGTACTAATTTTAGTGTCACTTTCCAATTTTTTAGTACGAAATAATTGGCTATGTCGAAATAAAAACGTAATTTTGCAGCGTATTTCAGAATAAAGGATATCAAACTAAATAAACATTCAAAAATTATGAAGAAGTACAACTTCAACGCCGGTCCTTCGATGCTTCCGCGCGAGGTCATCGAGGCCACAGCTCAACAGTGTTTAGACTTCAATGGCTCAGGTCTCTCCCTGATGGAGATTAGTCACCGTGCAAAGGATTTCCAGCCCGTCGTCGACGAGGCAGTAGCTCTTGTAAAGGAGCTGCTGCAAGTGCCTGAGGGCTACAGTGTCATCTTCCTTGGCGGTGGTGCATCGCTTGAGTTCTGCATGATTCCCTATAACTTCCTTATCAGGAAGGCCGCCTATCTCAACACGGGCGTCTGGGCCAAGAAGGCCATGAAGGAAGCCAAGCTTTTCGGTGAAGTGGTAGAGGTGGCCAGCTCGGCTGATGCCAACTACACCTTCATTCCCAAGGGTTGGACAGTTCCTGCTGATGCCGACTATCTGCACATCACTACGAACAACACCATCTATGGTACAGAAATCCGCAAGGATCTTGACGTGCCCGTACGCCTCATTGCTGACATGTCGTCAGACATCTTCAGCCGTCCCGTCGACGTGGCTAAGTATGATGCCATCTATGCCGGCGCCCAGAAGAACCTGGCCATGGCCGGTGTAACCATCATCATCCTGAAGGACGATGCTCTGGGCAAGGCTCCCCGCGAGATTCCCACGATGCTCGACTATCGCACCCATGTGGACAAGGGATCCATGTTCAACACGCCTCCCGTTGTGCCTATCTACTGCGCCCTGGAGAACCTGCGCTGGATTAAGAAACAGGGCGGCGTAGAGGCCATGGACAAGCTGGCCCGGCAGCGTGCCGAGATTGTCTATGGTGAGATTGACCGTAATAAGTGCTTCGTGGGCACAGCCAAGGAGGAAGATCGCTCACTGATGAACCTCTGCTTCGTAATGGCTCCCGAATATAAGGAGCTGGAGAAAGACTTCCTTGACTTTGCTACTTCCAAGGGTATGGTCGGCGTGAAGGGTCACCGCAGCGTGGGTGGTTTCCGCGCCAGCTGCTACAACGCCCAAACCATCGAAGGCGTCAATGCCCTTGTTGCCTGCATGAAGGAATTCGAGAGTAATCACTAAAAATAAAACGACTACGCGAGTTGCGCGAATTAAACGAATTATTATTGCTATGGTCAATTTGTATAATTCGCGTAATTCGTAGTTATTAATAAGAATAAAATGAAAGTATTAGTAGCAACCGAGAAGCCTTTTGCAGCTGCTGCTGTGGAGGGCATTAAGAAAGAGATTGAGGCAGCAGGCAACGAGCTGGCCCTGCTGGAGAAATACACCGAGAAGGCGCAGCTGCTCAACGCCGTGAAGGATGCCGACGCCCTGATTATCCGCTCGGACAAGGTGGATGCCGAAGTACTCGATGCAGCCAAACAGCTGAAGATTGTAGTCCGTGCCGGTGCCGGTTACGACAACATCGACCTTGCTGCTGCCACCGCCCACAACGTTGTGGCAGAGAACACTCCCGGACAGAATGCCAACGCCGTGGCAGAGCTGGTTTTCGGTCTGCTGGTTTTTGCTGTGCGCAACTTCTACAACGGTAAGGCCGGCACTGAGCTGAAGGACAAGAAGCTGGGTATTTTGGCTTTTGGCAATGTTGGCCGCAACGTGGCTCGCATCGCCAAGGGTTTCGGCATGGAGGTCTATGCCTACGATGCCTACTGCCCCGCGGAAATCATTGAGAAGGCTGGCGTGAAGGCCGTGGCTAACCAAGATGCCCTGTTCGAGCAGTGCGACGTGGTTTCACTCCACATTCCCGCTACTCCGGAGACCAAGCAGAGCATCAATCGCGCCCTCGTTGGCAAGATGAAGAAAGGCGGCATTCTCGTTAACACTGCCCGCAAGGAAGTCATCAACGAGCCGGAGCTGCTACAACTGATGGAAGAGCGCACCGACCTGAAGTTTGTCACTGACATCATGCCCGATGCCAATGCCGACTTCGAGAAATTAGAAGGCCGCTACTTCAGCACCCCGAAGAAGATGGGTGCCCAGACTGCTGAGGCCAACACCAATGCCGGCATTGCCGCTGCCAAGCAGATTAACGCCTTCTTCAAAGAAGGAGACACCAAGTTCCAGGTGAACAAGTAAGAATAAGAAACGAAAAAAAACTGGAACAACCCAGACTACAGCATGTTTGCCGTCCTGGGTGTTCCAGTTATCTTTTTGTACTCTTTTTTATTCTTCCTGAGGAGCAACTTTCTCGGCCTCTTTCTGAGTCTCCTCAGCCTTCTTACGGGCCTTTTCCAAGTCTTTTTGAGCCTTCTCGTAATCCTTCTGAGCCTTCTCAGCCTTGGACTTTGCCTTGGCAACCTTCTGCTCGGCCTTAGGAACAGCAGCCTTTGCCTTGGTGGCAGCAGCAATCGTTTTCTCCTCCTTAGCCTTAGCCTTCTGAGCCTTCTTCAGTTCCTTGGAATTCATCTGCTGAGCATCCTGCTCAGTCACTACAGTTTGGGCTTGTACACCCTGAGCCATCAACAGCGACATAGCCATTGTAACTCCAAACATCATTAATTTCTTCATCTTACAATTTAGTTAGTTTAAGAATTTAATCGTTTCTATTTGACATGCAAAGGTAAGAAAAAAAAGTAGAACTGAAATACTAAAACAGCTAAAACTTTACAATTTCAACACTTTTGTAAACATATCCGACACATAATCTGTCAAACAAGGCTCTTGGCGGAACAAACCAAACACCGCACTGCCACTACCACTCATGGCGCTGTAGACAGCTCCCAGCTTATAAAACAGCTCTTTCACCTGTCCAATCTCTGGATGCAGTGCGAATACACTCTGTTCAAAGTCGTTTACCAGTAGCTCACGCCATTCTTCCACAGGACGTCTTACCACCTCACGGCAATTCACCTCCGGATGTTTCGGAGTGATAAGAGCAAAGGCTTCCTTAGTGGACACGGGTATATCAGGCCGAGCCACAGCCAGGAACCAGCCACGAAGACTGAGGCTAATCGGCTGTAGGCGCTCACCTATCCCTTCCGCATAAGCCGGGGTATTCAGCACAAAGAACGCACAATCGGCTCCCAGCATGGCAGCACGACGAATCAGCTCTTCTTTCGTCAGTCCAAGCTCGAATTCCTGATTCAACAATGTAAGCATAGCTGCACAATCGCTACTGCCGCCACCCATGCCAGCCTGCGTGGGAATGCCCTTGTACAAATGAGCGTGCACACGCGGCAACTGCGGAAATTCCCGCTTCAGTAGTTGGTATGCCCTGACCACCAGGTTACGCTGCTCGTCGCCTTCCACAGCTATTCCCGTCACTTTCAGGTCACAATCAAACTCCGAGGGGAAACGCCCGTCCATCACCTGCACCTCAAGTGCGTCACAGAGCGGAACTGGATAGAACACCGTTTCCAGATTATGGTAGCCGTCAGCCCGACGCTCCACCACGTTCAGTCCCAGATTGATTTTTGCTTGCGGAAATATAATCATGGTGCAAAGGTAAAAAATAAAATGCCTTGCAGGGAAAGAATTAACCTAATTGATGTTAATTCATCCTTGTGGTTCCATATATTTACGCTTCGTATAAATTCTCACAGACTTTACATAATATTTCAATGTTTCGTCTGCAAGCTCTTCAAGTAGGACAGCAGTTCCTTGTTGCTTTGCCAGGAGGTTTTGCCCTCTTGTACTATACCCGGATTTAGTTTGGACAAGGCTTTCTGCTTCATTTTCTCGCTCGCTCTGGCATACACCTCTGTAGTGGTAGTCGAAACGTGTCCGAGGAAGTCGCGTATGTAGACGAGGTTGATCTCCGCCTCCAGCATGTGCATGGCTTTCGAGTGCCTGAGACTGTGACAGCCGATGTCTTCCGGGATCAGTTCAGGTGATACATACTTTAATAACATTTTCTTCCCTTATTCTTTCTCCCTTTTCACTTTTTTTTCGTAATTTTGCATCGTTCTCCGACTGAAGCCCGTCTTTGGGAGGGATAAAGGGTCGGGAACCTATATCATAGGAAAGGCGTTACTTGTAACGCTTTGTACTTGACTCCGAGGAATCTGGCAGTTCCAAACTAACAGTCAAGAACAAGGCAACAATGACGCCCATTGGATATGTATATATAAATGTGTACATATCGACGTGGGCTTCGGCGTTGCTCGTTCTTACTGTTAGGGCGATGCCAGAGCCTCTCGGAGTGGGACGAGCAGCAAAGTTGGATTCCCACGCTTCTTCGTATGTATAGGTCTATAGATCATGATTTACTAACCCAAAACAATGTCAGCCCATGGGGATTCGGCTTGACGAAGATAGAAGAAGCTCATGGACAAAAAGCAATATGTTTTCTTCAATTCGCGCGACGAGCTGCAGCGCATTGAGGTCTCGAAGATTGTCTACTTCGAGGCCGACGGCAATTACACCTCTATAGTAATGGTCAACAAGCTCCGGGCTTCTGTCTGCATGAATCTGGGGGAGATGGAACACGTCTTGTCAGAACAGCTCAGCGGCGGAGACAACTTCTTTATGCGCATTGGAAAACGATTCATCATCAACATGCATTACGTCTATTCCATCAATGTGCTCAAGCAGCAGCTGATACTCTCCGACTACGACCATTTTGCTTTCCAGGTGAACATCTCGAAAGAGGCTCTTCGCAAAATGAAAGAGCTGATGCTACTTACGCGAAACAACATAAATAGAAAATTATGGATATAATCATAGGCAGGGACAAAGCGACGTCGAAACTAAAACTATCTGTAGGCGACAAGGACCAACTCTTTGGAAACTCAGGGAGCATACCTGAGTCTGTCAGTGAGCAACATTGCACGCTGACGGTCACTGCAAAGGGTATGCGCCTTCAGAACATAAATGCCGACAACGATACCTATGTCAACGGTAGAAGCATTGTGTCGAAAGGCGTATCAGAAGCTGACCAGATTGAGCTCGGTGCAGCGCATTACCTCCTGGATTGGAATATCTTGCAGCCGATAGTTCCCATAAACATTGCTCCACTGGCAACGGTCTGGAACAACTACGACAGTCAGAGTTTGGAGTTGCAAATATCCGAGCGGCGTTTCAACACTCTTCGCTCTGTGACCGGTCTCTTCACCATGGCTGCTATCGTGCTCGGTCTGCTGACGGGACGCCAGAGTCCTTGGCTGATGGTGCTCTATGTGGCGGCCATCCTCATTTCTCTGGCCTTCTTCGTCCAGGCCATGCGTAATGCATCGGCCATTCCACAAAAGAAGCAACAGCTGAGTCGACAGTTCCAACGCGACTATGTGTGCCCCAAGTGTGGCCATTTTTTAGGCAATCAGTCATACGACTTACTGGTGCAAAACGATGGCTGTCCCTATTGCAAGACACATTTCATACATTAACCCCGCTATTTCATGGATTATTCCGCTAAATCTTTGGTCAGTCTGTTTTTTATACCGACTTTTGCACTCGTAAACAATTTAAAACCACAACAGATATGAAAGCAAAAGAGAATTGGAAGCCGGTAACCATTGGCGGCGTGTCGGGAATTATTTTAGGGGCAGGAACCATGTATGCCGTGCAGCCCGCTCAGCAGGCAGAACAGGAAGCAATACCTGTCAGCAATGGGTTATCTTCTGCCGAAAGTCAGGAAACAGCAGTAGCCATCGTCAGCGACGATATGAGCTTCGCCGATGCCTTTACTTCCGCACGTGAGCAGACCGGCCCCGGTGGGGTCTTTGTTTGGCGCGGCAACGTCTACGGAACCTATATGGCCGATGAGTGGCAATCCATGACTGCCGAGGAGAAAGATCTTTTCGCCAGCAATGCCAGTAGTGTTGTCCGTCCGGTCAGTGCCGAAGTTCCCACACAGAAGGAAGAGGAAATCCCTCTGGCTGCTGAAGATGCTGAACCTGCAGAAACAAAAGAGGGAGAAGATCTACCCGACGTAACTTCATGGGACGAACTGGCACAGGAAGAGAACGATGTGCGGGTAGTAGGCTATGAGGAGATTGAAATCGCCAACGGCCACTATGCTCCCATGGAAGAACTGGAGATCAACGGGCAGCGCGTAGCCATCATCGATATCGACAATGACGGGACAGCCGACATTGCCATGACCGATCTGAACCATAACAACCAGATGGACGACGGGGAGGTGATCGATCTGCACACCGGCGAGAGCATCACCTTTGCCAACGACGACCAGCCCATGGCCGCCCCCGAAGATAACTTGGCATCGCTCGACGAGGATGACGCTCCTGCCGCTGATTCCGACATGTGTGCCTTTTGATAAAGACCGACTGAGCAATGATTGACGAACTACGCATCAAATGCCCCTCATGTGGAGTCGTGCTGGAAGTGAAGAATTCCAGGCAGGAAGCCACCAAACGGATTGTCTGCCCCAAGTGCAAGAAAGCGCTGGCCGTGGACTTTCGGGAGAAGACGCTTCCCCGGCTTTACTATGGTGCAACGCCTTTGGGGTTGGCCGAGGGCATCAACGAAATGGTGTTCCCAGGGTTCAGCGATGTCGTGTTCAATGTGGCCCGCATTAGCGACGGCAGCTATAAGTGCAGCGTCCATGCACTGTCAGAAAATCATCCACTTCTGCTCAACGGACAGCCCCAGGAACAGGACGACGAAGTTGTGCTGACCACGGGCGACGAGCTTCAGGTAGACAACACCGTATTGGTGTATGGACGACCGGGGAATCCCATATCTCCCACCCCTGCCCCTACTCCACCATCCTCCGACCAAACACCAAGGAGCAACGGCAGTTGGCTGTGGGCACTGGCAACCATAGCGACAGCCGTCGGAGTGGTGCTTCTAGTGTTCCTGTTGCGTTCAAAAGGGCAGTCTGACGAGAAGAACGACATAGCGGAGGAAATCGTAGTGCCCACGACAACAGATACGCTAGTTGGCGAGTCCGAGAAGGTACCACCTATCAAGAAGGACGATATTCAGAAAGTGAAAAAAAAAGAATCTCCTTCGACGGTTCCTGCCCTTTCGCAACTCAGCAACTACGAGTTGGAACAAAAAGCCGGCAAAGGCGATGTTTCAGCGCAGTGTGAGATAGGCAGACGCTATATCAGGAGGGGTGACAGTGCCCACATAGAGCTGGGCAAGAACTACTTGAGAATGGCGGTCAGCAATGGCTCTTCAGAGGCACGCCGCATCTTGAACTCGCTGCAATAAAGAAAAGTACCATCATGACCAAAAGTCTGAAATTTCTTCTCCTCATCTGCCTGACAGCCCTTCCACCGGCAACAGCCAGCCGCACGTTCCGCACGGCAGAGCTGGGGCGACTGGCCATGGCACTGGCTTTCGATGTCGATGCCCTGCCTGACGGCTATAGCTACCCCACGGCCAAAGGTCTCCGGCTGACTATTCATGCCAATAAAGGTTGCATCGACCACATAGGACTCCAGCTGTTCTCGGAGGAGTTTCGCCTGAAGGCCAACACGCCTGTGTTCGATTTCTTGGAACGCTACTTCCTACAGTTGAAGTTCCCGCCGGAGGTGAAGACAGCCACTATGATGACTCACGACGATGGTTTCCATTTCCTCAAGGGTTCCTTGGCCACGATTGACGGTCTTCGCCCAACGGATAACTTCAGCTATAGTTACGACCAGCGCCACTATCAAGCCACCTGGAGCCGTGGAGGGAATACGCTTCTCTCGGTAAGGTTTCCTGTAGAGTACGAACTTATCAGCGGCGAGAACAAGATTGAGGCCGAGAACAACCTGACGGCCAACTTGCAGAGCACCCGCGTGACCGACCAGAACGACCCGCCACGCATGGTGGGCGAAGCGACCTACATAACCAAGGACTTCTCCAACCGCCTCTATAGGACTGGCGGCTCACTGGTGGCCAGCAAGCGTCATCCTGCCGAGACCGTGGCCAACATGATGCTGAGCCTGCCAGCGGCCCGTAACTACAGCCTGAACATCACCCAGGTATGCTATGGATTCAAGAAGGCTGTCTTCAGCATTGCCCTCCAACAGTGGATAACATTCTGCCGCAACAACGGCTGCGAGCTCTACTTCGGTCTGGAAGACATCACCAGAGACAGGGTTGAAGCGGTGGTCATTGCCGTCAACGAGCAGGAAAACTACAACCACGTGCTCACTGTCAGCGTTCCCATCCGGGCCATCAGCCAGCAGCATGGAACCATCGACGCCCGTCTCTATCCCTATTTGCCCACGCACAACATTCGCAATCTGTTTGCAGCCTATCAGAAGTCTAACCCAAAACATGTAGAAAGGAAATGAAACATATCTTTACCACCGCCCTGTTCCTGAGCTTGTCACTGAAGGTCTCAGCCACTTGCGGAAAGACGGAGCAAATCAACGCCGTCAAGAAGGACAGTGCCTGTCTATATAGCGACGTCACCCTGCCCAAGCTGGAAGATGCCGCCTTGCAAGCCCAGGAAATGCTGAAACAGGAGATTGCCAAGTGGGCCACAGAAGAAGGCATGGGTGAGGTACCTTCAACAACAGCCCTCGAAGGCATCATCGACACACTCACCATGCAACGTGTCAATCAATATCGGGTCTTTGCCTACGTCCGTAAAGCCGACCTGCTACAGCTGTCAAAAGGCAAAGAAGTCGTTCAACAAGACACCCTATCAGCCTCTCACCCCAAAGACTTCATCGTTGGTGACAGCATCCGCGAGCTACTGATGCAGAATTATCTGGGCCGCCAAGGCGGCGTTATCGAGCTTATCAAGCATGCCAAGAGCTTCTTCGAGCTTCAGCAAATCATGGAGCCGCTTAAAGAGCACGGCGACATCGCCGACTACGGCAAGTATGCCACGATAGTCAACCCCGAAGAGTGTTTCCTTATCGTCTACGACCCGGCAGGCAACATCCGCGCCCTGCTGGGAAAAGGTGACGACGTGCGTTGGAACCTGAAGACCAACCGCGAAGACCACTTGCTCAACTACCGTGGCTGCGGTGCCATCTGGTTCAGAATGAAAGAATAAAATAAACGATAGAATGAAAAAACATTTTTTACTCTTGCTGGCTCTTCAGAGTGCCATCACGGTTATGGCCGTTGCCCCCGTGCGGCTGGTCATCAACGGCGGGGCAGAGAGCATAGTACAGAAGAACAAAATCGAGCAGGCCGTCTCGCAACTGCTGACAGAGATTAACCATGCGCAGGAAGCCAACCTGCCGCAGCTCAACTTCTCCCAGCAGACAGCTACGACAGAAGCCCAGCTCGAGCTGAACATGCTATGGCGCAACGAGCATTTCCGCTGCATCGACGAGGAAATCGTGTGTCCGCTGCTCACCACGCGCGAAGGCTTTCAGGTACGGGGCATCCCCCTCAGCGTCAAGGCCAATAAGGGCAGCGACGAGAACACCTACCAGGAGGCTGTCATCAATTTGGACAAGGCGGGCATCATCACCAGTTTCTACTATACCATCAACGCCCAGCTCTACTCCAACCTGAGCTGGGAACAGATGAAGGACCGCCGCCGTGAGGTGACCGACATCCGCGACCGCATGATGATTCTCGACTACGTGGAGCACTTCCGCACCGCTTACAACCAAAAGGACCTGAAGTTCCTGAACCAGGTGTTCTCCTTCGATGCACTCATCATCACCGGTCGCGTCATCAAGGTAAGCAAGTCCGAGCTGGAACCAACAGGCAAGCGTATCATCTACAGGAAACAAGACAAGCGGCAGTACCTCTCCAACCTGAAGCGAGCCTTCGACAGCAATCAGTATATCAAGGTGACCTTCGACGATGTCACCATCGTGGAGCATCCCACTATACACAACGTCTATGGCGTCACCGTACTCCAGCACTGGAACTCCTCTCGCTATAGCGACGAGGGCTACGTATTCATGGTCTGGGACTTCCGCAATCCTGACGAGCCCCAAATCCATGTGCGCACTTGGCAGCCGGAGTATGTCGACAAGGCCCACGGCCAGCGCCTCGCCCCCAACGATGTCTTCACCCTGAGTGATTTCGATTTGTAACAAATCTGAAAAAATATGAGAAATATAGATATTGAAGAACAAGATGAGATGCTAATTTTACACACAATAGAATTGGATGGTTATAGCTATCTTCGTATAAAGGATGGTAAAGCTGACACTTCATTATTGGACGAATTTGCATGCAAGAGAACTTTTGATTGTAATCTCAGCGAGTTGAAAGAGTATATAAAAAAACGAGGTTATTAAAAGTAACGGACAAATAACAACATGTGTCGCTATCGATTTGGTAAAAAAAATGCAACAATTGAAAGGAATACGACATGAATAAGGAAAAATCAAATTACGACAATAAGCAGAAGTCAGATTTGCCCCCATTTAATCTCTCTTCTGATGAGGAGATAGAAAAAATCATCGAAATGAATGAGAAGAGAAAAAGAATGTATCATTATACTTCGATGGATACTTTCTATAAATTGATAGGAAGCATAAATGGTGGTTGTTTCACATTTCATGCAGGAAGTGTATATACAATGAATGATAGTCAAGAGATGGTTCTTGGCTATAACAAAATCAAGAAATATCTTCCTATTGTTGAAAATAAACTTAATATTCCCAAAGAAGAAAGATTGCTTAATATGACCGATAATAAAGAAAAAAACGGATATATTGGCGACCAATTTGGAGAATGGATGATAAATGATGATACCACGAATTTTGTTGTTTCTTTTTCTGCTGCTCCAGATATTCTTCCTATGTGGGTACTATATGGTGGAAATAGTGCAGGTGTATGCATGGAGTTTTCTCCTTATATGATAAAACAATATTATAAACAAAAAATAAATGATGATCATCTGAAGATAGAAAAATGTGTTTATACAGAAATGGACATTGAGGACTATTTGTTGAAAAACTTAGAGGTCATATACAAAATGTTTAAAAAGAACGATAAAAGTAAGCGAAATGATCCTATTATAAAAGCACAATATCTTGCTACAATGTGTGGCGTAATAGGAGCTTTTGTCAAACACCCAGGATTTGAATATGAGCAAGAAATTCGAATGAATTTATTTAGACACAAAAAGGATTGGAAGTTTGATAAAACAAGCCACCATCATAGTGTTTATGTTGAATCTGTTATACCCACAAGTGCCTTGACAGGTATAATTGTTGGGCCTGCTACAGACATGAAAGATGTAAAAAACTCTATGATATTGGCATTAAGGTCGAAGGGTATAATGATTGAGCCAAAACATTCCGAAATTCCATATAGAATTTATTGATAAACACAAGATTGAATATGGCAAAGCATATAATTCATTTTAAAATAGCATTAGTTGTACTAATAATGATGCTTTTAAACGTCAATCTGTATGCGATAGAATTTGAGGTTGATGGTATTATGTATAAGAGCCAAACGAATAGCAACACCGCTTCTGTTCTTGGGAAAAACAATAGTTATACAGGTGCCATTGTTATTCCAGAAACCATTTCCTATCAAGGCATTAATTATACCGTAACATCAATAGCAGAAGCCGCATTTTCTGGAAGTAAAGACATAACGTCAATTGTAATACCTCCTACTATAACATTTATAGATGAAGAAGCTTTTTATTATTGTGTCAATTTGGACGCAATCTATATTTCAAGTATAGAATCATGGTGCAATATTGGATTTGATTGGAGTGACAGTAACCCTCTAAGATATGCAAAGCATTTATTTGTTGATGGTAAGGAAGTAAATGATATTGTCATTCCTGAAGGGATAACATATCTAGATGAATATGCCTTTTATAACTTCCAAGGTATAAGCTCACTAACATTGCCAGAATCTCTTACAAATATATGGAAAAAGGCATTTGAAGACTGCCAGAATTTAGAACTTGTCATTTCAAAATGTGATACACCTCCAAGTTTTGATAGCGATTATGGTTCTCCTTTCTCTGGAATTTCTTCGAAAGCAAAATTATTAGTGCCCCAAGGAACAATAAAAGCATATCTGTCATTGCCTAAATGGAGAAACTATTTTGCGGAAATAGAAGAATTGGAAAATGAAAGTTCAAATATTATTTCTTTTTCCGACACCAATGTAAAAGAAATATGTATTGCTAATTGGGATACAAATAATGATGGAGAATTAAGTAAAGCGGAAGCTGCCGCAATTACTAATATTGGTAAAGCATTCCGTAAGTCTAGCATAGAAATATTTCCTGAATTAAAATATTTTACAGGACTAACATATATCGGAGAAGAGGCTTTTGAAAAATGTGGTAGTCTTTCGTATATTATACTACCTCCTAACGTTAAAACGATATATACCCAAGCATTTAAGGAATGTGGTTTCACTTCTTTTACTATTCCAGAAGGCGTTGAAAGCATTGGAAGTAGAGCATTTGAAGGCTGTCCAATAAAAAAGGCTTCTCTTCCAGCAAGTTTAAAGAGTTTGTTATACAATTCTTTACCAAGGACTATTACATCAATGTCTATCAGTCAAGACAACGAAGTCTATGAGTGTCCTTATGGTAGTATATGTATTATACAAAAAGATAATAAGTCCCTTGTATGGGGTACAAGTAATAGCAAAATACCATCAGGAACTCTGCATATTGGCGTATGTGCATTTCAAGGTGTCGGGGGGCTTACCGACATTGAATTACCTAATTCTGTCCTTACAATTGAAAAACAAGCCTTTGCCAATTGTATCAATTTGGCATCAGTTAGCCTACCAATTGGATTAGAAAGTATCGGAGAATCAGCTTTTTCTGGATGTAATTGCTTATCAGAAATTCAGCTGCCAAACACATTAACTTCTATCGGAACTAGCGCTTTCCAGGATTGCCCCCAAATAACTTCTGTCACAATACCCCAAAATGTTACAAGCATTGGTTCTTCTGCCTTTTATGGTTGTACAGGACTTGTTTCTGCTAGTATCAAATGCAAAATGGCCTTACCAGGATCTCTGTTTGATAGTTGTTCTAAATTAGAGACGGTATTTTTATACGAAGGTGTGGATGCTATAGGAAATGGAGCATTTGAGGATTGTAATTCTTTAAAAACCATACAACTACCTAGGACTCTAACTTCTATAGGTGCATATGCCTTTATGCATTGTGAATCTCTGTCATCAGTGGTTATGCCAGAAAAGGTTTCTTCTATTGGAGATAGAGCCTTTTCAGGTTGTACGTCATTAATTAAAGTTGAGTCGAAAATTCAAACCCCTTTTGAAATTACTGCATTTTCTGAATTACCTTATGATTCTGAATTATATGTGCCTTACGGGAAAAAAGCTCTTTATGAAAACACAAAAGGATGTCTTGTACTGGAATAGCTTGACACGTTTTTCGCCATAACAAAAGTAACAAGTTATGACAAAATGTGTAAAGAAGAGTTATGATGTGAGTTTTAAGCTCCAAGTATTAAGTGACTACTACCTTAGTGGAAAGTCAAAGAATTTTACCTGCAAGAAATGGGGAATTTCATTTCCCGCGCTATCAGAGTGGCTAACAATTTGGCCGGTTGACGAAAAAGAGTTACCTTTGCTGGACGAAATCATGTCCCGTTACCGTATGGAAGCAGAGAATAAAGGTAAGAGCGATGAGCAGATTCTCCAGGAGCGCATAGTCGCTTTGGAGCGCAGTCTTCAGGTGGAGCGCATGCGCAACCGTGCGCTGGAGAAGGTCATTGAGATAGCCGAGCGCGAGGAGGGCATCTCAATATTAAAAAAAGATGGTGTCAGGCAGTAGATGCGCTCCGCGAGGAGTTTCCGCAGGAGAGTGTGGAGACGCTTTGCGGGCTGTTTG
>ERZ842401.5012-NODE-5012-length-14955-cov-3.287718_pt1 | contig 14955 bp, 9 predicted proteins | sample MGYA00521270_ERZ842401 | MGnify/ENA primary metagenome ERZ842401 (study PRJEB31892, sample SAMEA3878208) | bioreactor metagenome | biome: Moose rumen | place: Sweden | collected 2011-10 | study: EMG produced TPA metagenomics assembly of the PRJEB12797 data set...
TCTGGACTTAATCTTTCATATTTCATTTCAGTTTCACTCCAAACATAAGCATCTGTACCATCTACATATTGAGAATATCTATTTCCATCAGAATCCATAAATATAGAACCTGTTCCACTTCCTTTATCCGGATGAGCAATTTTTATAGCATCTGTAATTAATTTATTAAAATCAATTTGTTTAACAGGAGTATATCCAGGAAGCCATTCGCTGCCACCAATCACATTTCCTTTATCATCATATTTATCTTGATAATAATAAGGAGAAAGTTCTTTCGCCATAGCTTTTATATCTCCATCGACATCCATTTTATCGACTTCAGCAATAAAAGCTTTTCGTGCAGCATTTGCTTTAACTCTTCCCAATACTCCAGGATTTTTAGCAATATTTCCTTGTTGTTTAATTATTTCAGGAAGAGAAAAATATAAATTTCCTCCAACAGAATTATTATCTACAGCTTGAGTTATTCCATCAACAAGTCGAGCTTTATATTCATCTTCGCTTTCATCCATATCTAATTGAGATACGGCTGTCTCAAGTTGAGTTTTAAGTTCAAGTGCTTTAATATGTCCTTGTTGTAAAGTATTATAAGTATTACCAAGGACTTGTAAATCAACAGGAGGAACTAAATCTCTTTTTACATTTTGATAAAACTTCATAATACTTAAACATTAATACCTAAATCTTTTAATTGTCGATTAGTTATACCAAATTGTCTTGCTAATCTTCTAATTTCAGTACTATTCATAGCATTAAAAGCATCAGGATTAGCAATAGTAGTTAAAAATGCGTTCATTCTATATCGAGCATCATTTTCTCTATTTGCTAAATATCCTCTTTCACCAGCAATAGCATCAGCTATACCTTGAGTTAAATTAACTCCGTTTTCACTTCTTAAATCAGTAATTTTATTATCAAATTCAGTAACTCTATCTCTCCAATTATTAAATTGTAATACATTTTGATTACCTATTTGCTGACGATTAAGTTTATTTCTATTTATCAATTCAGTTTCTATGTTTTGTTTTCTATCTTGGAGTTGATTATACATAGAAGTTCCTTGATTTCTAACTCTATTAATAGCATTTAAACGACTACGAGAAGAAGCAAGATTACCAGAAATAAGTCCTTCTTGTCCAGCAACATTTTCTCTAATTGCAGCTTCTTGAGCAGCAGTAGAAACACGAGTTTGCAGGTTTTCAGCCCGTAAAGGAAGAGGCATAGAAGGACGCCTCATTCTATTTAAAGCTCTATTATTAATTCCATAAGAAATCAAATTACCTGCAATATTGATACCTGTTCCTATAAGATTGCCAATATTTCCTATATCTAAACTGTTATTAGTTTTAATAGCTGGTTGATTAGAAGCAATACTTCTAACAGCATCCATTTTATTAATAGTATTTTGTAAAGAAGGTTCTGATAAACGAGAGTTATTTTTTAAAGCATCGTTTATTATCCTTTGACTTTCGTTGCTTATATCTAAACCTATTTTATCTCTTTTTGCTCTTTCTTGAATAGGATTTGAAATAGACCTATTGTTTCTTTGTGAATAAGATAAAGTAGGTACTTTAGGAATATCTACATTTAAGCCAGAAAATTTAAGTGTAGGAGTATTATCTTCATTCCATAATAATTTTAAATAATCAGCACCATTTAATGCTTTCTTTCTTCCTCCAAGTTTATATATATTATCTTTTGTTATCCAATAATTAAAATCCATATCTCCACCAAATTCTTTATGTTTCCATTTACTTGCATTTCTTGCAAAATTAGCTTTTTTTACCATAGCAGAAGAATATTTGCCTTTGTTTGCAAGAACTTTGCTTGCAAATCCTTGAACACTCATTCCGTGTTTTTTAGCAGCAGCAGTAAAAGTTCCTCGTTTAGAAGGTTTTATATGAATACCACCATATTTCATTTTATTAGAAAAATCTGTTTTTCTATTATCTGCTATTATATTTATATAATTAGCCAAATCATCATCTTTTTCAAATTGTTTAAATATTCTTAATTCTGGATATAATTTTCTTAATTTAGAAATATCTTCTCTTGTAGCATCTTTTTTTCCTCTTGAATCATATATTCCTTGTTTATATAAAAGATATTTTAATCCCCAAACATCAGAATGTTTTTCATCTTTTCGTTCATCGTGTTTATTTTTTTCAACATTTATATTTAATTCTAATGCTCTTTTCTGTCCATTAGTATATGTTCCTTTATCTTTGGAATGACCATATTCGTGACCCAATATAAAATCATTAGAAATTCCTTCTTCTTCTTTATCTCCAGGAAAAGTTGTTCTAAAAATTACATCTACTCTATCAAACCATTGAGATCTTTCTGGATGATCATTAAAATTAAATATTCTTGTTTTATCGTTTTCTATATTTCTCTTAAAATTTTCTTTTAATTTATCAGTATTTACAGGAAAAACTTTACTTCTATTTGGATATCTTTTGTTATACCAATTTTCTTGATTTTTTATTATTCTATCAAATCCTTCTGAATTTATATAAGATTTAAAAAAATCTTTAACATCTTTAGCATTAGGATCATATCTTAAATTTCTTTGTTCAGCAAAATCCTCAGTATATTCAGAAGCATTTCTATATTCAACCAAATAAGGTTTTATATCCTTATTTTCTTTTAATATTTGTTTTGTACTTTTTTCTTCATCTCCAAATCTTGCTTTTTTACTTCCATCATCATTAATTTTATTAACTTTTTTCCATTGTTCTTGAGCATTAAAAACTTGATTAGGATTAGCACCTCCTAATATATATTGAGCAGGACTTATTCCACCAAGAATAGGTTGAGCACTAAAAACTCTTACTCCTTTAGGAGAAACTTGCATCACTTCATTATTCTCTACTTCTAATCCTGTTTTAGGATTTTTACCAATATCGATTCCTCCTTTAGAATGAGTTCTTCCTTTCATTAGATAAAAATTATTACCTAATCCTATTGCTCTACCTCCTCTAACTACATTTGGTTTAAGTACAACCATAATTAGTTAATTTAAAAATTATTATCTAATTTGAAGCAATTTCGGCCTATCTGACGAACTTTCAATTAATGCTGACTTATTATTCATAATAATACATAAAATCAATTATGCACCTTAATAGACCTCATTGCAGCCATTTATATTATCTTATTTTCCGGCAACCATATTTAGCCATAGGAGTTCTATTAAAATATCGAACACCACCAGCTTTAAATTGACTATTATTAAGTGTAGGAAGAACTAAATCATTTTTCCTTTGTTCAACAGCATCTTGATTGTTATAGAAAGATTGAAGATTACCTGTAAATAAATTGTTTTGTTTATCATTTTCAGACATAATATCATATCTTTGTTTTAATCTTGAATTAGCTTCATTTACTTTTGCTTGATGAATACTTGTTCCAACACTCGCTCCTGTTTCTATAACACTTGCTATCGCATTAATAAGTCCAGCTATCTCCAATCCAGTTAAAGCCTTTTTTCTTTTATATTTCATATTATCTATTTTTTATCTTTGCTAACAAAATATCCTAAACTTTCAAATTCTATTCTACGAAAATCATCCTTTAAAATAAATGAAACAACAAAATAATTTCCATACAAACGAGAAGGATAATTTTCATCATCTTGAATTTGTTTTTTATCTCTAAGATAATTAAAATTCCAATTACCTAATTCCCAATAAGGTTTTGTATGTTCGAGAATATTTTTATTTTTTTCTTCTTCAGAATTTATTAGAATATTCATAAAATAAGTATCAACTTCTGTATTAAATACTCTAAGTTCATCGCCGCTATATGGAACTCTCAATTCCTCTACGGGGAAATGCGAATAAGCTCCATTATCCTTTTCAACTTTATAGAGTTTATAAATAATATATTCAAGATATTTAATTATATCATATTCAGCATTAATAATAATATCTATTCTCGAATCTTGTTTTACATCAACAATATTTGTATTTTCAAAATTATTATAATTTATATTTTTAGAACTATTTTCATTTTGACTATAATTAGTAAGATTATTTATAGTATAAATTTTTGTTATAGTAGAATCAATTAAATAATATAACATATTTTTTGTATTAAATGCTCTATTATATGTATATCCGTGAAAACTAATCCAAGCATTTATAATATAATTATAACTTAAAGTAAATTCTTCATTATAATTTCCATAAACATATTGCATTGTAACAATAAGTCTGTTACTTTCTTTATCATTAGCAAATCTTATTCTATAAGGTTTATATTTATTTAAAAATTGAATTATATTATTATCAATACTTTCTATTTGTTGTTGACCAAATTTATAAATTCTATGATTATCATTATCATAAAATACATAACCAAATTGGTCAACTATATAAGCATCACTATCTTGTAATCCACATATACCAAGATTAGATGTAAATACTTCTTTATATTGAATATCAAAAGTATCAGGTATTGCAAGTTGAACATTTTGTCCAACACTTTCCATCATAGCTTTTTTATCAAAAGCAAATAAAGAATGTTCAGTATGAACCAATAAAGTTAAACCTATACCAATTAAATTAGTAATTTTTCCTTTATTTTCTGTTATATCTTTATATTGATCAACTCCGAACCAACGCCAATTATTTTCTAATGATTCATCAGAAATAACATTACTTCTTCTTATTCGTTTATTATAATAATCTATTTCAGCATAATCACTTCTTCTTGCAATAAATGATTTTGGATTAAGTGTATCTGCTGGAGCATATTTTATTTCAAATAAATTAATAGATTCAGCTGGAGTAACAGGTTGATTTTTAGCAATAAGTTTCATTTGTCCAGTTTTACTATCATTTGTATATTCTGCAACAGTAAGTCTTAATTCAGGTTTAACTTTAAAAGATTTAGATTCATTTAATATATTATCAAAAGTAGCTAATTGAATATAATATAAAGGAGCACGATGATTATACATTACTTTTATAGAATAGTATCCATCTTCATATTCATAATGAGTTGGTAATAAATATACATCATTTATAACATTGGATGCATAATATTGACCATATTGTTCACTAAGAATAAGATTATTTACGCTATCTAATATAAATCTATTATAATCATAAACTAAAAAATCATTATAAGTAATAAAACCATTTAAACCGCTTTTTATATTTTTTACTCCTTTATTATAATAAATATCAGTAAATTTTATAAGATTCTTTGTTTCAGAAATATAAATATTTCTTGTTAATTTAATCAAATAAGCTTTAACAGCACTTTTTACAAGTATTGTTGCTAATTCAGTATTTGCAGGAAATTGTATACTTGTTCCAACATCTTCTTTATTTTTACTATATTCATTTGCTATTGCAAGAGTAACATTATTTATATCAAACAATTTATTAACAGAATCTCCAGTTTGTTCAATAGCATTTAAATTTGCAGGAAATTTACCATTTACATATTCTTTATCGTCTTTATAACCATATGAAGCATAATTATATTTAATACAATTTTTCTTTGTTACAAATAAATAATTTACATCTAATTCAACACTATCATTAATATCTAAATTTGAAGTATAAAAATTAACTATATTTACATCAGCAACATTTACTTTATTATAATTTTTATAAGTAACTGTATTTATTGTATATTGTCTTTCTGGACTTCCAGCATAATATCCTGGACTACCATATGATATATGAGCATCTGCTAAAACTAATTCAGAAGCTGCTGGAGTTAAACCAAGTTCTTCTTGTTTAGATGCATCAAATATAGTAAGCAATCCTTTATATTTTACAGTAGATTCAAATTTTTCATAAGATAAATAATAACCAATATATCCTTCAGGTAATTCAAATTGAGAAGCATCAACATTTAATGTATAAATGTTTGTTTCAATATTATTACCGTTTACTTTAAATTCATCAAACGGAACTTTAAATAATTTATCACCATTTGTGTTTTCAAAAGGAATAAAACAATTACTATTAATATCTTTAGCCGTTAAAGGAAGCTGATACCATTCTATATCATTGTTATTACCCCGTAGGGAAGTGATTGCGTTTGCAGCACTATTTCTCATTTGATTTCTTACAGCATAACCATTTTCATTTTGTAACTTATATCCATCAGTAGCTTCACCATATTTATTAACAAAATGAATATAAAAACTATATATTTCACCTGGTATTAAAGTATTATTTTTTCTTCTATCTTTATAACTTAAATTAGTATTTATAAAAGAAGGTGTAGATTTTGTACTTGTACCATATACATCTGCACTTTGTTGTAATTCTTCAGAATCTATATAAGAACCATTTGTTCCTCCTTGAGATGAAGATTTCTTTATAGCTTCATATCGTATATCATTATAAGATACAGGAGTTTTAGTATAAGTAAGTTTAATTTTAGCTAAATTAGATTCAGATACAGCAGGATTGGTTTTTTCAGAATAATCTGCTATATATAATCTATTATCATAATTTGTTATATTCTTTACATTATAATAATTATAATTTTCTCTTATTAAATCTTCAACAGAATATACAGAAGTTTTACTAATATCAAGAGTATATTTTGTTATATTTTTAGAAATATCATTTGTTCTAAAAGCTTTATTATCATTCTTAGTTACACAAATAAAACCTATTTGATAATAATTGAGATTTATATTATTAAAATTTAAATCAAATTCAATAGTTTCGTTTGAAATATCTATATCTGAAGAAAAATAGTCTAATGCTCCAGATAAATAATACTTACCTTCAGGCTGTCCTTGAAGTATATCATTATTTTTTCCAGTTAACGTATGTTTAACTAAATTATTAAGCCAATAATTAGCAAAACCATATTTAAATATTTGTTGTTTTTCTTTATCACAAATAAACACAGGATAACCTATATGATACCATTTAGTATAATCTACAGAATTTACTTTAAATCTAATAAAAAAATGATACCAACCTTTATAAGCATTTCCAACTATATATTCGAGATTATTTATAGAAGGAAGTTTTATTTCAGGATTTATAGAAAATTCTGAATTTGTAAGACCTTTATCATTACCATCTGTATTTGTATCAAATTGTCCAAGATTAATTGTTCTAAGAGGAATAGCATTATTCTTTTTCGAATCACTTTCTGCAACAGCAATAATTAAATCGCCTTTAACATTATAAGTAAATGTACCTTTTATTTTTCCACCATAATATTTAAATTTATTAGTACATTCTATAATAGAATTTGTTTTTTCATCATATCTTATTATTGTACAATCTTCACTATTTATATTATTTACAACAAACAGAACTACTTCTGTATTACAAGGAATATATCCAGCAACATATTTACCATTTAGGTAACTGTTTAATGTACTATGCCCAGTAATGCTATATTCGTTTTGTAAACAACTTAAATCATTACTAACCATTACATTCCTCGCATAAACAAGACTTAAATCTTTACAATCTTTGGGATGTTTATTAAGATTAAGTTCTTTTACAATACTCGGCATATTTGAAAATTATTATTAAATTTTATTGAAAAATAGCCTCTCTAATCAACGCACACCCACGAAACTATTAACTATACAACTTGTGTTTAACAATTAAAATTTGGTGCATTTCCGTAGCAGAGAGAGGCCATTTTGGACTTAATTTCTCGGTTGAAAAGTATTCATAAAGAAACTACTTCTAAATAGTTTACTTACATCTTCATCAACTCCATTATTTATAACACTTCTTTCAGCTTCATCTTTCATTTGAGTCCAAATATAATATGGATTAGTTCCATATTGAGAAGCTTGAAGATTTAGTACAGGATGTTTATATCCACGACATAACATTTTATACATACAATAATAAACTATTGCTTCTATCAAAACACCATTATTAGGAATAACAGGATATTCTATTCCATTATCATTTTTCATAGTTTCTATACCATCATATTCAATAGTTACATATTCAGCATCATAATTTAATTCTAAACTATAGCCTCCGGAAATTACATAATTTCTACTTGGTCTATTAGTTCTATTTATTTCAACTACATTATAGCGTGCAGGATAACCAGGTTGATTATATTGAGTTGCTCTTGCATCTATAATTTCTCTTACATATTTAGTAGGATCTGCTTCTAATTCAACAGTTCTATGAGTTCTCATATGATGAACTCTAAAATCAGAAGTAGTAGATTTTTCTTCTTTCCCCGTAGAGGAATTGTTAGCATTACCACAACAACTTCTTGTTCCAGCTAAAGGAATTTCACAACCATTTTCGTCATAAACTTTTAAATTATTAAGATTAGTAAGACAACAATCACTCATTGCTACTCTATCTTTAACTTCAAGTTTTTTCTTTTGTCGAGATTCCATAAGTACATTAATTTGACTCATAGCATCTATACACCAAGCTGGAACTCTTGCAACCCAATCAGTATTATTAGGATTAAAATCGTTATCTATTTTAGCTATAATTCGTTCAACTGTTGTGAATTTATCTTTATTCATAAATTCTCCAGAATTTCATCTTGTATTTACAATACTGCATTCGCAGGAGCATTTTCATCAATTTCTGCGCCACAAGAATATTGAAAATCAGCACCAGTATAAGTATTTATAGGTTCTCCACCTATTTGATTATTAAAACTTAAATCAATTTCATAATCTTGATTTTGTAAATGGTCTTGATTAACAAAACCTGCAACTTCTATATTTTGATCATTAACCGAAGTAGGAACAATATAATAACTATCTATATAAATTTTACTATTGCCATTAACTACAGAATTTGCTATAAGAACTATATATAAATTTCTAGTTTCAGGAAGACTTACAACAGCAGCTCCATTTTCTGTAGCTTTTAATGTACCAATAAGTTTACCAGTACTATCAACATAATATGTTAATCTAAATTCTATATCTCTTTGCTGAGCAGGATCTTTTTGTTTAAGAATAATAGTAGCAGTACGAGTACCATCCGTAGATTTTAAATAAATAATTCTTTGATGGTCACCATTTCCAGAAGCAAGTTGTTTTGCACTTACTTGTAAAACACCATTACCGCTACCTTCAGTTGGAGTAACTCCAAAATTTCCAATTTTATAAGCCATATCACCTATTAAATTTTTGAGTAATTCCAGGATTCATAATCCTTAGAATACTTCGTTTTGTATATAAATCAGTTTGTAAATCTGCAACACTTTCTTCAGTAGGACAATATTTTTCTATTATTTCTTCAAAACTCATATCTCTATATTTAAGATTAATGTAGCTTGTAGAATTAAAAGAAACTTTGCCTCTACTCATAAAAAGTTTGCTATTTGTAATATCTAAGACAACTTCTTTTGTCTTATCTTGATAGACAACATAAGGAACACCATCATAAGGAATTCCTTCTATATTGCATCGCTCAGCTTCTCGTTTATTATATGGAATTTTGCCTTCAGCTAATAGTTTATTTTTATTTTTTCTTGTAGCTGCAAAATCAATTTTCTTTTTACCATTTTCAGTAAAATTAACAGTACGCATAAATATTGTACCAAAACCATTTCCAAATTTATAAGCATCACCTTGTAAAAGAACTTTATGAACTTTAGAATAATATTTAAATAAATATCCTTGAAAATCTCTAAAAGACATATTATATTTACTTCTTGAAACTTGTATATCAAATTGAATTTGTTTTTCATTTTTAAGTATTGAACACCATTTAGCAAGTTGAATTATATATTGTCTATCTTCACCTTCTGGATGACGAAGATATTTTAATACTTTTGTTTCAAGAGCTTTTTCTTCATTATAAGTTTTATCAATAAATTCTATTTTATAATTATCAAGTTCTATTTTATAGAGTTTGTATATCTCTTCTTTACGGGCAGAAAGCCAATTATAACATTTTTCTTTAGCATATTAATTTTACCTCTTTCTTTATTTATTATATTTAGATATACAACTTTTGGATTTATATCTGTTGCTGAAGGAATAGCCATATTATCTCATTTGATTAATAGTTGGAACTTCGTTAGTTTCTCTAACTATTTGAGCATTAAACTCATCTAACACAAGTTTTTTAATATCATAAATCATATCTTCACTAATCATAAATTCATCATCTGCTGTATAAGTTTTATTACCATCACAATGTTCTTCTTGTATACCAGAATATACAGTTTCTTCATCATCAATTATAGTAGGATATTCAAAAGGAGATTCTATTATAACTGATTCTAAATTATTATAATTAGGATTTTTAGTAATATCTATATATAAATATTGATTAATATAATCATAAGATATATCTTGGCACATTCCAGGAAGTTTACGATAATATTTACTAACTCCTTCTTTAACAAAAGGTATAACAACCGGATTATAAAAACCAGTTGTACGAACAGAAAGGAAAGGTAAATTGTTATCAAGTCTTACAGGTCGAGGAACTCTTTGAACACTTCTTTTAATTATATGTTGACCTGCTGCAAATTCTCCAAGATAATCTTCATAATCTATACCTAATTCAGCAAGAATGTTTGTATCTCCATCTTCAATATTTTTTAAAGTAATTCTAAATCTTTGTTGAAGAACTTTATCAATATAATTATGATTTTGAAAACTTTGTCTAATAAGTTTATTACGAGCGTGTATAACAGCTAATCTAATAGAGCGTCTTACAGGCACACTATTTGGTTGCTGAACACTATGAGCAATTTCAGAAACAACTTGTTCTATACTCGCCATTGAATTATCTTTATTATATTTATTTACTTTGCAAATATAGCAAAAAATTTGCAATTTCCAAATTTATTTTTATGAAGCAAATTGAATTGTCCAACCTCTTGATTGAGCAACTGCAATAGCAGAATCAAATTCAGAATTATATTGAACTTGAGTAAAAGTTAATGTAGCAGATAATACATTAGATGCTGCTGAATCAAAAGGATCTGTAAGTTCTAATCCTATATTATTATTTATATTACTCATATCTTTAGATATTATTATTGTATCAAAAGTATAAGTATTAAAATCTATTATAGTTTCATTAGTATTTATTGTTACAGAATTATTATAAACACTATTTCCGGAATTTAGTAATTGAATATTAAAAGATGTTTGTTGGGTAGCTTTAAGTTTTAATATTTTTTCACCAGTAAATGAAGATTTACTAATACTACAATTAGATTTATTTTTTTCAAATGCAGCGTTTTTGCTTGACCAAATATTTACATTATTTGCACTCCAACTATTAAAACTATTAGAATCTTTTTCTAATTTTGTACCATCATTTATAGTTAAATCATAAATATTATTTAATAAATAATTAACAGAAGTATTATTTAAAGGCATAGGAATTGTCCAATTACCTTTATTTAAATTTTTTATTTTTATAGATTCAAGTATAGAATTACCAAATATTTGATGTCCATACCAAGAACCTACTCCCCAACCAGTAATATCATTTGGATTAACAAATTTAAAATCAAAAGCAGAACCTGTTATTGTTTTAAGTTTACAATTAGAACCAAATACTTGTGGACAATAAGGATAAACAATAATATCTTCTCCATCAATATTTAATATTTCCAAAGAACTACCTTCAAAACTATAATGTATAAATGTTGTATTTTCAGAAAGATAATGTCCATTAAAACTTGACAAAACACCTGTAATATTTAATCCTTCTATACTTTGAAGTTTACTTGTTCCTTCAAAAGCACCAACAATATCATATAAAACTGTTCCGTTAAATTTTATATGTTTAACATTAGAATATTTAAATACATCGTGAATTGTTCTTAATGTTCCTCCAACATTATTTATTGTAACAGCTGGAATATCTGAATAAGCAAATGCTTCATCTATTACAAAATAAGTCGTTCCTTGTCCAATATTAATAACTATTCCGTGTAAAACATTATCACCTATTGTATCCCAATCTAAACCAGAAAGTCCTTTTGCATTTTTGAATAATTGCCAACAAAAAGCATAATCTGTAATAGCAGAAATATTATTTATAGTTTGAATAACTGTTTTCCAAAATTTATTCCTACCATAATCATATTGAGTTATATTAAATTTGAAAGGAACAAATTCTTGTATTTTTTGTACTAAATCTATAGCAACAGGTAAACTTATTTTTTGATAATCATAATCTTCTTTTGTAAATATATAAGCTACATTTCCATCAAAAGTTTCTCCATTATCTTCTTTTTCTTTTTGCCAAGAAGATTTATATGTTTGAGTATTATCTTTTAATAATCCAAAAACTTTATATAAATTATTTACATTTTTATCTCTTTCATATATCAATTCATTCTTTTTATAAAGTTTGAAAGCTTCTTGAGTAGTAGGATCTACAACACCATTATCCATTAACGATATTTCAACAGGAGTACTTAATTCTATAAACCCATTTGCGTCAGGAGACACATTAGTATATAAACCTATTGATAATTGAAAATCAGTATCATACCAAGCTCCTTCTTCACGTCCATACCAACTTTTCCAATTTGGAAATATTTGTTTATTAGTATAATTATTTATCTTACCGTATCTATTATATGCTCCTTGAATATCACTTCTCAAATAAGTAGTTTCTGATGCTATTTGAACGGTACTATCATCTTCTAAAGTTATACTTCCCCAAACATAACAACTAAAAGGCATTTCACCCCATTTTTCTAAAGGTCTGCCTTCTCTATATGTAGTTTTATAAGGAAGAAAACCGAGTCCATAAATATAACCTATTGTTCCATTAGCCAATATATTTGTATTATTATAACCTTTATCAGCACCAAATATATTATTATTTGCAGAAACACCTTTTAAATTTATTTTTAATTCTTTACTAATAGAACATATGTTTTGTATAGTAGGAGAACCATTTGCAGCATCACCTGTAAAATTAGATATAATTATTGGCTCATTTGGTTTAAATTTAGTAACAATAATTTTACCTTTACTTATTGTTATTCCTTCAGAAGGTTGATTATTATTAAAATCCCAACTTGTAAAATCATATTCTATATTATTATGAGTATAATCTTCATTTATAATAGGCTTATTATATAAAAGTCTTTTAATAACATCTCCGTTTAATACAAATTCTTTCATATTATATTTATCAACTTTGCCCTGATAATCATCAGCTTTCGCAAATGAATCCTTTGCTTTTCCTTCTAATTTTCCTGCTTTTGCATTTAATTTGTCAGCTTTGTTTTGCATTTTTGCAGCTTCTTTAGCATTACCTGCAGCTTCTGCACTTTTAGCTTTCTCAGCGGCCTCTTTTGCTTTCTCTACGGTTTGCTCTGCCTTAGCTTGAGTTTTACCAGCCAACTTACTGGATGCATTTGCGGCTTCTTTATTTACACTTTGGAAACCACTTGCCATCTCTTTTGTGCCCTTAACTGCAGAAGCACCTGACATAACAGCAGCGCCTGCAGACATCAATGCACCTGCGAAGTCACCTTGAGCTACACTTACAACTGCCTTAGTCGCATTTGCAGCCATTTTACCATAGTTACCCACAGTTTCAACTGAAATACCAACTTTTTCTGTAATTGCACCCGCACTGATCAATGCTTGACCGCCAGTAACCATGGCAGATCCTAAAGCAATCATACCCTTACCGACATATTGGGTGATTTGTCCTGCTGTTGCGGTATATCCGGCAATTTGGTCAACCTTGTTTGCAACTTCCATTACCTTGTTAGATTCTTGTTGATTTTGCTGCATCGCAGTAACATTCTTTGCAGAAACCTTTGCAAAAGATTTTGCGTTTTTAGACATTGTTCTGATAGCTTTATTAGTGCTTGCGGAAGTCTTTTTAATTGAAACTTGTTTTTTACCTATTTGAGTTTGATTTGAATCAATTGCCGCAGATTTTGCTTGAATTCTTGCGCCGATTTCATCTATTTGAGAAGAATTATCTTCTGCACCTTCTTCTTGGCCTTGAGCAGACAATGCTTCTGATTGAGCATTTAATTCTTCAATTTCAGCAGAAGCAGCTTCGTTTGCTTCATTTAACGACTCTATAGCCTTTGCATCTCTCATCATAGTTTTTTGATTTGTTGCAACAGTTTTTTCAGTCGCTTTCATTTGTTTGTTAAACTTAGCCTTATCAGCTTTCATTTGTTTGTCAATATTTTTAGCATCCCTGCCTGCATCTTTCATTTGGCTGGCTTGTTGCTGAGTTTGTTTTGTACCTTGAGCTGCTGATGATTGAGCTTGTTTAGCCTCTGCTTTTGCTTGTTTACCATCTTTTTCAACATTCTCAGCTTCTTTTTTTTCTTGTTTTTGTTCGACAGCTTCTTGATTTTCAGCTCTTTTTGTAATTTCAGCGTCAACTTTTTTCAACTTTTTATCAACACTTGATCTCAAGAATACAGTAACATCCGAATCTTTTAATTCTTGTAATTCCTGTTTTACACTTGAAAGTTCAGTATCTGATAATTGAGTCAAGTTATCAAAATCGATATTTGAAATATCAACTTTATTTTCTTCATTATCAACTTGTTGATTATTATTTACATTGTTATTAGTGTTAACATTTTTATTTTCTACGGCGTCAACAGATTTTGCAGTATTCAATGCTGAAAGATTTTTAATTGCATTATTATTATCCAAAGCAGAAATATTTCCAAGTCTGTTTTGACCGGAAATCATTTGCGTATTATTTGCAGCAAAAACAGAGCCATCTTTTGTAGACCATTGAGGAACTTTTTTGCTCAAGCCGGCTGCACCGGATTTGCCGTTTTTCATTGCCTCAAGAAGCTTCTTGATGTTCATGCTATTATTCTGTTGATTTACGGAATTAATACTCATGTTTAGCTCTCTTTAAAATCTCTCCAGATATATAAAAAATTTTGAAAAGAGCTCATTTCAGACTTTCATAAAATGTTTACAATTCGTTACAAAAATCTTTTCTAAACAAATTCCTCAGATCGGAAGAGCGTCGTGTA
>ERZ842401.5013-NODE-5013-length-14953-cov-4.826084_pt1 | contig 14953 bp, 24 predicted proteins | sample MGYA00521270_ERZ842401 | MGnify/ENA primary metagenome ERZ842401 (study PRJEB31892, sample SAMEA3878208) | bioreactor metagenome | biome: Moose rumen | place: Sweden | collected 2011-10 | study: EMG produced TPA metagenomics assembly of the PRJEB12797 data set...
GCTTCTTCATTGCTGCCTGCCATGAGAGACATGCCGAGCCGCTGGAAAAAGACTGCGTTTTGTGTTTCCACGCCGGGAATCATCATGGTATGCACCAGCGGTACGTTGACTACCGCCGCTTCCGCGCTGGAAATCCCGCCCGCCTTGGACAGAAGCACGTCCGCTGCGCGCATGTAGACGTTCACCTGATCGGTGAAGGCAATGGGGCGGACTGCACCGTTCGTGCCGTACTTTTCATGCAGATTGTCCAGCAATTCCCTGTTCCGGCCTGCCAGCACATAAATGGCCGCGTCTTCATCCGGCAGCTTCAGCAGTGTGTCGCAAAGGCTGACAGCGTCTCCGCAGCCAATGCCTCCCGTCATGACAAGGTACATCTTTGCCTGCATAGGGATGTCCAGCGCTTCCCGCGCTTCCCTCTTTGATATGCGGCTGCTGAACGCCTCCGCTACCGGCATGCCTGTCACGGTCAGTTTGTCTTTCGGGATGCCCGCGCGTTCGCATTCCTGGCGCACCAGCTCATGGGGCAGGAAATAGCCGTCCAGCTCCGTTTCCGCCAGAAAAGGAATACAGGTATAGTCCGAAAGGATGCCATAGCAGCGGGCTTTCATCTGATAGTGCCTGCGGATAAAGGTGAGCGTCTCCATGGGGAACAGATGGGAGCAGACGACCGCGTCATAACCCTTCTCGTTCATCAAATTACAGAGTCTGCGTCCATAGTTCGTATTCACCAGATAGACCGGCGATGTGACGCCCAGCGCGCTGACCTTTTCTCCCGCTTTATACATCAGGCCAAACAGGTTCGGCGTTTTCGTGGAGATACGGTTCAGCAGAGATTCCATGCTGATGGGGCCCGGTTCGCCAAACAGGTGGAGCAGATCAAAAAAATCCGTGTGATGTCCCCTGGCTTCCAGCGCCTGCTGAACCGCCTTGGCACAGTGATTATGTCCTTCTCCAGTACTGCAGCTAAGCAACAATACATTCATCATCTTCACTCCAAGATACGGAATCAAAACAGTTATAGTGCCTTCTCCCTCAATTATACAGAGAAAACAAGCGGTTTTCAATAGAAAAAAAGACAGCGGAGGGAAAAGCCATGAGCTTTGAACGGGGGATCACAGTTCTGTGCAGGGATTATGGAGAAGGCGTCGTCATCAATCTGCCCATTCACAACAAAATCGTCGTCCGTTTTCCAGACGGGATCGTGCGCTATTTCTGGCCGGACGATGTGGCCAGCGGGGCCATCCAGGTGAAGCAAAACAAGAATTGATTCGGGAAATACGAAATGGGGAACGGAAGAACCGATATAAAAAGATGGGATTCGAGGAAAATCCGTTCGTTTTCCGATGTTTCTCGTGAGATTCCCGTCATGTTTCCGATATATATGAAGTAATTGCATCTGAAAAATCCATTCGCCGCAGACGAACAGGGACGTTCGCTGCGGCTTTCTTCATATTATATAGATCATTTTCTGGAGGAAGACGTTTCCTGGAATCGGTCTCATTGACTGACAAGCGCCTGCTGCAAGGAGCCGCAGGGAGATATATATAATAGAAGAAATTGAAATTCAGGATGTCTGGTGACAGGCACAGGGGTTTCTCTGGCCCTGTTTCGTTTTCAGACGTAAACGGGACATAATATAGCATTATGACGCCATTTTTCCGGGGCTTTTCCCCGGTTCTTCCTGGCCCCGGACGGGGCTTTTTTTGTGCGCTTTTCCGGGGCCTGTATTCGCTGCATGGCGGGACGATTTCCGCCCGCTTGTGTTGCCCTGGTATTCATCCCCGCCATTTTGCCCCGCTTTCCTGGCCCTGGGACGGGGTGAAAATTCTCCCCCTTTTCGCCCTGCTTGCCCTGTCAGTCAGGGCTATTTTTTCGCTTTTGCGCATAGATTGAAGGAATTTTGCGTCAAAAAATCTTGTCAACTCGGAAAAAAGTCTAAAGTTTTTGTAACTTCTTTGTGCATATTTCACATTTTAAAAAATGGCCGAAAAAAATTTTGTTTCTAAAGACCGCGAAAAAACGCGAATCAGCCTGGCGGCAAAACGAACGGGGCGGCGAAAAAAACGGGGCTTATACTGGCGGTGCCGAAAGGCGGCGGGCGAAAATCCCCCGCTGGACGGTGACAAGCCGAAAGGGGGTGATGCAAGGGAAAGCGGTCACGGCTGATTGTGACACCTGCAAACATGGTTAACTGTTTGGGTAGTGCAAACCAATGTGCAACGTGTCAAGGGCGGGGCTTGACGGGCGACGCCTTATAGTCTGCACTGTGATTCCCATAGGCGGCGAATAAGCGGGAAAGCGCGAAAAAAGGCCAGTTTTGTGGGCACAGGGAAAAAAGCGAATAGCACAAGGCGGGCAAGCGGCACGGCGTGCAGGAATCTTTTCAGGTTCGACATAGGTTGCATGGCGGCTGTATTCTCGGCTTGCGGCAGGGCCCAGGGCTACCCATCTGTTTGGATGGGCTGGAGAATGCCGCGGAAAAGCTGGGTTTATAGCTTGGTGGGAATTATGTCAATGCGAGTGCCTTTATGTCCTGCGATTGGTGACGGAATCAGCCTATCTCTGTTTGGATTTAGGAAACAGTCTCCGCTTGTCTGTTTTGTGTGTAGACTTGCCCGCGTCGTACAAAGGGCGCGGGCTGTCTGTCCCCACGGTAAAAGTCCGTGGGCTGACGATGGCATGACGCCGAAACAGACACACAGGAACAAAAAAGAAAGGGGTATCACTATGTCCAAGAAGAACACCACCACCAACACCACCATGGAGAACACCGCTGTCACCAACAACACCACCAGCATCAAAAAGGAGGATACCACCATGAAGAACACTGCCACCACCAGCACCGCGAACACCATCGCCAGCACCATGTCCGCCCAGGAGTTCAAGCAGAAGTCCTATGACGCCTACCTGTCCTATGTCGCTTTCATTGAAGGCCAGAAGTCTATCTCCGAAACCGTGGAAGCCCTGTCCCCGCTCATGTCCGCCTATGGCTTCACCCTGACCGTGGACAACCTGGCCAACCTGCTGACCGTCAAGATGACCGCTTTCGGCAAGGACAAGGGCGAGCAGGCCAAGAAGGTGAAGTCCATCTCTACCTTCCGGGCTTTCGTAAAGGGCGGCTGGCAGGATGTGGCCGCGGCTCCCGTACACTCCAACGCCGGCAAGAACCCCGCCGATGTGAAGCAGACCACCAAGGCCAAGGGCCCCACCAAGGCTGAGCTGGAAGAAAAGAACGCTGCCCTGCTGGCTGAACTGGAAGCCCTCCGCGCCACCGCTGCCGCCAAGGAAGCGAAGGCCGCCTGATTCCCTGTCCCTCTGTCCTGCGGCGGTTCTGCTGTACAGTGGAACCGCCGCTTTTTCAAACCGCCTGACGAGTCTTTGCAAATTAAGACGAAACACCTGCGTCCGCAGGTGTCGCGGTATCCCCATTGAAAAAGGAAAGGAGGCATCATCATGAAGCGGGCTATCGCAATCCTTCTGGCCGTAAGTATTGCGGCCTTCTGCGGCTTTGCCTTCACGATCCATTGGGCAATGTCGAATGTGGAGATATGCTGGAATCCATACGGGATTTCCCTGTATCTCTGCGGTCACGAGTGGGTACATTTAATTGATAGCGGAATTTCCGAAATGGCTCAGGAATGAATCCATGGCGGAAAATTGCGCTGTCTTTTTTATTTACCCAATAGTTTAGTAATACTAAGTAAAATTTTTAGTATTACGGAAAATCTGCAAATTAGAAAGGAGAACACACACATGGCACAGCGTATGCTCATCACGGTTCGCAACCGGGCAATCCAGGCGTATCTCAACGGGAAAAAGGAAATCCGGATTTTCGGCATCACCATCCAGATTCAGCACGCCCATACCAACCAGTACCAGGTGATTCTGCCTGACGGTTCGGAAATCTTCCGTATCGTGGATCAGGGCAACCGGAAGCTGCAAGTCTACACCGTGTAAGAAAATTTTTGCCGCCATGCAAGAAACGGCGAAAATTGCATCTCTTGTATTATAGAGGGATTTTGAAGGGAGGGAACGCGGATGGGCGGCAAAGGCGGAAACCAGAAATATGACGATCTCCGGGATGGCATCCGCAAGCACATCCTGGTGAAGGTGGAAACAGACGGGAATCATCTGTCCTTCTCCACTTTCTCCCCGGAAAGGGGAAGCCATGGACGCTTCCTGATTCAAGTGGACAAGATTCGGGAACTGGCGGAAGAGAAGGCGTACAACCTTTGTGATATGGATTGCGGAAATCATGTCTACATCTGGAATCACAAGGGCATTCTGTACTTCACCTTTGACTGGCTGTCAGAATACGGGAATGGAACGCTCAAGGGCATTCGGCAGCACCTGGAACTGTCCGCGGAAAAGCTCATTTCCGTTCTGGTTACGGGGAAACCGCTTCATACCGTCTACCGGCCGGACAGCAGCCAGGCGCGTATTCTTTCCGAACGCGCGAACAAAGTCATTCGGGAAATTTTGAAGGACAAGCGGAAAAAGCGGGCTTTCTGCAAAGCCATGCGGGACTGCTTTCAATGGCGGGGCGATACGGTGTCTCTGCACCCGGACAGCAGATATTCCTTCTATTTCTGCACATCCAGCGGCTTTCCCAGCAATGGCGGGCTGATCCTGCATGAAGGTATCGCCCGTATGGGAAACCGGAAATATCCCAGGCTGTACTACAGCGTTCATACCTGAAAGGGGGATCGGCATGGAAGTCTCGTTCTATTGGGATGACCTGACGCCTGAAAAGCAGGCGGAAATCCTGGAAAAGCTGGGCGATAACCAGAACTGGGATGTAATCCCGTTTTGCACGCTGGAGATCGAAGACACCGCTACGGACGCGGAGAACTGACCGGGAAACATAACCCAAATTCAGGAGGTACGGAATCATGATGTTCAAGAAAAACAGCAATGCTGCCAAGCTGGAAATTGCTTTGCCCGATGGCTCGCGCATCGTTGCCACGCTGAGCGGTTATGTAGAGCCTGGCCGGGAAGATTGCGACTGGGCCGGCGTCAATGTGGACATGGTATCCGCGGACGGTGCTCACCACATGCTGTGCAGTGCGGAATATGTGGAAGATGTCAGCAAGGTTCGGGTATTCGGCAGCAGCGGCAGGATCAATGAACTGGATGTAGGCGACTGTGCGGATCAGGCCATGCGGAAACGCAGGAAAGCGTCTTACAGCGCTGCCGGGATCCGTCTGGGCGTTGCGTAGGCGTTTTCCTTCTCATGAAGTCAGCACAGGCACAACAATATCAGAGGAGGCATATCCATGAGCAAGCGTATTGAGCAGCACATCCCCCTCACCGGCAGAGATAAAGGCATGGCCAAAAATCCTTCGGGCTGTGTGAACAATCCCACCCACATCACGCTATCCCTGTACTATTCCCTGGGCGGAATCAACTACTTCACCGGGAAAACGGAACCCCGCGGATACTATATTTCCGCAGATGTGGAGCAGCGCGACGCGCTGGATATCGGCGCCAACGTCTGCTGTCTGCTGGGTTCCGGCGTGAAGCAGTGCGTGCTGGAAGTGAACCGGCAGTCCGACAAGCAGCAGGAAATTGCTGTGACCCTGGCGGCCAATATGGGCAGCGCCATGATGGCCTGGTGCCGTAACGAATACGGCGTGCAGTATGACGAACCTGCGGAATACTTCCCGGGCGTGAAGAAGCGTCCCGTACCGGCGCAGCTTCCCAAGGTAAAAAAGCAGGAAGAACCGGAAAAGCCCGTTCCGCCCATTCGTGGCATGAAGCTGCTCACCGCGGAAATCATCAAGAAGCTGGAAAAGCACCCCTTCGGCTCCCAGGAAGGAAAATTGGATGACGCGGAAGTGCTGGTCAAGTTCTTCGGCGGCGGCGCCTGCACCTGGCTGGTAACGGAGGGCGAAAAGCAGGAGGACGGCGATTGGGAGTTCTTCGGCAAGGTGACCCTGGGCGATGAATGGGAGTGGGGTTATTTCCGGCTTTCGGAGCTGGCGGAAATGAAGTTCCCGCCCTTTAACCTGGGCGTGGAGCGGGATATGTATCCCGGCAGCAAAAAGACGGTCAGGGATATGGCCGCGTAACAAAGGAGGGCGTGAGCCGTGGATTTTTTTGACGATAAGCTGAACCTGTTCTTTGACAAGGAAATGCTTCAGCGGACGGTCAACGCCTGCGTGGATAAAGGCATCGACCTGGCGGAAATCCGCTGGTTCACGCAGCCGGAACACCGCATCACCCTGGCCAAGCAAATGCTTGCGGGACAATACCATATCGCCCCGCCGCACATCATTCAGATTCCCAAACGGGATTCCGCGGAAATGCGGAAAGTGTACTGCAACGAAGCCATGGATCGCTTTATCTGCGCACAGATCGGCAAGGTATATGAGCGGATGTACCATGACCGGATTCATCCATGCTGTGTTTCCTATCAGCACGGTATCGGCGTGGGAAAGATCGTGCGGGAAATATCCGCTTTTCTCGCTTCCCATCCCGGCATGAAAGGCCGGAAGTACGATATTCACCACTATTTCGATGAAATCAGCGAGGAAACACGGGATCAGGGATTGCAGGAGCTGGACTCCGGCTCCTGCATTGACCGGGTCGTGTGGGAGTACCTGCATGACGATCAGGTGATTGATGAGAACGGCGAATTGCAGCATGTTTACAAGGGCATCGCCCAGGGCTTTGCCGTCAGCCCCTTTCTGGCGAATTACCTGCTTCGGGATGTGGATGAAGCCATCAGCAGGCTGGACGTGCTCTATTACCGGTATTCTGACGACATTCTGATCCTGGGCAGCGACGTGGAGAAAGCGGAAGCCATCCTCTACGCCAAGCTGGCTGAAAAAGGGCTGACCATTAACCCCAAAAAGGTAACGGACATTGACGCGGATACCGCTTTCACCTTTCTGGGCTTCAAAATCCGCGGCGCGGAGATCACCTTTTCCAAAGATACGATCGACCGGCTGAAAAAGAGCATCCGCAGCCTGACCAAAACCCGGAAAGGCCAGCCCCTGAAAAGTGAAGCCGTTCTGCGGAAAGCGATCCGGCAGATCAACCATGATCTGTATGTGGCCTATCTGCTCAACGACCGGGAATTTGGCTGGGCGGAGTATATGTTCGGTACGGTCAATGTGCTGGAGGATGTGCGTATGCTGGATTTCTACATCAAGGATCATCTGCGGCACCTGTACACCGGAAAGTGGAATTCATACGGAAACTATCAGAAGGTGCCCAATGATATGCTGCGGCGATGCGGATATATCAGCATGGTGCATTTGTACAAGCTCTACAAAATCTCCAAGTCCCTATACAGAAACGAGGTGAGGATGCAGTGCGCATGAAGTAACGGGCAAAATCAGTCTGACCGATCAGGACGGCAGGGTTAAACCTCAAATCCGTCTTCTTCATCACGCAGGCCAATTCCGCGAAGCGCTGCATGGCCAACGTGCCCAGAAGACCGATCATCGTAAAGCCATACAGTCAAGACCCATCCCTGAATCCTGATCACTCCCTTTTTATGGCGCTGCCAGCGCTTTGGGCAGCAGACAGGCACAATCACCGCGAGATACCGCCTCCTGAGGCCCATCTCATCTCGAAGCGGATGAGATGCCCCTCCTGAGGAGGTATCCCTTGATCCTAAAGTCATGAAGTAATGGCCCGGCTTGGAAGCTGCCCGGATAGAGCAAAAGAAGGAGGAACAATTGATGTGAGCGCTGTTGTTCGTGTGGTTCCCAACGCAGATATGGAAATCCTGGATAAATACCTGGTGGAGGAAGGCGTTGTCCTGATTCCTCAGAGCCTCGCCACTGAAATCAGCTCCAATGCGCCGCAAGACGTGGATGAGCTTTACCTCGACGGTTATGACTTCGGCGGGAATGCTGATGTATGGGTTGACATTGCCAGGACAGTTGACCATATGGCGGTCGATAGAATCAGATTGGAATTGGAACAAACAAAGGAGTAAATTACTTTCCCGACGCAGGGTAACAGCGGTATGTCCGTACACCAATCATGCACGAGCTCCGGATCCTTGTCGTTCGACACGTCGTCAACGCGACGTTTCCTCCGGTCTCTCTTTCAGGATCCGGAGCTCATTCTTCTATCGTAAAGCCTCTGAAGCATTGCGCAAAACGGAACCGCCGCTATTAAGGTTTCCCCGGTACAGGGCATCCGCATTATGTCCGCCGTTTTCACACAGCCGGCTTTCGATCCGCTGAAACAGTGGATCGGGCAGACCGGCTTTACATCGTAAACCCATGAAGAAATGTACAAAGCGGAAACGGTGCGGAAATCGCCCGGCGCAGGGCGGCAATACAATATCCGCAAACATCAGCTTCTGAAATTCCGATCGACATCGCCAGCTCTGGTGCCCAGAACCTGGTCGGAAGCCTCCCTTTTGTTCTGGGCACATTCGCGGCGATGTCATCCGAATTTAGAACATCGTAAACACTTTCAGTTATGCGCAAGGCGGATGCGTATTGCCAGAATCACTCCAGCGCAGGAGCAGCAATGGAGCCGCTGATATCCAATTTCCGCTTCCACCTTACGTCGTCTTCTTCAGGGTTTCGAGCTGCCGCTCGGAGACCTCTCTTACAGCTCGAACCCCATGAAGCAACGACGTACTGCAGAAGCGTCATATCGTAAATCATTACAGTCATGCGCCAAACAGCGGAAAAATTGCTTCATTATATAACGCAGGCGCGTGCGTATGCGACGCTATGCCCTTTTTTTCAGCATGTCAGTGCGAGTCATTCGCTTCTGCTCAGTGCGCTCCGCGGAGGCCGCGTCACACACTGAGCTTTGCTCCGACTCACACTGCCTGCATCGTAAAGCTGTGAAGAAAACGCGCACAGAGGGCCCGGCGTTGCTGTTCTTTTCTCTGGTACAGGAGAATGCCGCCATGTCCGCGCCATCAGGCATCCTGCCTTCTGAAGCGCGCGTCACATGAGGAGGTGCCCAGACCATCGCGAAGGAAACCTTCTTATAGTCTGGAGCACCTCCCAGTATCGCGCGCTCAGAAGGCGGGCTACATCGTAAACCGCTGAAGAAATGTGCAAGGCGGAAACGGCGGTAATATAGCACTCGTACAAGTGCGCTGTTTATAGGTCTGTAATGCTCCAGCCATCGAGCTTCTTCCGCCTGTACACGGTTGGATGACTGGGACGGCAAGCGACCCAGTCATCACTCACCGTACACAGGCTTCCGCAGCTCGCGGCATCGTAAAAGTGTGTAGAAATGTACCGGACAGATAGGTAGACAGGCAGTAAAGCGTCAGCACAGACGAACAGAACGGCTGATCCTGAGCAATTTCAGTTCGGCAGCCATGTCGGCCGGTTCCCAGGCGCCTTTCCATTCCGGAGACCTTCATTCCGGGCGCCTGGCCACCGGCCGTCTCGGCTGCCTACATCGTAAATTGGTTGCAGTTATGTGCCAATCGGGATGGCTGTTTCAAAGGAGGTATCGTCATGACCGTTTATGAGTTCCTGGTACACGCTTCGCAAACCCATTCCGCCGTCGTTGGCGGAGGAAAGACGGAAGATATTGCGCTTGACCTGAAAAGCAGGAGCATCCGAAGCGGGAAACGCCTGATTCTCCAAAATGGAATCATCGTCCGGCCAGCCATCTATTTGGAAAACGGCGAAAAGGTGGAGCTGAATGGTCTCATCGACTTTTCCGGCGATCCATACACGGAGATCGAAAGGCTCTATGCTCAGTTCAAGCATTCCGTACCCAACCGCCACGTCCGGCTGAACAAAGGATATTTCAAAGCGCTTTCCAGCGATTCGCTGACCATGCAGGAGTTGACGGATAACATCCCCCGTCCCCAGGCGCGTCTGGAATTGGAGGGCTTTATTCTGCTGGCTTCCGCTGCGGGGCTGATCCCGTGGCATGTGCCCGAGCATTTCTTCTGGCAAAGCGCGAATGATCCCGACTGCATCGTGTACCGGGAATGGGTCATAGGAAAGGAGGATGATGCGGTATGTAGGAGCGATCATGCCGGTGACAGACCGACAGCAGCGTGAAAACAGAAGAATTTCTATCAAACAAACGAGGCAATGAGGAGGAACACCCATGAGCAAGAAACACCAGTACATTCTTCGGAAGAACGGCATCGACTCTGACCGATATCTGTCCATGCGCATCGACAAGGAAAGCATCCCCGACGGCGCGGAGGTGGTGATCCAGATCAAGGATAAGGACACCGGCGAATTGCGCACCGTTCCCATGAGCATGGCCTTTGACGGCTATTTCGGGAAAAACTCCCGCTTCTATATGCAGGTCATGAACGACGGCCATGTGTTCAATCCCTATATCCACCGCCGCTTCCTGCCCGCCCAGTTCCAGCGGAACATCCGGGCGGCCGGATATAACGGCATCCACAATTATGTGCGGGAGCAGTACAACTGGAACTATGTCGTGCGCTTCCTGAAGGAAGAATGCGCAAAGCTGACTATGCTTCAGCGCCGTGACCCGGAAGCCTTCCAGGAACGCAGCCAGTTCTTTACCCTGCGCGATATGCAGAATATCTTCTGCGATTACTGCATGACGGTCAAAAACGTGCTGACCACGGCGGAAAACAATGTATACAAGTGCCGCAGGCCGCTGCAGAGGAGAGAGGAAATGTGCGCGTTCATCAAAGGCGTCGGTATGATTCGGGCCGATCATATCCGCCCCATGAAGTACCGCTTTGATAAGTTTATCAGCGCTGTGCAGAATACCCATTCCTATAAGCAGCTTTCCGATTTGTTGGAGGGATTTGATTTCTGCAAGTTGGATCCGAAGCTTCACTCCAATGACCTGTTCGCCCGCCGGTTCGTGGAATCCGGCGCGTTCTACACGCTCAAGCAGAAGATCATGTTTGAGGGTTTATCCCTGGGTGGCCGTGATGTGATGGGCGACCTGCGCCTGTTGAATGAACGCGGGCGGAACGGTTATATGAACTTGTACCGCGCAGTCAACGCCTGATGAACACATCGCTGCGGGGCTCTGCTTCGGCATCTCCGCGGCCTAAGAAGGTGGCATCACGGAGCAAATTACAATGACAAAAAACTCTAAGAAATACGGGTTTAAGATTGGCGAAACATTTTCTGTGCTTCGGAACATCAAGTTTGAAGTCATTGTTCTCAGGCCGAAAGAAAACACGCCAAATATCATATGGTCGCAGAAGAAAGCAGCATACTATGGAAAACTGACAGGGACACCGTCATTGGGGCTGTGAAAAAACATATGCTGCGGGGCTCTGCTTCGGCATCCCCACAGCGAAAGGAGGGGTTATATGTATACGGTGTTCTGGATCGACGCGCACGGCAATGACCGGTGGGATCGGTGCGATTCCAGCGAGGAAGTGAACGCGCTGCTGGACAGGGAGAACGCCCGGAACGGCGATACCTGGATTTTCCTGCCCGATGCGGACGACTGCGCCATCACCGGCATTGACTTTGACAGGTAAGTGCCATGCGAACCTATGAGATATGGGGCGTCATCGACGTCAACATGTATAACTCCCTGCTTTCTCCTGAGTTTACGCTGGAAACAGACGAGGATACCGAAATGAACGCGGAGCGAGAGCGGCTCTGGCAACGGTTCGATATGGACAAGTATTCCGCCCTCATCTGTAAACGGGCGGTCATCGAACTAAAGGAACTGCTGAAACAGCTCCCCAGCAATATGCGCGTTCGGTATGTGGAGGGCAGCGCGGAAATCTATTCTCCGCCCTGGTACAATTATGGCGGCGACGAATTGATCTTCAAAATCCGGGCGCTGAGCCACCGTTCTCAGAAAGGGATGCAGCGGTATCTGGATCGGTTCTTTTCGGATGAATGGAACGCGGAGTTCGGCCCGGATTACCGCATCTATGAGTATATCCGTGAAAACATGGAGCTGGAAGACTTTCTGACAGAGGAGGACAGTCATGTACAATCTCCTGACATGGAAGGATGAAAACGGTGTCATTACGACCCGCGCAACGAAGGCTAAGCTGACCGAACGGCTCTTCGTGCTGGAATCCTTTCTCCAACAATTGACCGCTTATGAAATAAGCAAGTATCAGCTCGGCCAAACCGCACGCTTTCTGAAACATCCAGTGGGAACCGCGGATGAAAGCTATTTCACTTTTTTCCGAAACCAGCTCAACAAGGAAATCGAGCAGCACAAAGCTGTGCGGGACCGCATCCGCCGGATGTATGCAAGGCTGACGAAAGAGACGATGGAGCAGCCGGGCGATTTCGGGCGGGAAACGATGTCGGCACGCCCTATCAATCAGGAACATGCCCGGAGGCTTATGAAAGTCCTGGAGGATAACGGCATCGAAGCAGACGAATGCGAAACGGTGGCGGAAGCCATCTGCTATGTGCTTGATCTGGATGCTTCCTTATTTCAGCAACAGGAGGCACGCACATGAATCAAAAGCCGATCCTGTTATCCCGCGAATGCATCCGGGACACTTTAATGGTCAAACGGGAAAACCTGCTTCAAGGGCTGGCGGGAAGTCTGTATGTGCTCAACATCCAAACGCTGCGCAGGGGTCAGCTTGCGCCCTACCGGGAGACGATGACGGCCAACCGCTACCTGAACCGCCAAGCATTGAAGCGCGCTGCGCCAGATATCGTCATCACGGTACGCGGCGGCATGGTACAGGAGGTGCGCTCTACCAATCCCTATACCACCGTGTATATCGCGGATTATGACGTGGATTCTCCGGATGAAAACGCCGCAACCGAGGATGCGGAGGAACGCGCCGCTTGGGGAGATATGCACATTGTTTACTAAGGGAGGACGGCATGGAAATCAAAAGCATCCAGAAGCTGCTGGCCATGAAGCCCGGTTTGTACATCGGTGTGGACGAGGAGGGCCGCAGGGTGGCCGTATCCAAGAACAGCAGCGGCTTTCGGCTTCATGTGGAGGCTGGCGGGCAGCGGTATAAAGTCCTCCATTTTGACCCGAAGGGTACGCTGCTTTCCTCCAGCGAAAAGGAAGTAAAGGGTGACGCGGTATGAAGGCGGATTATCAGGTGAAAGCGGCATTGCCGGAGCAGGAGGAGCTGTTTTATTCCGACAGCAGCCGGGAGGAAAACTGTATCGGCCACCTTCGCGGCGACTTTGGCCATGGAGGAGACGAATTCTGGACAACTTGGTGGCCTCATGCGGCAGAACAGAAGAAAATGGCTGATTTCCGGCAGGAGTTCAACGGATTGGTAGGCTTTCTGCGCCAGGATATACTCAAAAGCCGCAGGAATATGGCCCGTTATCTTCGGGAGCATCCGGGCTGTACTCTGGAAAACGGAGACAGTGGAACTGTAGGCTATACCGTGGCCAAATCCACGTATCTCTTCTGCATCCGCTGTACGCCCGCCCCCGGCAGCTACGATTTCTATGTTTATGCCTATTTGATGGAGGAGGAAAAACAGTGAGCAAGCAGATTCAGGCGACCTTTGTTTCCGTTTGGGACAATGGCATGACAATTCCGACCGCCGCGATCTTTGATGAGGATACCGGCATCGTCAGCGATATTCAGCAGGTCAATCTGCCGGTAAGCATCCTGGAATCGCTGGATATCCTGACGGATCAGTATGTGCTGGTCGGGGAGAAAAAGTATGAGCTCCAGGAAAACGGCGATGGCACCTTCACCGTACTCCGAAACTACGGTGTGTTCTTCTCCCGCGGCGGATACGCGGAAATCAAAGCGGTCTCTGCGGATGAAGCGATGCGGATTGCCGATGAAACCATGAAGCTGGATGATGTTTCCTGGGATGAAGACTGGCATCCCACGAACGCGCAGTTGGAGGAATAACGCTTTTCGCGCAGGGGGATGAGGCTATGGTTATCAAGCGTGAAGTGAATGGCACGGTTCATGAGTTCGAGCTCACAGACGATGAGCGCCTGAATGCCTATGAGGAACAGCAGCATCTGTATGACATAACCGATGTGCGGGATTATTTTGCGTGCATGGAGGAAGCAGAGCTGATCGCTTCCTATGGAAAAACAATGGCCGAAATCGAAGCGTTGTTTGATGATATCGCCTATGAGATGCGCCGCAACATCGACAAATACGATATGGATTGGCAGGCGGCCCGGGACGCGGCTATCGGAGAAATACTGTGATCATTGGTTCAAAGGAGGAGAAAATGGGAGAAGACTGGTTTGGTATCGTCAGATGGTGTAATGGTGATATCGCTGTGAAGCTGGAAGAAATGGGTATTCCGGCGAACGACGACAACATTCAGGCGGTTCGGTGTGCCTGTGAGAACGATCATCATTTTACCGACGGCATGACCGAAGCTGGGTGGGCAGCGATCGAGGAAACGGTAAACAATCTGAAAGAAGCCGGTGAATTGACGGAATAGATGGGAGGTATGGACGTACAGTGAAAATCAAATTGCCTGTATCTTGGGAAGTTTGCGGCTTTGTGGAAGTGGAAGCCGCCTCCATCGACGACGCGATGGACATTTTCAAGGAAACCTCCGATGAAATCCCACTTCCAACCGATGCGGATTATGTGGACGGTTCCTTTGATCTTTCCTGCTATGAGCCGGAAGTTATTCAGGCCTACAATCCCGACGCGCCGCTGAGAACAAATCATGAGGAATGAGCATGGCAAATTACTATGGCAATACCCGCACGAACTATTTCCACGTGAAGGATGAAGCTGCTTTCCGGGAATTTATGGGGAAAGTGGCGGGGGATGAAGATGGCATTGACCTGTGGGACGATGAAAAGGACTATCAGGGGAAAACGCTTTTCGGCTTCGGCCTTTATGGCTGCATTGCTGGGATTCCCGTTCCTGTCACTGATGGAGATGAAACAAAAACGGAAGACACGGACACCGTTTCTGTTTCCACCACAGATGAAGAAGATGAAGACGAAGAAGAAAGCGAAGATGTTGAAAATGATTACGACGCTTTCGTTACCGGGCTCCAGCAGCATGTGGCAGATGATGACGCGATCCTGATTTTTGAGTCAGGACATGA
>ERZ842401.5014-NODE-5014-length-14952-cov-22.161106_pt1 | contig 14952 bp, 16 predicted proteins | sample MGYA00521270_ERZ842401 | MGnify/ENA primary metagenome ERZ842401 (study PRJEB31892, sample SAMEA3878208) | bioreactor metagenome | biome: Moose rumen | place: Sweden | collected 2011-10 | study: EMG produced TPA metagenomics assembly of the PRJEB12797 data set...
AGCCTCGCTGAGACGCGCCCTTCTCGTTGTAGTAGATGCCGACGCGCGGGCCGCCACGGACGATGTATTCAGTGTGAACGCCGTATTTGCGGAGCGAGTTCACCGCAGCCTGACCGATTTCGTGAGTCGGCAATTTTGTGACGAAGTAAGATTCGTTGCCATAGTTTGCGAGCGAGACAGAAACATTCGCCTCACCGCCACCGAAAGTTGTTGTCATTGAATCGACCTGCACGAAGCGATAGTAATCAGCCGGCTGGATGCGAAGCATCAATTCACCAAAAGTAACGACTTTTGCCATTTTAATCTCCTATTTTCCGCAAAAAGAGCGGAAAAAATGTTTTATAATTAAGGAAGATGATAGCAGAAAAAATGCCTATTGGCAAATAAATTGTAAAGTTTTGCACTTTTTCTGCCGAAAATCGGATTTTAATCCACGCTTCCAGAACTATACACGGCATCGCAATACTCGCAGCGATATTGCGCCGATTCTCTATTTACTAAACGGAATACTTGAGGAACGTATTTTTCGGTGATTGTTATGCAGCGAGGATTTTTGCAATGAATCACGTTTTCGACTCGCTCTGGGAGTTCCATTTTGATTTTTCGCACGATTTTTTCGTCTTTTATGACTGCTATTGTAATATGAGGGTCGATAAATCCTAGTACAGAATAATCAAGCGTTATTATATTGTCTATTTTTATGATGTCTTTTTTTCCTGATTTTTTTGACGTGGCATTCATTATGAGCGCACAACTAAACGGTGCGCGGTCAAGCCCTAAATAATGGAATATTTGCGGTCCTAAACCTGATTTTATATGGTCAATTACCAGACCGTTTTTTATAGTATCTATATTGAGCATGATTTTCCCTCTCAAAGTAAAACTCGTCTATTTTATCATTTTGCGCTGATTTTTGGAATTTGAAAACTTTGATTGAGAAAAAAATGCTCAAACTCGATTTATCGTACAATTTTGCGCAATAGACTCATTCGGAAACTCGATTTTTCCAAATGAGTCTGTTTTTAGCGGCACGGGCTATTTAATTGCCTGCGCACCTTTGCCACCCACCGCACCGAAGAGCGCGAGCGCCTCTTCCCACGGATAGCGGTTCGCGAACATCGAAACGGTCGTGCTGCCCTTGTACGCGCCCTTTGTGAGGGAGTCGCCGAAGAGCGTGAAACTGTTCATGTCGATGTCCGTGGACGACTGCAAGTGCATGAAGCCTGTCAGGTACGCCACGTTGATTTTGCCCTTGAAGACGGCGGGGTCGGTCATTGCCTGATTGCCGTCCACCTCCTCAAGAAGCGACTCGTCCACTTCCTCGATTTCGGCGGCGTGGATTTTTTTGATGTTCGGGCTGACGGCATAGTCGAAGTCCGCGCCTCGGTTCAGAAAGAAAACGTTGCCGTTGAGCGCGTCAATCCGCTTGTCTTCCTGCGCCTTTGTGCTGTCCACGCGGCTGCGGTTTACCGCCGTGCCCACGCAGCAGCCGAATATGTTGTTCTCGACCACGGTGTCGGTCTTTGTCATCATGCGGAATCCGTAGCCCATATCGACCAAATCGCTCTTTCGGCTCCACACAAAGAGCACGGTGTTGTTTTTGAAGTTCACCTTGCTGAAGCGGTTGTTGTCCGTGCCGTACACCTCGCACACCGCCATCCGCACGTTCACGAACACGTTGTTCTCGATGGTCGCATCCGCGTTGGCGCGAAGTCCGCCCAAAATGGCGTAGTCGGGAATGTTGATGAACGCGCAGTTCTTGATGACCACGTTCGCCTGCGAATAGTCGAGCTTGATGGCAGGGCTTTCGCGCGTCTGAATCTTCGACTCGAAGTTGGGACCGCCCTGCGCGGGAACGCTCGCGGGGCTGAGGAGTCCGCCCTTCACGCCGTCCACGATTCCCTTGTTCGTGGAGTATGCGTTGGAATAGCCGCGGTCGATGATGAAGCCGTCCACGGTCATGGTCTTGCCCTTGCTGCCGGAGCGGTCAAGGTCAAGGATGAGCGTTCCTGAGTTGTCCGAAGTCGCGCTTGAGGCGGCACTCGGCTGTATGAACGTGCGGTGCTTGTTCACGTCGCGCTCGCTGAAGTCCTCGCTCCAGCCGCCCTGCAGATTCACCGCGACCTTGATTTTTATCGTGCCAGAATCCTGCGGGCCAAAGTAGTTGCCCTCCGCCACGCAGATGGTGTCGCCTGGCTGCGCCCCTTCCGCCGCCTTCTGGATGTCCTTGTAGGGTGCGCTTTTTGAGCCGTTCGCTCCGCGCGCCTTGCCCTTTGTGCTGACGTAGTAGGTTTCTGCCACAAGGTTTCCCGCCGCAGCCGTTGCGAGCGCCGCAATCGCAAAAGCCTTCACCGTCTTAGAGAAGATACCCCTATCTTCCTCCTGTTTATTTGTAATACTCTACAAAAAAAAGTGTTTTTACAATCCGTTTGCTCATCAATAGGTGCGCCTTCGTCTAAAAATTAATTTTTTGCAACTCCCCTCTCACCTCTTGCTCAAATTGGCGCGAAGTTTTATAGTTTTTTGCAACATTTCTTATCCCGCTGATTTGTTCCAAATTGCAGTGCGGATGTCTTCCGTATGGAAAGACAAAACTTGCTAAAGAGGAGGCTCATTATGAGCGCGAAAATCCTTCCAAAAAATCATTATCTTTTTACTTCCGAATCGGTCGGCGAGGGGCATCCCGACAAATTGTGCGACCAAATTTCAGACGCAATTCTCGATTACGCTCTTTCGCTCGATAAAAACGCGCACGTTGCGTGCGAAACGTTTGCCACAACAAATTTTGTGCTTGTTGGCGGAGAAATTGGATTTTACGGCGCGGACGGTTTGGAAAACGCAAAAAAAATCGCGGAAAATGCCGAAAAAATTGCTCGAAATGTGGCACGAGAAATTGGGTACACGAGCGAATCGTTTGGTTTGAACGCAGACACGTTTGAGTTTGTGAACAAAATCCACGCGCAAAGTGCCGACATCAATCAAGGCGTTGTTGGAACGGGACTCGACGAATACAAAGGGCAGCAAGGCGCGGGCGACCAAGGAATCATGTTTGGCTTTGCTTGCAACGAAACGCCAGAACTCATGCCGTCTCCGATTATTTATTCGCATCAACTTTTGTTGAAGGCTACGGAACTTCGGAAATCGGGAAAAATTAAATGGCTTCGACCAGACGCAAAATCGCAAGTTACGGTTGAATACGACGGAAACAAACCTGTGAGAATTGACACCGTGGTGATTTCTCATCAGCACGACGACGGAATTTCCTACGACGAAATCAAAAATACAATCATCAACGAAATCATAAAGCCCGTTTTAGAGCCGACGGGACTTTTGGCAGAGGATACAAAATATCTCGTAAATCCAACTGGAAAATTCGTTATTGGCGGACCAGACGGAGATGCGGGATTGACTGGACGCAAAATCATCGTGGACACTTACGGCGGAATGGGACGACACGGAGGTGGCGCATTTAGCGGAAAAGACCCGTCAAAAGTTGACCGCTCGGCAGCGTACATGGCTCGTTACATTGCAAAAAACGTTGTTGCCGCAGGTTTTGCAGACAGAGCGGAAATCCAACTTTCTTACGCAATCGGCTATCCGTACCCCGTTTCAATTTCCGTTGATACGTTTGGTTCAGAAAAAATCGATAAAGAAAAAATAACAAAGGCGATTGAAAACGTTTTTGACTGCACGCCCGCAGGAATCGAAAAAGCCCTTGCCCTTCGCGACGTAAAATATCAACCGACCGCCGCTTACGGACATTTTGGACGAAACGAATTTAATTGGGAAAAAACTGACAAAGCCGACGCGCTCAAAGCGGAAGTCGCAAAATTGTAAAAAGTGGTACGGACAAAAACTTGTTGAAACGGATAGTCTGTGTTTACAGGTAATGCTGTAAAAAAGCAAACGGCGGATTTTGAAAAAGAATCCGCCGTTTTTTGTAAAATCAATTCATTCAATCAATGAACCATTTTCCGCTGTCTTTTTTGAATCTTTTTGCGGGAATTTCAAGAAGTCGTCCGTCTTCGCCGAGCATTTTGACCATTTCTGTCAGCGGATTTACGTCGGTGATTTTGAAATTCGTGCCGTCGTAAAAAACGTGCAAGCCTTCGATTGGAAGGTGCTTTCGCGCTTCGATGTACCAACCGTATTCGTAAGAAAGGCAGCAAAGAAGACGACCGCATTGTCCGCTTATTTTCATTGAATTGAGAGAGAGATTTTGCTCTTTTGCCATTTTGATTGAAACGGGCGGAAGTCTGTCTCCGATTGCGTGGCAACAATACGGGCGACCGCAAACGCCAAGCCCGCCCGTGATTCGACTTTCGTCGCGTACGCCGATTTGCCGAAGTTCAATTCGCATTTTGAAAACGCTCACCAAATCTTTTACAAGTTCGCGAAAATCAACGCGGTTTTCGCTTGAAAAGAAAAAGAGTGCTTTTGATTCTTCGAGCAAAAAATGCACGGCAATCAATTTTATTTCCAAATTATGCGCCCTCGCCTTTTCTTTGAAAACGTCAAACGCTTCGTCTTCTTTTTTCTTGAGCGATTCCGCTTTTTTCAAATCTTCGTCCGTTGCAATTCGCTCGATTTTGACGATTTCAGACGGTTTTACGCCCACGGGAGTTCCGATTTTTCCCATAAAAACGGCGATGTCTTTTCCGTAGCGCGTTTGAATTATGATTTTTGTGCCTTTTTTGAGTTTCGTATTTCCGAGCGAAACGTAGACTCCTTCGCCAGAATATTCGAGTTTTACATAACAAAGGTCGCGCGGAAAAATAAACGATTCGCTCGGTTTTGATTCGTCTTCGTTCTGCGCATCGTCTTCAAGTTGCGAGATGTCTACTTCGTCTTCGTATTCGTTTTCAAAAATATCGCTCATCGTTTTTTTTCTCTAAAAATTCGCTCTAATTTTATCCCGCAAGCAAATCTACAATCAAACCGTTCAATTCCTCGATTCTTGCAAGAATATTCAAATTTCGACTGTGATTGTATAGCATATCGGTCGCAAGATTGTCGAGTTTTTGATTTATAACGCGAATCTGATGATACGGCGGAAGCGTTCGCCCGCGTCTGTTTCGACCAAAACGTCGCTTTTCCAAAACCTCAAAATTGTTTCGCTCAACGAATTTCAAAAACTGCCCGATTTTTGTACGGTAATTTGAAATCGTTTCCGAATTTTGCTTTTCTTTGAGCGCGTCGCCCGCAACGTCTGCGGCATCTTTTAAAAAAACAACCGCATTTTCTAAATCCATTCCCGCAATTTCGGGCGGAAAACCGTCAGCGAGTAATTCCGCTTCTTCTTTTGATTTTTTCAAGGAGGCGGCAAACGAAAGACGCGGCGTTTTTTCGCTTTTTTGCGCTTGCCTTGCCGCATTTTGCCCAGCCGATTGCGCCGCCTGAAAATAAAGCGATTGGCTCGAAACGGTAATTGCGTCCATTATTCTGCCTCGTCGCTTTTTACGCTATTTTGAAGAACCGACCGCTCGGTTTGCCACGCATTTTTTGCTTTCTCGAACAATGCTTCGTCGCTCCAAGATATGCAATGTCCGTGAAAAATCGCTTTGTCTGCAATTTGAACTTTTTTTGTGAAAATGTCGCCAACGACCGCTGATGTTGAAAACAATTTTACAAAAGTGGGAGCGTTTACGTCGCCAATGACAATTCCGTAGATTTCGATTGAATCGGAGGAAATATTGCCACGAATTTTTGCTCGTTCGCCCACAAAGACGTTTCCCGTGGCTTCAACGTTGCCGTCAATGTCGCCTTCAATTCGGACGTTTCCGTTTATTTTTACGCCAGAGCGAAACGACGAACCTTCTCCGAGAATCGTGTTTATTGAAGCGTTGTCCGACAAAAATGCCATTTCTCTCTCCGATTACTCCGTTAAAAATGCGATTTTTATTTTGTCAACTTTACATTTACATATTTTGCTGGGTCAACAACGTCGGAACCAATGTGAACTTCATAATGCAAATGCGGTCCCGTGGAAAGTCCCGTGTTTCCAATTGTGCCGATTACATCTCGCTGACTGACTGTTTGTCCTTTTTTTACTTTGACCGTTGACATGTGGCAATATCTTGTATAAGTTCCGTGTTTATGTTGAATTATGACGTAATTTCCAAATCCCGAATCATAAGCCACGGTAACAACTTTTCCGTTTGCCGTGGCAAGAATCGGGTCGCCCGAACGATACGTTGAAATGTCCAAACCTTTGTGAATGTACCAAACGCCAGAAATCGGGTGCGTATTTTGCCCAAATTGTTGCGAAATATGCCCTATTCCGCCTTTTATTGGCCAAATATTTGGAATATCGGTGAAAAGCGTTTCTTGATTTTCAAGCATTTTTCCGATTTGTTCGATTGGTTGAATCGAATCGTCAAGAAACGTCGCAAGTTGCTTCATGTCGGAAACTTCTTGCGTGAGTCCTTCGGCGAGTTCTTGCGTTTCAAAAAGCGAGTTGAGGTCGCCGTCTGCCGCTGATTGGCGCGAACTGGTTTTTGACTGATTTATTCCCAAAATCGAAAGCGTTTTTGAAAGCGACGTTTTGAATCTTTTTACAGATTGAAGAACGTTGTTGTTTTCGTCGCGAAGTTCGTCAAAACTTGCAAGAAGTTCGTGATTTTCTTTTGTCATTTTTGATAATTCGGAGCGGATTCCAGAATCTTGTTTTTTGAAATAAACAAACGAAGCCACGATTCCAATGATGAGTAAAATCCCAAACGTGAGCGCAAACACATTTGTCTGAAAATTAACAACTTTTCCACGGGAATGTGGAACAACCATTATCGTAAGTTTGCTGTCGCACGCGCGGAAAAATCGCATTATACCTCTTCCAATAAACGAGCAACCTGTTTTTATTGCGTTAAAAAGAAGTGAAATTGCATTTTTCTCAAGTCTTTTGTAATGTTTAGCCCTTGCCAATGTCGCACCTCGCTCACACTTGAGCCAAGTCTATATAAAATCTCGAACTTGTTATAAAACTCGGTTAGTTCCCAAACAATCCTCTCATATAAAGATTATCATATAGACAGAAAAATAAATAGTCAAACGATTGGAGATTTTAGAGAAAATCGACCTGTTCGATAATTGCATTATCGCTCAGGTTTTCGCATTTCACAGTAACCGATTCTAAAACTTTCGTTTCAAAATCGGTTTAATCTCACTTTGATTTTCGGCGGATTGCTTTGCAAATTATATATTTAGAGATGTTCCACGCCTGATTTTTTATTAAATTGACAGATGAATTTGCTTGTGCTATTCTTTTTGAAATCTTGTCGATTCGGCTTAAAAAATCGAAACAGTCGTGTAAGTCACATTGCGAGATTCAAATTGCTCAAAATGATGCAATTTGAACGCGCTTTTCATCACATTATTTTAACGGAAGAAAATATGCAATTTTTTGATACTCATGCACATATCGGCCTTATAGTCGAGGATTCTATAGAGCAAATTCGCGTGATTCAACAGGCAAAAGTCGCTGATGTTACGCGAATCGTCAGCATAAACAATTCTTTGCGGGATTTCAAAAAAGTCTATCCCGTTCTAAAAACGATTCCTGGCGTGTATCACGCGGTTGGAGTTGCGCCCGTGGAGGTTATGAATCCTGGAAAAAACTGGATTTCTACGGTGGAATCGAGTGCGAAACTGCCAGGAATTGTGGCGATAGGCGAAACAGGACTTGATTATTACAAGCAGTTTGGTGACAAGCGGAGTCAAATTGAACTGTTTATTACGCAACTTGAAATTGCGCGAAAATTTGATTTGCCCGTGATAATCCACAATCGTGCGGCGGGAAAAGACGTGCTTCAAATTCTCAAAGAAAAAATCCCTCCCGCTGGCGCGATTCTTCATTGTTACGACGAGGACGCAAAATACGCAAAGGCTTGTCTTGACGCGGGTTTGAACGTGTATTTTTCGTTTGCGGGAAATTTGACATACAAAAATGCGCGAAATCTTCATGAAACGGTATTAAATATTCCTGTGGACAGAATTCTCCTTGAAACGGAAAGTCCTTTTATGATTCCCGCGCAAGTAAAAGAAAAAAAGCGAACAAGACCTGCGTATCTTGTTCATACCGCAAAATTTCTTGCGGAGTTGCTTGAACTCCCGCTCGAAGAACTTGCTGCTCAAATTTGGAAAAATAGTTGCAAGATTTTTAGGCTTCCAGAATAGGCAACGCGCGATTTTATGAATCAACAAGAAATAGAACAAGAAAAAAAATCGCTCTATCATCCCGTCAAAATCGGTTCTTTGGAACTTGACGGGAATCTTTTTCTTGCCCCCGTTGCAGGATATTCTGATAGGGCGTTTCGCTCGGTTTGCTTTGATTTTGGAGCGAATTTTGCATACACGGAAATGGTCAGCGCGGAGGCGTTGGTTCGAGGAAATAAAAAGACGGAATTTTTAATGCGTCGCGCTCCAAACGAAAAATTTTACGCTGTTCAGATTTTTGGCGGAAATGCGCACACGATGGAAGAAGCGGCAAAAATCGTCATTGAACAAACGAGCGCAGATTGCATTGATATAAATTGCGGTTGCCCCGTTCCCAAAATCGTAAAAACGGGCGCGGGAAGTGCGCTCACGCGCGACGTTGAAAGGCTTGGAGAAATTGTGCGTTCAGTTGTTCGCGCAGCAAAAAATTCCGCCCGCCCACAAATTCCTGTAACCGTAAAAATCCGCTCAGGCTGGGACTCGGAGCATTTGACGTACAAAGAGGCAGCCCTTGCTGCAATCGAATCTGGAGCGTCGGCGATAACGTTACACGCGCGAACGAGGGCGCAAGGCTACGAGGGCAAAGCGAATTGGGATTTTCTTTCGGAACTCGTGCGCCTTTCAAAAGAAAAAACGGGTGGAATCGTAAAAATCTTTGGTTCTGGCGACGCATTTTCTCCTCAAGACGCAAAAAAAATGCTTTTGGAAACCGACTGCGACGGCGTGATGTTTGCTCGGGGCGCAATGGGAAATCCGTTTATTTTTGAAAGAACGCGCACTTTTCTTTTGACCGGCGAGGATTTTGACATTTCGTTTGACGAAAAAATCAAAGCAGGATTTCGAGAACTCGCTCTCCTTGTGGAAGATTTGGGCGAGAAAGGCGCGTGCCTTGAAGCACGAAAGCGGTTTTGCGCGTATGCCCGCGGAGTAAACGGTAGTGCCACGCTTAGACGAAAAATCGTTCAAGCAGAAAGCGTTTCCGACTACCGCGCCCTTTTTTCCGAATGGCTCTAAAAATCTTTTGCAAGCGGTTTCGACTTGTCTGTCGATAGGCAGGCGTGGCTCAATCTTCGATGATTTTTCAATAAAAAAAACCGCCCTTTTTGAGAGCGGCTTTTTTTTATGAACGGCGGGTTAGTTCTTTTTCCAGGTTGTATCCGTTGTATCGGTTGCAGTGCCGTCGGCTTTGATTGTAAACGTGCGGTTTAAGTATGCTTTCATTTCGTCGTCGAGTTCTGACGGAACATCAATCATTGTAAAATCGCTGCCGCCGTCAAAAAATGATTTTGCGATTTTCTTTGTAGTTGCAACAACTTCTCCCGCTTCGGCGGGCTTTCCTGTGTACGTGCCAGTTGCGTAAGTCCGTCCGTCGCCTGCAAACGCAAATGTTGAATCGGCGTAGAACGTAATTGTGACAGGGTCTTCTTCAGTTTGTTCTGTAAACGAAGCCACAACCGCAGGACCGTTGTCTTCATCGTCATCATCGGAGCAAGACGCAAATCCAAATCCAGCAACCGCAATCGCTACTGCCACCGCCATCATTTTGAAAAATTTTTTCATAAAATACTCCTTCCCGTCTTTGCGGGTCAAAAAAGATAGAGTACTCTACAAAAAAAAAGTATTTATTCAAGTAGCGAGAAATCGATTTGTTCGCCAAAATCTGTTTTGAAAAGTCGTTTTTTCCTCGTTTCATTTTTCAAAAATCTTATTTGTTGTAAAACCTTGAAAATTAAACTAAAATAAAAGAACTATGGGTTTTATTCAGACGCTGACAGAATTTTTTGAGTCTATTTTTAAGGCATCTTCTCCAGAAGTGAAAAAACGGCAAGAACTTCGCAAAATTGAAGCGGAACTTCGTGCCAGACAGCCGCAAATTTTCAAGAACGAACTTCTGCAGCCGAATTTTGCGGAATTGTTCAGGATTCTTTACGAAAACACAAAGCCGATAGAACGCATTTTGAGCGACACGATAAGTTCTCAAGATATGAAGAAAGTTGGACGGTTTGAGTCGCAATTAATTCTTACGGGGTTTGATGACGAGTCGCAGAAAAAATTTGAAAAATTGAGTTACGAAAACCGAAAAAAATCTGTGGAACAAACGAACCTCACGATGAATCAGCAGTTTGAATTGCAACGAAAATCTTTTTCCGAGTTGCTTCGTCAAATCGAAAAAGGCGAATTCAAAAAAATCGACGAAACGATTACGCGGCTTCACCAACTTGCCGACGTGTGTCGATTTAATTGTATAAATGTGATTCACGCTTTTGACTCAAGTTATGAAGGAGTTTCGCCTTCTCTGGCAAATCCGCACGCGGTCAGTCCTGAAACGGTGAGTGCGTCGTTGCAAGATTTGTATTTTATAACGGCGAATTTATCGTTGAACGCTTCGGTTGTTCGCGCGGTTTCGGCTTTGCAAGAAATTCGCGTTGGACACGCGCTTTCTTCTGAAGAAGCCGAATCGATTGCGGGAAATATCAGAAAAATCAGCGCGGTTTTTTCAAAAATGTTCGATTCTGAAACGCTCCGAAAAGTCATTTGTATTGCAAAAAAAGACCCGTCGTTTAAGCCAAAAATCGCCACGTATTCCGACGGTGCGCTCAAGCGATTTGTGGAGTTTGCACAAGGGCGTTTTGAGGCGGACGAAAACAGAATCAAAACGGAAATTAAAGATTACACGATTTCTTTTGAACTACGGGAACTGTTTGGCGAAGCCCCGTTGCTTGAATTAAAAACGTACAATTCCGCGACAAACGAAAAAATCAGAAATTGCTCGCCACATTCGTTTGAGTGGATTACGCCGCTTCAAACGATGAAAACGTTTATCAATATGTATTTTTCCGAGGCGGTTCGCACGGTTTTGAACAACATTGTAATCGAAGGATTTTTCTCGAATCCGTCGTACAAAACGGACTTTTCGTCGCAAGTTTACGCTTGCAACGAAATTCCCAATAGGCTTGCGGCTTTTGAAAAATCGTTTGAACGCGGAGAAAAAAACGACGAAGCGAATCTGCTTGGCATAATTTCCGATTGCGCTTCCGACCCGTCGTTTATAAAATTGCTCGGCGAAAACGTAAAATCAATAAACAATCAAGCGTATGCTATCATTCAAGAGGAGAGCAAAAATCTCTTTAGTTTGTACAAACAAATCAGCGAGTTGATTTTGGACGCAAAAAAAAGCAAAAGCGACCTTATTTCAAATATAAAAGTTCTTATGGCATCTTCAAGAAATCGAGATGGTTCTGGAATTCTTGAGCAACAGCACAGTTCTTGGAAGACTTTTTTGAAAATTATGAAGAACTACGCAATAATCGGGGAGTTGGATGACGACGAAAAATAACTTGATTTTTGGAACAGAGCATCCAAGCGTTTCTTGTTCCGATGAGTCGTGCAGGGCGTATCGGAACAGTTGCGAAAAGCAAATCTACGATTTACAGCAGATTCTTGAGATTTCCCGCTCTCTTTGCTCAACACTTGAGTTTACAAAACTCGTGCAGGCAATGCTTGACAGTTGCATGACGCTTTTTCTCGTTCAAAGTGCGGGTTGCTTTCTTGTTGAATCAATGGATTCCGATACGTTTGTTCTTGGCGAGAGTTTTGTTGGACTCGAACTCGACCCCGAAATCGAGTACAAAATTTCTGCCGTAAGTCCGCTTGCTGCCGTTCTTGAAGAAAATCGAGTTTACACGCTCCTTGAACTCGAAAAAGTTTTGAGCGAAACTGAAAACAATCGTCGCGAAGAAGACGAAAAACAACTCCGAAAAGACATACAAGTTCTTTCTTCGCTTCATCCGACGTTGATTGTGCCGCTTTTGCAACGCGGGCATCTTGAAGGAATTTTGATTTTTGGAGAGCGAATCATAATCGGACCTGACGACGGCAATAATTTTGGAGACGAGCAAGACGAACTTTTTAGCGATTACGAAAAGGCGCGTGCACTCGAAATTGCATCTCTTGCGGCAATCGCCATAAACAACGCGATTTTAATTGAGCGGTCAAGCACCGACATGATGACGCATCTCAAACTCAAATATTATTTTTTCAATATGCTTTCCGAAAAACTTGAGTTGGTGGCAAAAGAAGACGGAAGTATTGCTGTTTTAATGTTCGACATTGATTTTTTCAAAAAATTCAATGACACATACGGACATGCCTGCGGAGATTACGTTCTAAAAACAGTCGCTTCAATTATTGCTTCAAGCGTTCGGAATGTTGACATCGCTTCTCGCTACGGTGGCGAAGAGTTCACGGTTCTTCTTGTTGACACGGCAAAAGACGAAGCACTTTCTGTTGCGGAGCGGATTCGTTCTCGTGTTGAAACGTTCAAATTTCTGTACCAAGAAACCGAGATGCGCGTTACCATTAGCGTTGGCGTTTCCGTTTTTGACTCCGAAGCAAATCCCGAAACAAATCCAAAAATCCTTGTGGAGCAAGCAGACAAAGCGTTGTATGCTTCAAAGCGGGCGGGAAGAAACCGCGTTACATTTGCAGATTCAAACGTGATTTCAAGCGAGAATTTGCCGAAATAAATTCAAATGGATTCAAAGAATTTTTCCGTTCTTTCAAAATTGAGAACTCCGTTCCGTTATTCATACAATCGAGTCGTTCTCGTTTTGATTTGCATTTGTTGCGTTTCGTTCGCCCTGTTTCGCTTTCGACTTTTTCCAATAAACGAAAGTTCGCTTGCGCTTAGTGTTGCAGGGCTTTGGAGTCGGGCGTTTTGGCAACCTGTCACGTATCTTTTTATGCACGGAAGCACAAGTCATCTTTTTTTTAATATGCTCGCGTTGCTTTTTTTTGGACTTCCCGTTGAAAAAGCCATTGGTTCAAAGGAATTTGCGTTCTTGTATTTTGTAACGGGAATTTTGTCTGGGATTTTTTCTGCGCTCGTGTATTACGTTTTGGGACTTCACCAGATTTTGAGCGGAGGATACCCGCAAGCGTGGCTCTATCAACTTGTGGGCGCAAGTGGCGCGATTTACGGAATTCTTTTGACTTATGCGGTTGTTTTTCCGCGTGCAAAGATTTTCATTTACGCATTGATTCCCGTTCCCGCTCCGCTATTAGTGATACTTTATGCGGCAATCGAGTTTTTTAGTCAGTTTTTAGGTTCGTCTAATGTTGCGCACTGTACGCACCTTGCGGGGTTCGGCTTTGCATTTCTCTACATTTTTTTACGGATGGGAGTAAACCCGATACGAGTATGGAAAAACGCTTACGGACGGTAGTTCTTTTTCTCTTTTTTTCGATTATTTTGTTTCCGCTGTTTCCTTTTGGTTCTGGCGTTTCGCAAGAAAATCTTGTTCGATTTTCACTTTGGGCGCAAACCGAAGTGTACCCGGGTTTTTTCAAATCCGACGTAAGCGAAAAGGAAAAGTCGCTCAACATTGTCCGCGAAGAAGACGAATGGTATTCCGTTCCCGTCCGAAAAATCCGCGAAATCGCGCCGTTTTTGGTGGAAGGCATGGTGTACGGCTGGCGTTTTTCGTATACGCCTTACGACCGCGCTCGTGGTGTTGAAGAGTTTTTTGAGTTTGAACCAGTGAATCGCCTTTCCGAAGAAGAACTTTCGCGCATTCATTATAAAAAACCGTGGGCGGAAGGCGACCGCCTTTCTGCTTGGGTTGAGTTTCAGCGGACGGCTTTTCAATCTCACAGGTTTCGTGCGTGGGAATCCGTGCTTCATCCGCGAATAAAGGGCGTTGGATTTGCTCATCTTTCTAAAGGTTTTGACGGAATCCGCGAAGCGAGCGAAGAGGCTCTCAAAAATGCCGTCCGTGAATACGAGCGCACCATTTTAAAAACAAAGCCAAAGGAAGTTTCTGGAATCGTTTTGATAAGAGAACCGCCTTTAATCGGAATCGATGCGGGAAGATACCGCATTACCCTTGATTTTTTCATGGAAACGGATAGAATATTGGAGTACAGAACATTCTGAAAAATGTGCTAACTATTTTGGAGGAAAATATGAAAAAGCTTTTTGCCATTGTTGCAGCAACTTTGTTCTGCTTGGCGGGTGTTGCTGTTGCGGAAGATGCAAGCGATTTGCTTTCAGCACCGCAGGATAGTCTTACAAGGACAATCGTTCCTGAAGACCAGCATGTTACAAACAAAACGGCAAGCGTAAAAATCGAGTACACGCCCCTTACTGACGAAGTAATTGCGTATTATACCGTTCTTGCCGTTTCTTACGATTCAGGTGAGGCAATGAACTCAATTCTTGAATGTCTCAACGATTTCAAAGGTCAGTACGGATATTACAGTTACAAATACCTCAAAAAGGATTCTGTAAAATATTTCAAAGATGACAAAGGAATGAAATGGGCGACTCATCGTCAGTGGGTCAAATTCTCAAAGTAATTCAATTTTGATTTTCTTTTCATTTTGAGCCGACCTTTCGATTTTCAGAAAGAGTCGGCTCAAAGTGTTTATATTCACGTTTCATTTTGATATAATTGTCTAAAAATCCCGATTTTCGGAGCAAAAAAAATGGACATTCAAAACATAATTAAAAATCTTCATCCACTTGAAATAAAAGTTCTTCTGAAATACAACGCAAACGACGAATTGAGTTCCGAAAAATTACAGAAAGAATTAAATTACAAGGAAGGTCACTGCAATCAGGCGTTCAGCTGGCTCGGCGGAAAGGAATTGCTTTGCGTGGTGAGCAAAACGCCGCACACTTTCTTCGAAATCACTGACTTGGGACGCGCTTACGCAAAAGAGGGCATTCCCGAAGTTCGA
>ERZ842401.5015-NODE-5015-length-14952-cov-3.889642_pt1 | contig 14952 bp, 9 predicted proteins | sample MGYA00521270_ERZ842401 | MGnify/ENA primary metagenome ERZ842401 (study PRJEB31892, sample SAMEA3878208) | bioreactor metagenome | biome: Moose rumen | place: Sweden | collected 2011-10 | study: EMG produced TPA metagenomics assembly of the PRJEB12797 data set...
TGCTTGTCATGCTTTTGGTAGGCTGAATACTGCCACGCCTCATTCCACGCCTTGAACAAGGCTTTTGCCTCAGGCGTATCGCGGGCAAAGACAAGCCCGCCGTTAAAGTTAAAGCCGGCAGCCTTTGTGCCGTGGAAGCCGAGCTTCTTATCGCGTTTGAGAAAATAATCCCTGTGCACATGCTCGTCAAGAAGCACATGCCCGTCAAGTACACCGGCAACGCTGTATGGATACTGTTCTATAGAAGAAAGTTCATCGGCAATGATGGTATCGCAGTCAATATAGAGGAAATTCCCTTGGACATAATCGGGAATGGCTGTCTTGATGAGCCGCGAGCGGTCAACATTGGGCACATCCTCTGCAAAATCAACGCTGACAAGCTCTGAGGCATAGTCTCTGAGCAGCGAGCGCTTGCCCGAAAGCGATGCCGCAGTCCTGTTGTCCGTAAGCACAACTATATCCGCCTGAGGCATCCGAAGCCGCAGCGAATAGACGGACATAAGCGCCTGCTCATAATACAGATCATTTATAGAAGAAACAAGCACATATACATATTTCATAAGCAGATTGTATACTTTTATTTATTCTTTTGCTATAATCAGGGCATGGCGAAGCTTGATTTACATGACAAAACGATACTGGTGACGGGGGCTGCGGGCTTTATTGGCTGCCACCTGTGCATCAGGCTTCTTGAAACATTTTCCACCTGCACTATCGTGGGTGCAGACTGCCTGACAGATTATTACGACATAAGCCTCAAAGAAGAACGGCTGAAAAAGCTTTCGACTTATGACAATTTTCACTTTGCAAAGATTGACATCGCAGACAAAGAGGCTGTGGACGGGCTCTTTGCCGCCCACAAGCCGTCAATAGTGGTAAACCTCGCCGCCCAGGCAGGGGTGCGCTATTCAATCACACATCCCGACACCTACATTCACAGCAATATCATAGGTTTTTATACAATAGAAGAAGCGTGCAGGCATCACGCCGTAGAGCACCTCGTGTTTGCCTCCTCCTCAAGCGTTTACGGGACAAACAAAAAGGTGCCATACGCGACAGAGGACAAGGTAGACAATCCCGTTTCCCTCTATGCCGCCACAAAAAAATCCAACGAGCTGATAGCCCATGCTTACGCCAAGCTCTATCAAATTCCCTCTACCGGACTGCGTTTCTTTACGGTCTACGGTCCCATGGGACGGCCTGACATGGCATATTTTAAGTTTACAGACAGGCTTGTGCGCGGTGAGGCAATACAGCTCTATAACAACGGCGACATGTACCGAGACTTTACCTACATAGATGATATTGTGACGGGCATTATAAACGTGCTGCAGAAGACTCCCGCGCTGACAGAGGACGGAGCACCCTACAAAATCTATAATATCGGCAACAACAAGCCGGAAAGCCTTGCCCATTTTGTCGATGTGCTGGAGGACTGCCTGCTGAAAGAGAAAATCATTTCCGCTCCCGGCAAGCGGGAACTGTTGCCCATGCAGGCAGGAGATGTATACCAGACCTATGCCGATGAGAGCGATCTGGAGCGGGATTTCAATTTCAAGCCTGCCACCCCCCTCAGCACCGGACTCGCAAAATTCGCGGCATGGTACAAGGCATATTACAGCAAAGGCAGGTCTTGATATTAATGTTTTCGCGTGGCATAATGAGGGCTTATAAAGTGCAAGGACATAGCAATGGCTCATTTTCTTTATACAATAATTATTTATCCGCTGTATCAGATCATCGAATTTATCTTTCAGCTGTTCTATGAACTGTGCTGGTGGCAGTCGGGAATTGCGATCATCGGTGTCAGCATAGGAGTCACCCTGCTCTGCCTGCCTCTCTATGCAGTAGCAGAGCGCTGGCAGGAAATTGAGCGCGATACCGAAAAACGTCTGAAACCGGGGCTCGACAGGATAAAGAAGACTTTCAGCGGCGATGAACGCTATATGATGACCTCCGTATACTATGGGGAAAATCACTACAGCCCCATTATGGCTCTGCGTTCTTCGTTCAGCCTGCTTATACAGATTCCCTTTTTCATTGCGGCGTACAATTTCCTGTCGCACTGCGAAAAACTGCCAGGGGCTTCCTTTTTGTTCATAAAAGACCTCGGCTCTCCGGATGCCCTATTGCGGATAGGAGGGGTGCCCCTAAACGTCTTGCCGCTTGCTATGACGGCAATAAACATCATTGCGGGCATCGTATATACAAAAGGCTTTCCTCTTAAAGAAAAGTTACAGCTCTTTGGTATGGCGCTCATTTTTCTCATCATCCTCTATTCCTCACCATCCGGCCTAGTCTTTTATTGGACGATGAACAATGTTTTTTCTCTCATAAAGAATATTTTCTACAAACTCAAAAATCCAGTGAGAAAATTCTACATCGGTGTGTGTATTGCTGTCCTTATAATTGATGCTTATTTTTTGAAAATAAAATTCAAATATTTTTCAGCAATACTGACGGTTTCACTTTTTATTCTTGCTCTGCCGCTTATATCCTCCACTGTAAAATATTTCTTCAAGCGTTTTATGAAAGAACTGGTAGACAATGACAAGCTTCGATTAACACTGTTTCTCGTTTCTGCCGTGGGACTTGCAGTTTTGACGGGAGCGGTTATCCCGACACTCCTTATGACTTCCTCGACCCCCGAATACTGCTATGTAGACGGATATACATCGCCATTTTTCTTTCTATATAATACACTTTTGCAGACGACCGGCTGCTTTATTTTTTGGCCACTCTGTATCTATGTCCTGTACAATAAAAAAGTAAAAGCTGTTATTTCTTTTGCTTTCTGTGCGTTTCTTTTCATAGCCCTTGCAGACTGCTTTCTGTTTCCCGGTAACTACGGCGTTATACAGGCGGATCTCACGTTTACCGAGCACAGGAGCTTTAAGCCGAGTCTTGCGGAATTTGCGTGCAATATGCTGGTCATTGCAGTCATAGTTGTTCTTGCTATCTTGTTCTGTGCCAAGCAGAAAACGAAAATATTATATATAGCTTCGAGCATTACCTGCATAACGCTGTTTGCTTTCAGCCTCGTAAATGTCTATACAATTAGAAATACATTTAAAACGGTAGAACCTCCCCAGTTGCAAATGGCACAGACGGAACCCATTCTTCATCTTTCAAAGGACGGGAAAAACGTTATTCTATTTATGCTGGACAGAGCGATGGGCTTTTTTACACCGGAAATCTTCAAAGAATTACCAGAGCTTTATGATCAATATACAGGATTCACATTCTATCCAAACACAGTGTCTTTCGGACGCTGGACCATACAGGGCGCTCCGCCCCTCTATGGAGGCTACGAATATACACCGTGGGCGATGAACCACAAGCCAGACCTCACAATGGTGGAAAAGCACAATCAGTCAGAGAGCATGCTTGCGCTTATTTTTGAGCAGGCGGGCTATACCTGCGACATTGTTGACCCGCCGTACCCAAATTACGACAGTCCTCCCGTCTACAAGGCCTTTGAGGGGCATGAAGATATCCATGCCATCCGCGCGACAGGCAAATACAGCAATATCTGGTACGCGGAGCACAACTATACGCAGATTCCCATAAAGAGCAGGCTCATAAAGCGGAATATGCTGTGGTTCAGCATATTCAGAATTGTTCCCAACATAATGCGTTCTGCCATACATTATGAAGACTGGTGGCTACCAGGCTCGAGGGCAGAAAGCAATGCCGATTTCATAGACCGCTATGCCGTTCTGGATTATCTTCCAGAGCTGACTGACACAGACAGCAGCAAGCAGGGCTTTATCTTGATTGACAATGAGTCAACCCATGACACCGCATTCTGTCAGGCACCGGAATATGTGCCACAGGAACATATAACGAATTTTGGTACAAGCATCTATAAGGACAAAGTAGCCTATTCCGCAATGGCGGCTTCGCTGAAACGCATCGGCGAATGGCTTGATTTCCTCAAAGCCAAAGGAGTCTATGACAATACGAGGATTATCCTTGTTGCAGACCATGGTTCGGCGGAACGTTCATCGCTCTTCGATGATGCCGTTTCCATGCCGCACAACCTTGAATGGTTTAATCCCCTGCTGATGGTAAAAGATTTCGGCGCGACAGGTCCTCTGGAGACTGATATGAGCTTTATGACCCATGCGGACTCCCCTGCCATTGCGCTGGACGGTCTTGTAGATCATCCTGTCAATCCCTACACGGGCAAAGAAATCAGGCTGTTGGACAAGGAGGAAAAAGAGGATGAATGCATTATCTCATTCAGCCAGGCAAATGCCGTGCGGAAGACGGTGAACAATGGCTTTAAGATTAAAGATTCAGAGTGGTACACAGTACATGACAGCATCTTTAAAAGAGAAAATTGGGCGCCGCTCGATCCAAAAGATAAACAAAATCAGTGAGGAGGACTGGATTTTATGATGCACAACACTTTTTTATATATCGACCCCGGCACGGGAAGCATGCTTTTTTCCATATTGATTGGGGCCGCGGCAACGCTGTTTTTCCTAGCAAAAGCAGTCATGCTGAAACTGAAGGTCTTTTTCTCCGGCAAGAAGAACGGCGTTGTTCAGGATTCCTCGCACAAAAGCTACGTCATCTACAATGAGGGCAAGCAGTACTGGAACGTGTTCAAGCCCATCGTGGAGGAATTTGAAAGGCGGCAGCTTGATTTAAGCTATTATACGTCTTCCAGAGACGACCCTGTTTTTGAGCAAGACTACAGCCACGTAAAGCCTGAGTACATTGGCGAAGGGAATGCCGCTTTTGCACGGCTCAACCTTCTGTCTGCCGATTTCGTGCTGATGACCACTCCGGGACTGCAGGTCTATCAGCTCAAACGGAGCAAGAAGGTGTCGCACTACTCCCATATTGTCCACATGCCCAACGATGCCACCACCTACCGCCTCTTTGGGCTGGACTTCTTTGACTCCGTGCTGCTGACGGGAGACTATCAGGGCATAGACCTGCGCGCGCTTGAAGAGCAACGGGGCATTCCCAAAAAGGATTTAATCACCGTGGGCTGCACATATCTCGACGTGCTGGCAGAACGCATACGCTCAATTCCGGCAGAAGAAGAGCACCCGTTCACCGTCCTTGTGTCGCCTTCCTGGGGGGAAAGTGCGCTTTTAAAGCGCTATGGCACAGACCTGCTCGATCCGCTCGTTAAAACGGGCTGGCGGATCATCATACGCCCGCATCCCCAGTCAAAGAAATCGGAAGCGGATATGCTTTCCGCACTGGAACAGCACTATGCAGACGCAAAAAATATTGTCTGGGACTATGAGCGGGAAAATATTTTCTCAATGAAGAAAGCGGATATTATGATTTCCGACTTCTCGGGCATCATCTTTGACTACATCTTCCTCTGTGACAAGCCCGCCATCTATGTGAACGCAGAGATGGACCTCATGCCCTACGATGCATGGGACCTGCACAAGCCATTGTGGCAGTTCGAGATACTCAAGAAAATAGGCGTGGAACTAAAGCGCGAGCAGTTTGCAGACATAGAGCATGTCATACAGGGCATAAGTGATTCCGCAGAGCTTGCCCAAGCCCGGCAGGACGCAAAAAAAGAGGCGTGGATGCATCAGGGAGAAGCGGGAAAACTCGTTGCAGACTATATGATTAAGACAGTACAAACACTAAAGCAGGAGAAATAAGATGGCTACAGTATATCTTGGCATGACGGCGGACATCATCCACCCCGGCATCATCAATATCGTCAATGAGGGAGCAAAGCACGGCGAGCTTATCGTGGGGCTCCTGACGGACAGGGCTATTGCCTCTCACAAGCGGCTTCCCTACCTGAGCTATGAACAGCGGAAGCTGGTGGTGGAAAACATGAAAGGCGTGAGCAGGGTTGTGCCGCAGGAAGAATGGAGCTATGTGCCAAACTTGAAAAAATATAAGCCCGACTTTATCATCCACGGTGACGACTGGAAAAGCAACTACCTGAGCAAAATCCGCGAAGAGGTCTATGAGGCGATGAAGGAATGGGGCGGACAGGTCATAGAGATTCCCTATACGCAGGGTATCAATTCCTCTTCCCTCGTGGACAACGCAAAAGTCATAGGGACAACGCCGGATGTGCGCCGCGCCGCATTGCGCCGCCTGATTGCGGCAAAGCCCATCGTGCGCATCATGGAAGCGCATTCAGGACTGAGCGGGCTGATTGTGGAAAACACATCCGTCATGAAAGACGACGGCTTGCACAGCTTTGACGGCATGTGGTCATCATCACTCACTGACTCCACGGACAAGGGCAAGCCGGACATTGAAGCGGTAGACCTGACCACGAGGATGCAGTCCCTCACCGATATGCTTGAATGCACGACTAAGCCCATCATCTATGACGGCGATACGGGCGGCATTCCCGAGCACTTTGTCTTTACCGTGCGCACGCTCGAACGCAACGGTGTGAGCGCCGTCATTATCGAAGACAAAAAGGGCTTGAAAAAGAACTCCCTCTTCGGTACCGAGGCAAAGCAGGTGCTGGCAACTGAGGAAGAATTCTGCGAAAAGATAAGCGCGGGAAAACGGGCACAGGTAACAAAGGATTTCATGATCATTGCCCGCATAGAAGAAATCATCGCAGGCTATTCTGTAGACGAGGCGCTAAGCAAAGCATTTGCCGCGGTGCGGGCAGGGGCTGACGGCATCATGATTCACTCAAAGAACAAGGAAGGGACAGACATCAAAGAATTCTGCACCCGTTTCCGCAAAGAGTACACGAGCATTCCCTTGGTGCTTGTCCCCACCACTTACAACCAGTTTACGGAAAGCGAGCTTGCCTCCTGGGGGGCAAACATCATCATCTACGCAAACCACCTGCTGCGGGCTGCCTACCCTGCGATGAAGAAATGCGCGGAAACAATCCTGCAGGCGGAACGCTCTCTTGAAGTAAACGATTTGTGCATGCCCATAAAGCAAATTCTGGAATTGATTCCGGGAACAAAATAAGGGGATACAATGATACAGACAGATTTTTTCTATAAACAGCTTATTGCGCAGGGGACAGATTTCTTTATCGGCGTGCCGGACTCGCTTTTAAAGGATTTCTGCGCCTATGTGACAGATACTGCGCCAGAGGACAAACACATCATCGCCGCAAACGAAGGCAACGCAGTGGGTCTGGCTGCCGGCTATCACTTTGCCACGGGAAAAATCCCGCTGGTGTATATGCAGAACTCGGGTCTGGGAAACACAGTGAACCCCCTGCTTTCCCTTGCAGACTCCGAAGTCTATTCTGTGCCCCTGCTGCTGCTTGTCGGCTGGCGCGGCGAGCCCGGCGTGCATGACGAACCGCAGCACATCAAGCAGGGTAAATGCACCTGCTCGCTCCTCGATGCCATGCAGATTCCCTACGTTATCATGGCAGAGACAGAGGAAAAACTGGCGGCACAGATGGCCTATGCCTACAAACAGATTGCAGAACGCAAATCTGCTTTTGCATTCGTCGCAAGGAAAGGAACCTTTTCTTCTTATACGCTCAAACGGACCATTCCTGTGGAAGCAAAGATGACGCGGGAGGAAGCCATTGAAGAAATCATTCTGAACGCGGACAAAGACGCCTGCTTTGTGTCAACGACGGGCATGGCAAGCAGAGAGCTCTTTGAGCTGCGCGTCAAGCACGGTATGGGTCACGAAAAGGACTTCCTCACGGTGGGCAGCATGGGGCACGCCTCACAGATTGCCCTCTCCATTGCGCTGCAGAAGAAAGAGCGCAGCGTCTACTGCCTTGATGGAGACGGTGCGGCGCTTATGCATCTGGGCGGCATGGCGATCATAGGCTCCCGTAAGCCCGCTAACTACGTGCACATCGTGCTGAACAACAACGCCCACGATTCAGTGGGAGGTCAGCCCACTGTCGGCGGCAAAATCGACCTGTGCGGAATAGCGAAGAGCTGCGGCTACGGACGGGTCTGCTCGGTGACAGGCAGGGAAGAGCTTTGCAAAGCGCTGGAGTCCGTCAATGCGGAAAAGAAGCTGAGCTTCATTGAAGTAAAGATAAAGAAGGGTGCGCGCAAGGATTTGGGACGCCCTACCACCACTCCCGTTCAAAACAAAACGGCATTCATGGAGTATATAAAATGATTACACAGGCTGTCATTATGGCGGGAGGCCTTGGCTCCCGCTTTGGAAAACGCACCGACGCTATGCCAAAAGGCTTTATAGAAATTGACGGAATGCCCATCGTCGAGCGCTCCGTCAAGAAGCTCATAGCCGCCGGCGTAGAAAAAATCATCATAGGCACGGGGCACTGCGGCGAATGGTATGAGCGGCTGGCAAAAAAATATCCCTGCATCACCACCGTGCGCAACGAACACTATGCTGAAACGAGCAGTATGGGAACGCTGGCTGTCTGTGCCCCCCTCGTCACAGCAGACTGCTATCTGCTTGAAAGCGACCTCATCTATGATGCCGCAGGTCTCTTTGTGCTGAACAACGACAGCCGCCGCAATGTCATTCTGGCAAGCGGTGCCACCAACAGCAAGGATGAAGTCTACCTCGGCACCGACAAGGACGGCATTTTGATACAGGTGAGCAAGAACAAGGCTGACATCCCCGCTCCTGCCGGCGAACTGGTGGGCATTTCAAAGGTCTCACCTGAGTTCCTGCAGGCAATGGTAGCTTACTATGAGCAGAACAAGCCTTCATCGGCAAAAATAGACTACGAACAGGTGTTCAGGGCGCTTTCCGCTGCAAAGCAGTCTGCAATGCAGAATGTCTTTGTACGCAAGGTGGAATACTACGCCTGGGCGGAAGTGGATGACGAGTCCATGCTGGAGCGGGCAATACAGCGCGTGTACCCGCGCATAAAGGAAAACGAAGAGCTCCAGGCAGTGCGCAGGGAGGTGCTGCTCAATCCGGGACCTTCAACCACAAGCGACAGCGTAAAATACGCACAGGTGGTTGCGGACATCTGCCCCCGGGAACTTGAATTCGGCAAGCTCATGGAAGAGACCGCCACAGAGCTGACTCGCTTTGTCGCCGCCCCCGCGCTATACACCAGCGTCATGTTCGGCTGCTCCGGCACGGGGGCTGACGAGGCTATGGTTTCATCCTGCGTGCCGCCTGACGGCAAGCTGCTCGTTGTGGACAACGGTTCCTACGGCAACCGCCTTGCAAAAATTGCGTCGGTCTACGGCATAGATATGACGGTCTTCAAGAGCTCTACCTATCAGCCCATAGACATAGCAAAGCTGGAGGAAGAATTCAAGACGGGAAAATACAGCACCTTCGCCATTGTCTACCATGAAACGACGACAGGGCTTTTGAACCCGCTTGAAAAAATCTGCCCGCTTGCAAAGCGCTACGGACTCTGTACGATTGTGGATGCCGTAAGTGCCTACGGCGGTATGCCCATGGATCTTGACGCTCTCGGCATAGACTTTGCTTCAAGCACTTCCAACAAGCACATCGGCGGCATGGCGGGCATTGGCTTTGTCGTCTGCCGCAAGAGCGAATTGGAAAAACAGAAGGATTGGCCCATGCGCAACTACTATCTGAATCTATATGACCAGTACCGCTATTTTCTGGAAACAAAACAGACTCGCTTTACGCCGCCCGTCCAGACATTCTACGCGCTCAGGCAGGCAATCATTGAAACAAAGCAGGAAGGCATAGCCAATCGCTTTGCCCGCTTTACCGAGTGCTGGCAAATCCTTGTAAACGCATTAAAGGAAATAGGCCTCAAAATGTTGGTTGATGAAGCATATCAGAGCCACTTCATCACAGCCATACTCATTCCGCAGACAGCCGCATACAGTTTTGACGCCCTGCACGACTACGCAAAGTCTTTTGGCTTTACCATTTACCCGGGCAAGCTGGGAAACATCGACACGTTCCGCATTGCCAATATGGGCGATATACGCCCGGAAGAGATGGCAAGGTTCACCACCGTTCTGCGGGACTATATGCACAGCATAGGAGTGTGTTAAACCAGAATGACCGGAATAGCTTCCCTGCTTTATACCATTACGATTTATCCGCTGTACACCATCATTGAATTCATCTATATGTTCTGCAACAAAATTGCCCCGCATGAAGGCTTTGCCATCATCGGGGTGAGTGTGGGGGTGACGCTGCTCTGCCTGCCCCTCTATGCAGTTGCAGAGCACTGGCAGAAAGTCGAAAGGGAAACAGAGAAGCGACTCAAGCCCGGCTTGGACAGAATAAAAAAGACCTTTAGCGGTGACGAGCGCTATATGATGACCGCCGCTTACTATCAGGAAAACCACTACACGCCCCTGATGGCGCTCAGATCCTCATTCGGGCTGCTCATACAGATTCCCTTTTTCATCGCCGCCTATCAGTTTCTTTCCAATCTGGAAACCATCAGGGGCGAGGATTTCTTCTTCATCAGGGATATGGGCAGGCCTGACGCGCTGTTTCATTTTGGCGGCTTTCCCATCAATGTCCTGCCCATAGCGATGACGCTCATAAACATCGTTGCAGGCGCGGTCTACACGAAGGGGCATCCCCTAAAGGAGAAGCTCCAGATATACGGCATGGCATTGCTTTTCCTTGTGATTCTCTATTCATCGCCAAGCGGATTGGTCCTCTATTGGACGATGAACAATATATGCAGCCTCATTAAAAACATCTTCTATAAATTCAAGCATCCGCTCAAAGCTTTCTGGCTTTTCATCTGCGTGCTGTCCGCGGCATGCGTGTTGCTGCTCATATTCGCCAGCAAAATAGCTATGCCGCTTATCTACAAATTCTGCTTTGTGGCGATTACCCTTGTCATTTTTCTGCTGCCGTTTATACGGAAGAAAATCAGCGTCCGCTTTGCACAGGGACCGCGCACGCTTCTGGCAGACAGCAGCATACGGCTTGCTGTTTTTGCTTCCTCCTGTGTCCTGCTTTTCTTCCTCACGGGGCTTGCTATTCCCACTTCGCTCATAGCATCGTCTCCCATTGATTTTTCCACAGTTACGGTGCCCCACCCGCTCGGCCACATACCGGTAACGCTTTGTCAAGCAGTCGGCTTCTTTTTGTTTTGGCCGCTCTGCATTTACTTTTTGTTCAGCAGCAAGGTTCAAAGCCTGCTTGCCGTTTTGCTGAGCATCATAAGCCTCAGCGCGCTTGCAGATGCATATTGCTTCATGCTTCCCTACGGAGACATCTCCTCTGCACTGCGCTTTTTGGATGTGGTCAATTTCAGAACGGCATCCCCCGTATCCTTTGCCAACATAGCGGCTCTAGCTGTGCTGGCGGGATTTATCTGCTTCCTTCTCGTGCGCAAAAAGGAAAAGATTCTGCTGTACGGCATCTGCATTATCTGCCTTGCGGAAGTATTCATCTCGGCGAGGAACAGCATCAGCATATCTGCCCGATACAGCGCTTACAAAGACAGCATGGAAGACAGGCAGAGCGGGCTGCATCCGATTTTTACGCTTTCAAAGAACAAGCAAAATGTGGTCCTGATAATGCTCGATGCCGCCCAAGGGCAGTTTATGGAAGAAATCCTAAAAGAAAGCCCCGACCTCCGCGGCACCTATTCGGGATTTGTCTTCTATAATAATACGATTTCTTTCAACGGTCATACCTTGATGGGCGCGCCGGGAATATACGGCGGCTATGAATACACACCAGAAGAAATCAACAAGAGAAGCGATGTCCTTCTCAAAGACAAAAACAACGAGGCGGAGCTCCTCCTGCCGCGCATCTTCACAGAAAACCTCGGCTTTACGGCGGTGACGACAGACCCATCCTGGGGAAACTATAGCATCTATCCAGATCTGACGGCATTTGACGCTTACCCTGAAATACAGGCATATAAAACAATAGGCACGTATGCAGACAGCTGGTATATGTCAGAAAAAAACAGCAATCATATTGACAACACCCCCGCCATCCTGCGGCGCAATCTGCTTTTCTTTTCATTCTTCCGCTCGGTCCCCATCTTCCTGCGGGAGGCGGTCTATTATAAAGGAAAGTACTGGAACTCAAATGAAGATATGCCAGACTTCCAGAATGTCATCGACAACTACGCCGCATTGGACTTCCTTCCAACGCTTACCACGGTGGCAGAAACGGAAAAGGGGTCCTATACCTGCATTGTCAATGAGCTTGCCCATTGCTCTGCATTCATGCAGGCACCTGATTACGTTCCAGCAAAGCGCATTACAGACAAGGGCAGCTCCCGTTTCAGCGGGGCGGATGACTACCATACCCAGATGGCAGCCATGAAAAGAATCGGAACATGGCTCAATTATCTCAAAGAAAATGGCGCCTACGACAACACGAGGATCATCATCGTTTCGGACCACGGACGCTGGGGGCACGAGCCAGACATGGAATCTGCGCCGGAACTGGACAATGCCATCAAGGGAAGCCGCTATGTGGGACGAGGGCACTATCACTGCCTGCTTATGTACAAAGACTTTTACGCCGAGGGCGACATTCTGGTAGATAATGACAGCTTTATGACGAATGCGGATGCTCCCTCGCTCGTGCTCAAGGGCTTGATTGAAAAACCGATAAACCCCTTTACGCAAAAAGCCATTCCGCTTGACACAAGTTTCCTCAAAGAAAACGGAGTGCATATAAGTTCCTGCGACAACCATCAGGCATGGCTGTACAAAAATGACTATACGCACAGCATCAAGGACAGCGAGTGGTGGCTTGTCAGGGATAATATCTTCAAGGCAAAAAACTGGACTCAGTTGAAAGGTGAATAAGATAGCATGAAAGTCGCAATCGTACATGACTGGCTCGTAAATTACGGCGGCGGAGAGCGCGTCGTTGAACAGATGCTTGCCCTCTACCCTGATGCGGACATCTATACCCTGGTGTATGACAAGGGCAAAATGGCTTCGCATTTTCCACCGGAGAAAGTGCATACCTCTTTTCTCCAAAAAATTCCCTGCGCAAGCAAGCTCTATACCAAGTTCCTCAAATTTATGCCGAAAGCATTCGAATCATTTGACTTGTCCGGCTATGACCTGGTGCTTGCAAGTTCTTCCTCCTGTGCCAAAGGAGTCATCACCGCGCCTACGGTCCCCTATCTGGCATACATACACACGCCGATGCGCTACGCATGGGATTTATATTTTGCCTATTTAAAGCGTTCAGGGCTGCTCACCCGCTTCTTTATGAAACGCTGGATTCCCGGCATACGGCAGTGGGATTATCTTTCCAGCCAGAGAATCGACACAATTATCTGCAATTCCCGCTACATAGCCCGCCGCATCCAAAAATTCTGGCACAGGGATGCAAAGGTTATCCATCCGCCAGTGGACACAGAGCGGCTTACTCCAAACGGAAAGGAAAGTGAAGACTTCTACATCGTATTCAGCCGATTCGTAAGCTACAAGCGCATCGATGTGGCGATACAGGCTTGCGGAGAGCTGGGCAGAAAGCTTATAGTCATTGGCAGCGGCAGCGAAGAAAAGCATTTAAAGGCGTTCGCCGCATCTTTTGCGGGCAGCTCCATCACTTTTACGGGGCGGCTGCCTGACGACAAAGTTGCAGATTTTTTGCAGCGCTGCAGGGCGTTGATTTTCTGCGCGGAAGAGGATTTCGGCATCATCCCCGTGGAAGCGCAGGCATGTGGCCGCCCCGTCATAGCATACGGGAAAGGCGGCGCCTTGGAAACCGTCGTTGACGGAAAGACGGGTATCTTCTTTGACGGGCAGGACAGCCAGTCGCTCAAAGAGGCGATGCTCCGCTTTGAAGCTCTGGCAGAACAGGGGATTTTCAAAGCACAGGACATTGCAGCCCATGCACAGCAGTTTTCTGCCTCGCGTTTCAGGACTCAGCTGAAAGCACAGATTGACGAAACAGTCCGTATGATACAGGCAAAGATATGAAAATAGCGATAGACAGCCGCATGAGCGGTAAAAGCGGCATCGGCACCTTTCTAGACGGCATTCTTCCCTTTTTATGCCAAAGTCCCCATGATTGCCTCTTGCTAGGGCTCTCTTCGTTGCCACAGGGTATGCCACCGACTGCAAAGGCGCTTCCCTGCCCCTGCGCAATACGTCCCTTTTCCCTCAAAGACCTGCTGTTTTTTCCCCGCAGGCTGCGGAAGGCAATAAACAGCTGCGATGTTTTCTTTTCGCCCTACTGCAACATACCGGCTGGAATCCGCATACCGGTCTTTACGACCATCCACGATGTCGTCTTTCTGGATGTTGCCAGTCTGGCAGGGCGGCTTGGAACTTTGCTGAGGAAGCTGTGCTACCGCTATGCCGTCTTTCGCTCCCAGGCTATTTTCACTGTCTCGCATTTCAGCAAAAGCAGGATCATCGCTACGCTTGCATGCAAAAAGCCGGTTCATGTCGTATACAACGGGCTTCCTGCCTATTTTTCACAGCCAGGCATCGCGCCTGCAAAGAAGCAAGGGGTAATTTTGTTCATAGGCAACATAAAGAAGCACAAGGGCTTGCCCACGCTGCTGGAGGCTTTTTCCCTTTTCAAGCAGCATACAGCGGCGCAGCTTGTCATCATCGGCTCAAAAGATGCATTCCGCAGCAAAGATAACGCTGTCATGCAAACCTTGACGGAGATGGACAGCAAGGATATCAAGTTCACCGGATATATCCCCGACGAAGAGCTTCACAGCCTGCTCGCACAGGCAAAAATCTTGGTACAGCCATCGCTCTACGAGGGCTTTGGCATTCCCCCGCTCGAAGCCCTCGCCGTAGGCACAAGGGCCGTCGTTTCCGACATTCCCGTCTTTCGGGAAATCTATCAAAACCTTCCCGTCACATTCTTCAAGGCAGGAAACGCCGCCGACCTTGCAGACAAGCTTGCGGAAGTCTGGCAGCAGGGCAACATGCCGCCGGTTTCCATTCCGGAGCAGTATTCGTATAAGAAGACTGCGGAGAGGATACTGTCCGTACTCACAACATAAAGCAAAGTCCCTCGCTCAGTGAAGTTATAGTAACTGTATAATAACTGAGCCTTCATCAACAAGTGTGGAAGCTCTATGCTCTCCCCGGCAGAAATATCGGA
>ERZ842401.5016-NODE-5016-length-14948-cov-3.125495_pt1 | contig 14948 bp, 11 predicted proteins | sample MGYA00521270_ERZ842401 | MGnify/ENA primary metagenome ERZ842401 (study PRJEB31892, sample SAMEA3878208) | bioreactor metagenome | biome: Moose rumen | place: Sweden | collected 2011-10 | study: EMG produced TPA metagenomics assembly of the PRJEB12797 data set...
GAAAGCTCGAAGACAAGGACAACTGAGCCACGCGACGCATGCCGCCAGCCACGGAGGTCCAAATCCCCTTTATATTATAGGATATGACCAATTCGGATGACATTTTGCACGACCAGCTGGTCCGGCAATTGCGTGAAACCCGCGATTTGCCGGACGACGCCCTGCGCGACCTCCTCGCCGCCTCCGGGCACGTGGAGAACTTCGCGGACCTCATCACATACTGCCAGAGCTGCAACGCGCCGTACAGGGCGGACCACATGGTCAAGGGGCTCTACGAGAACCCCGACGTCCTGACCCCCAAGGAGCTGGAGGAGGCCTTCGTCAAGCACAATGTCAGATGCCCCGCCTGCGGCGGGGAGCTGGGCCCGGTGGGGGAGTTCAACCTCATGTTCAGGACCAACATCGGCCCGGGGTCGGCCCGCGTGGGATACCTCAGGCCGGAGACGGCCCAGGGGATATTCGTCAACTTCCAGAACCTCTACAGGTACAACAGGGAGAAGCTCCCACTCGGCGTGATCCAGACCGGGAGGAGCTACAGGAACGAGATCGCGCCCCGCCAGGGCATGATACGCATGAGGGAGTTCAACCAGATGGAGGTCGAGCTCTTCGTGGACCCCGAGGACAAGGACTGGGCAAGGTTCCCCGAGATCGAGGACGGGATGCTTGACCTGATTCCCAACACGACTCTGGAGCCGACAACCATGACGGTGAGGGAGGCTGTCGAGAAGGGCGTCATAGCGAACCGCGTGCTCGCCTACTTCGTGTACACGACCAAGCAGCTTCTCGTCTCTCTGGGGATAGACCCCAAGAGGCTCAGGTTCAGGGAGCACGAGAAGGACGAGATGGCCCACTACGCCGCCGACTGCTGGGACGCCGAGGTCCTCCTGTCCTACGGATGGACGGAGATCGTCGGCATCGCGGACAGAGGCTCCTGGGACCTCTCCAGGCACGCCCAGTTCTCCGGAGCGGACCTCACCCATCTGAAGAGGTTCGACGAGCCCCGCGAGATGGAGGTCGAGAGGGTCGCCGCGAAGCACAAGGCCCTCGGACCGAGGTTCAAGGGCAAGGCGAAGGCCATCGCCGCGGCGATGGAGTCCATGTCCCCCTCCGACGTGAAGGACGGCAAGCTGACCGTCGACGTCGACGGCGAGGAGATCGTCCTCACCGAGGAGTTCTTCGAGGTCGTCAGGAGGGTGGAGAAGGTCGCCGGGGAGCGCGTGATCCCCCACGTCATCGAGCCTTCCCACGGCCTCGACAGGATATTCTACTCCGTCCTCGAGCACGCCTACGACCCCAAGGAGGACTACACCGTCCTCAGGCTGGCGCCCGCAGTGGCGCCCATCAAGGTCGGGGTGTTCCCGCTGATGGAGAAGGACGGCCTGGAAGAGATGGCCAAGGGCGTCTACGAGAAAGTCCACACCCACAGGATGGAGGCCTACTACGACGGCTCCGGCACCATCGGCAAGAGGTACGCGCGCATGGACGAGATCGGGACCCCCTGGTGCATAACCGTGGACTACCAGTCCCTCCAGGACGGCACCGTGACCATAAGGGACAGGGACACGACCGACCAGAAGCGCATACCCGCGGAGAACGCCTCAGCGGTGCTCGAGGACCTGCTGGCGGGCAGACCGTTCTCTTCCCTTTGACTATTTAATCCCCTTCGAAGCGGGAAGGCGCTGGCTCCGCTGCGGGCCGCGCCTCCCCCGCCGTTTTGCGCGCCGGCTGACATCCAACCTCATTTTATTGACTACACAATACCGAACTTTCGGCAAGTATTATATGTCCAACGCTCCGATTTATCATACGAGGTGTAAAGACATGGCTGTAAAGGACCTAGAAGATCTGAAGAAGCTTTCTATGCTCAGGTCGCAGATCGACGGCATATCCGTCGACAGGATCATGTCCGAGGATTTCCCGACGGTCTCATCGGAGGACCGCATATCGGACGTCCTCTCCGTGATGAGGGAGACCCGGTACCAGGACGTGCCGGTCGTCGACCAGGGCGAGTTCCAGGGTATGGTGAGCTACTCCTCCATACTCAGAAAGAAGAGCGTGTCTTTGGATGCGAAGGTCAAGGGCCTGATACGCAACTTCCCTTCGGTCACCGTCGACATGGAGATCACCCGCATAGCCGAGATCATCGTCTCGAACAACTGCAGGCAGCTGCCGATCCTCAACGGGAAGAAGATAATCGGCATCATCGAGAGGAACAGGCTGATAGAGATCATCAGGGACATACGCGCCCTGAAGGAGATCAAGGTGTGGGAGATCATGAGCAACCCCGTGGAGTCCGTGAAGGTCAACGACCTGATGGACGACGCGCTGGAGCTCATGATACGCGAGGACTACAGGTCGATACCCGTGGTCAACGAGCAGAACATGGTCACCGGCATCGTCGGGATGAGGGAGATCATCGACAACAACTGGAAGAAGGAGAACAAGCTCATCGGGGACCTGGAGAAGAGCTCGCGCTCCCAGATAACGGTGGAGTCCATAGCGACGACCTCCGCCTGCGTCATCGAATGGGACGCGGACATATCCGAAGCGGTCGACCTGATGGTCGACAACAAGTTCTCCTCCCTCCCGGTCGTCGAAGGGAAGTCCCTGGTGGGCATAATCACCGAGTTCGACATCCTGGAGCTCATCTCCGCATGCAGGGAGAGGGACATGCTGTTCGTACAGATCAGCGGCCTGGAGGACGACGAGAAGATGGCGGTGGAGCCGATATACGCGGACATAGAGTCCATGGTGTCGAAGATCTCCAAGATCTACAAGCCCGAGTCGCTTACCATGCACGTGTCCAGGTACAACGACGTCGGAGGCAGCTTCAAGTACAGCATAAACGCGAGGCTGTTCATCAACGGCACCGCGGTCCAGATGAAGGAGGTCGGCTGGGACCTCGTCCAGACCTGCTCGTCGCTGATCAAGAAGCTCGAGGACGCCGTCATCAACATGAAGGACTCCAAGGTCACGTTCCGCAAGAGGAAGAAGTGAGCTCGGACGGGGGCGCCGGCCCCCGAACCCCTTTTGACACCCCTTATATATCTTTTCAATAATGCATGGCCGTTAGCCATGGCACAGTACGATTCAGCTTCCATTGAGAAACGCTGGCAGGACATGTGGAAGGACGAGGCGGTGTATCGCTTCAACCCGAAGTCCGACAAGCCCATCTACAGCATCGACAACCCGCCCAGGTACACGTCCGGACCTCTGCATCTCGGGCACGCCACGGGCTACTCCCTCATCGATTTCGCGGCCCGCTACAGGAGGATGAAGGGCTACAACGTGTTCTTCCCCCTCTGCTTCGACGTCAACGGGACCCCGATCGAGGTCAAGGTCGAGAAGAAGCACCACATCACCAAGCTGGACACTCCCAGGCAGGAGTACAGGAAACTGTGCGAGGACTATGCGAACGGATTCATAGCGCAGATGACCGAGGACTTCAAGATGCTCGGGGAGTCCATGGACCCCAGCATCTACTACCAGACCGACGCCCCCTATTACAGGAGGGTCACCCAGCTGTCCTTCGTCAACCTGTTCAACAGGGGCCTCGTCTACAAGGCGAACTTCCCCGTCAACTGGTGCCCCGGATGCATGACCGCCCTCGCGGACGCGGAAGTGGAGTACAGGGACAACGTCAACAAGCTGAACTACATCAAGTTCATGATCGCCGACTCCGACAAGGAGGACGACTACGTCCTCGTGGCCACCACCAGGCCGGAGCTGCTCTGCACGTGCAAGGTGGTCGCCGTCAACCCCGAGGACAAGGAGAAGGCCAGCCTCGTCGGCAAGGAGCTCATAACCCCTCTGTACGGGAGAAGGGTCAAGGTCATCTCCGACCCCGCCGTCAAGCTCGACTACGGGACGGGGAACGTAATGATATGCACCATAGGCGACAAGGACGACCTCATGTGGGTCATGAAGTACCACCTCCCCATGGAGAAGGGGATCGACGAGAGCGGGAGGATGACGGAGCTCTCCGGCAAGTACGCCGGGATGCCCGTTCTGGAGGCCAGGGAGGCCGCCATCGAGGACCTCCGCGCCGCGGGCCTGCTCGTGAAGCAGGAGGACAACCCCCAGCAGGTCTCCATCTGCTGGAGGTGCCACACCCCCATCGAGTTCCTCCAGGTCCCCCAGTGGTTCCTCAAGACCACCTCCTTCAGGGACACCATCCTCAAGAGGGCCGACGAGATCAGATGGTTCCCCGAGTTCATGAAGATAAGGCTCCAGGACTGGACCAACTCCCTGGAATGGGACTGGGTCCTGAGCAGGCAGAGGGTCTTCGCCACCCCCATCCCCATCTGGGAATGCGAGAAGTGTGGCCATGCCGTGTGCGCGACGGCGGAGCAGTGCTACGTGGACCCCGTGTTCGACGCCCCTCCGGTGGACAAGTGCCCCGAGTGCGACGGCAAGCTCGCGGGATGCACCGACGTCTTCGACACCTGGATGGACTCTTCCGGGTCCTCGCTGTACAACACGTTCTGGGGAAGGGACGAGGAGCTCCACAAGAAGCTGTTCCCCATGAGCATGAGGCCCCAGTCCCACGACATCATCAGGACCTGGGCGTTCTACTCCATCCTCAGGGCGGAGCAGATCGAGGAGAGCATCCCCTGGAAGGACATAATGATCCACGGGTTCATCATGGCCCCTGACGGGACCCCCATGCACTCGTCCATCGGCAACGTCATCGACCCCATACCCATCCTCAAGAACTACGGAGCCGATGCCCTCAGGTACTACGCCGCCACCTGCTCCTTGGGGATCGACCACGCCTTCAGGGAGAAGGACGTGATCCGCGGGAAGAAGCTGTGCAACAAGGTGTTCAACCTCGGACAGTTCGTGTCCAGATTCTTTACGGACGTCCCCAAGGAGGAGCCTCGGCTCAGAACCTCCGACAGATGGATCGTCAGCAAGTTCACCAAGGTCCTCGAGACGGTGGACTCCTGCCTCGGGCAGTACCAGTTCGACAAGGCGATGAGGGAGGTCGAGGGGTTCATCTGGCACGAGTTCGCCGACAACTACGTCGAGATGGTCAAGGCGAGGGACGACCCCGCCGTCAGGTACACCCTGTACAACGTCTTCCTCGGATGCATCAAGATGCTGGCGCCGTTCATGCCCCACGTGACCGAGGACGTCTATCAGGAGCACTTCAGGCCCATAGACGGATGCAGGAGCCTCCACCTGACCTCCTGGCCCGAGCCCATGTTCACCGACGACGAGGCCGAGGAGGCGGGAGAGGTCCTGAAGAGCGTCCTCGCCGAGGTCCGCGCCTGGAAAGGCGAGAAGAAGATCCCCCTCAACGCGGAGCTTGCGCTCATGGAGCTCGTCGGATCGGACGCCAGGATACTGGAGAGCGCCAAGGCCGACATCATGGAGACCACCAAGGCGAGGAGGGTCGAGATCGTCCCAGAGGCGAAGCTCTCGGAGGACGTCATCGCGATAAGGCCCGTCCATTCCAAGCTCGGCCCCGCCTTCAAGGCGCAGGCCAAGGGCATCGTCGCCGCCGTCGCCGCGATGGACCCCAAGGAGGCCGCCGCGAAGCTCGCGAAGGGCCCTCTGGAGCTCGACGTCGGCGGCGAGAAGGTGTCGGTGGGCCCCGAGTTCTTCGACGTGGAGAAGCGCCTCATGCTCGACGGGAAGGCGGTGGACACCATCCAGGTGGGCGGGGTCCTCGTCCTGATCGAGGTCTGATCGAGAAACAGCCGGCTCCGGCCGGCGCCTTCCCCTCTTCCATGCTGTTCTGCTTCTCCGCCACCGGGAACTCCCTGTATCTCGCCGAAAGGCTGTCGAAGGCCGGCGGAGGGAGGGTCCAGAGGATGGACCGCTGCCTGAGGGACGGCGAGAGAAGGTTCGAGGTGCCTCCCGGAGAGCCTCTGGGATTCGTCTTCCCCGTGTACTTCTCGGGACTCCCCACAATAGTGATCGACTTCCTGGCCAGGACGGACATCGTCGTCGGCCCGGATGCTTACGTCTTCGTCGCGGTCACCTGCGGCTCATCCCCCGGGAACGCCGGGGGCATGATGGCCAAGGGCCTGTCGTCCAAAGGCATCCGCGTCGACGGGATGTTCCGCGTGGTCATGCCCCACACCTGGACGCCGATGCACGACCTGTCCGACAGGAGCAAGGTCGACAGAATCGTCCTGGATGCGGAGCCGGCCATCGACGACATCGTGGCCGGGATGAGGGAAAGGCGCGGATGCGGCATGCCGGACGCAACCTCCGCCCTGATGGCGAAGCCCCTGTACTCTATATACGGCCTCCAGAAGACCAAGATGTTCTGGGTCACGGAGATGTGCGACGGCTGCGGGGAATGCAGGTCGTACTGCCCGATAAGGGCGATAAAGATGGAGAACAGGAGGCCCGTCATCACCGAGAAGAGGTGCGTGATGTGCCTGGCCTGCCTCCACAGGTGCCCCATGTTCGCCATCCAGTACGGAAAGGCGACCATAGGCCACGGAAGGTTCGTCAACCCCCGCGTGTCACTCCGATGCCGGGCCCCTCATATAGGCCACCAGCGCGGCGTCCACAGCGTTCTTGGCATCCAGCATCTCCCTGGAATCGGAACGGCCCTTGGCCTCGCTCCATATGCTCTTGATTATCACATCGGAGAACAGGCCCCGGACGTCCTTCCCTCTCCATTCCTTCTCCAGCCTCTTCACGGCTGCCGGCCCGGCATACGCCATTTTCGATTCGACGCCGCTGAGCAGGTGGCGGACGACCTCTGTGGTCCTGGCGATGTCCTCCGACGTCTGGGCGGCTTCCGGCTCGTTGGGAAGCCCCCTGACCTTGGAGCCGCAGAACTCCAGGAAGGGGACGCACTTCCCGCACAGCTCCTTCCAGGACTCCAGAGAGGTGTTCTCCTCCATATGGGCGACCATGAGCATCAGGATGCAACCGGGCAGGAGCGCGGCGCTGACGATGGACCTCATGCCGTCGAGCTCCTCCAGCCTTTCCATGAGGTCGTAGAGGAACCTGCCGCCCTCGACGCGGTCCAGGCTCGCCATCAGCGTGGGGATCAGTATGGTGGTCAGCAGGCCGTTGTACCTGACCGCTCCGGATATTCCTTCCGAGACGATGCTCAGGGCATTGTCGTAGTACATCCTGCCTTTGGCACTGGAGAGCGACATGGATCCCGCAATCAGAGCGTCCATGCACTCGGCGAGCATGTCGTCCAGAGCCGCCGAGCGGGCGACGGCGAGATACCCGACGGCTTCGTCCCCGTCCTCCAGGATGCGGGATCCCAGGTCGAAGAGGAACTCGGAGTCAGTGCCCCCGAGCGCTTTCTCGGCCATGGCGAGGAGCTCTCCCCTGTCTTCGGGAAGCTCCTCGATCCTCGGGGTCACGATCCTGCCCTTGAAGCCGCATTCGCATTCCAGGACCCCGTCTGCGGACTTGATGTACTTCCCGCAGTCGGGGCACTCCTCGCCGTCGAAATCGTATCCGGCGTCCTCGTCCCTGCCGAGGTCCTCGTCGGAAAGGGCGTCCCTGACGGCCTTGTCATACTCGGACAGGGCGGCTTCCATCTTCTTCTTCTGGCCCTTGTTGCGCCCGCTGGAGACCATGTACGCCGACAGGCATTCGTAGGCGTCCTGCAGATGCGCCTCGTGATCGTCGTCGACGTCCCTGGACCAGTGGTCGCTCAGGTCGCGGATCCTGTCCTCCCCGAAATCGGCCTCGATGTCCGACTCGAGCTTCAGGACCCTGTTCAGGAACTCCTTCAGGATCGGATACATGGCCATCGTGTTCCGCTTCGCCCCGATCTTTCCGGCTTTCTCGGCCATGACGTCCACGGCCCAGGACGCGCCGCCCAGCACGGGGAGGGGGTTGGGGATGTAAAGGTCCTCGCACGAGTAGCATATGGCGATGTTGGCCGCCTCTATCGCGAGGTGAAGGCAGGCGATCTCGTCATCGGCCTCCTCGTCCAGGAACCCGACCCTGGTGACGAGGTCCTCCTCGAATCCCTTCTCCATGATCTCCCCGAACCTGTCTTCCAGGGTCGCGGCGAACCCCATCATCGAGGCGCAGTCCCCGCTCCATGTCTCCCCCTCCTTGCAGAACCGCATCATCGAATCGATGCAGGCGCCGGTCACCAGATCGTAGAACTCGTCGAAGCTCTCCTCGTCCAGGAAGGCGACCGCCAGCTCGAAGTCGTCGAAGGCCTTGTCGACCTTGCCCTCGGACATGTGGCACCAGCCGATGAAGAACCATGCGTACCACGAGGAGACCCCTTTGACGGCGGCCTCCTGCGCCAGAGCCGACATGGATTCGACGTCGCCGTCCTCGTATGCCCTCTGCATGCGCGGTATGTACTCCTCGGACAGCCTGTCGCGACGGCTCTCGGCCTCGCTCATCTCCTCTTTCGTGAACTTCCTGATGCAGCCGCAGAGGATGCAGGACCCTTCGAGCTCCTCCGTGTCCGCCATCATGAAGTTCTCTTTGCATCTGGGGCATCCGGTGAGGAGTATGGTCATGAGCGCTCATCCATGCTTCCGTATTTCATGCTATTGGGGATGCGCAGGTCGAGATACGACCTTATGTTGCGGTCGAGGCTCTTGGAGCGGACGTTAATCGCCAGGTCCTCGACCGCTCCGGCCAGGGACACGGAGCATACGGCGGCGACCACAACGGAGAGGTCGAGGGAGAGCATCGCGTAGGGCGCGAGGCGGAGCAGGAGCCCGGCGAGCTTGTTGAGGCTGGTGTGGAGGAGGGCCACCTCCCCGTGCCTCAGGGTGCCTATGCAGAGGGAGACGCCGCGGATCGAGGCTATCAGGACTATCATCTGTATCATCCACGGGTCCCACGGGACCGTGGGGATGAGCACGGCCAGCATGGCCAGCACGACGGCGAAGTCCGCGACGCTGTCCAGGACCTCCCCCCTGCCCGAGCATATGCCATGCTTCCTGGCCAGGTATCCGTCCAGCACGTCGGTGACGCTGCAGAACGTGAAGACGGCGAGGAACCACCAGTTGAGGCCCCCTGTGAAGAGGAGCGCCGCGGCCCCCGCCATCCTCGAAACCGACAGGACATCAGGCACCAGGCGGTTCATCTCTTCAGTCCTGTATGACGCGGACCATGACCTTCTTTCCCTTGTACCTCACCTTGGTCAGGTCCATGGTCATCCTGTTGCCGAAGTCCTTGTGGACCTCGACGATGGAGGAGTCGGGCCCGATGTCGATCTTCCCGATGGACACGTCCCTGATCCTCGCGTTGCGTATGATGAAGTCGGCGAGCGCCACCTTCCCGAAGCCGTCCCTCTTGCCCAGGTTGACCTCGAACCTGCACATCCCGAAGACGTCGGAGATCTGGTCGTAGTCGACGACCCTCTTGATGGTGTCCCTCTGGCCGGGCTCCGCGTCGGGGACGCTCCTCTTCTCGATGTCGATGCCTATGCGCATCTCGAACTCCTTGACAAGATGCTCCTCCTCCGAGGTGACGAACGAGACTGCGGTGCCCTCGCGGCCCGCCCTTCCGGTCCTCCCTATGCGGTGGATGTAGGTGTCGATGTCGTCGGGCATGTCGTAGTTTATGACGTAGCTGATGTCGTCGATGTCCAGGCCCCTGGCGGCCACGTCGGTGGCGATGAGGATGTCGGTGCGGCCCTCCTTGAAGTCCTTTATGACCTTCTCCCTCTTGGACTGGGGCATGTCCCCGTGGATGGCCACCACGTGGTAGTCCAGGTCGGAGAGCCTCTCGTCCAGGACGTCGACCATCTTCTTGGTCTGGCAGAATATGATCGCCTTGGGCTGGTCTATGTCCAGTATCCTGCACAGCGCCCAGGACTTGTTCCTCCTTCCGACGGAGATGTAGTACTGCTTGGTCAGGTCCAGGATGACCTCGTCCTGCGAGACCGAGATCTCCTTGGGGCTGTTCATGTAGTCGAAGGCCAGCTGCTTGACGTTCTCCTGCATGGTGGCCGAGAACAGCAGCGTGTGCCTCTGCTTGGGCATCGCCTTCAGGATGAACTCGATGTCCTCTATGAACCCCATGTCCAGCATCCTGTCGGCCTCGTCCAGGACCAGGGCCTTGATGTCGGAGAGGTTCAGGGCCTTCCTGGTGACCATGTCCCTGACGCGGCCGGGGGTGCCGACGACGATGTCGCATCCCGCCTTGAGCTTCTTCAGCTGGCTCTCGATGCTCGCCCCTCCGTAGATGGGTATGCACACGTGGCCGGTGTACTTAGAAAGCCTAGTCAGCTCCCCGGAGACCTGGTTGGCCAGCTCCCTGGTGGGGACCATGACTATCGCCGACGGGGCCAGGGTCCCGGAGGGGATCGTCCCGAGGATGATCGTCCCGTACGCTCCCGTCTTGCCTGTTCCGGTCTGTGCCTGGGCGAACATGTCTATGCCCTCGAGGCCCACCGGGATGGATTGTATCTGGATGGGAGTGGGCTCGGTCCAGCCCATGTCCTCCATCGCCTTTGCAATGTTCTCGGGTATTCCAATTTCAGTGAAGTTAGAGATCATACACATCACAGATCTGAATCACTGCCTGCGACTGACACAGACAACTTTTCGATTTTCAGTTTCGTAAATCACGCTTGGCTTATATATTGATTGGATGACCTCGCAGGACTGCGGAAAAGAGCGCATGGGATGCCCCTGCGAAGATGGAAATCTAGAATGAGTGCAGCCGCCGGGATTCGAACCCGGGCAATGAGCTTGGAAGGCTCAGATCCTAACCAGCTAGATCACAGCTGCCTCGAACATCCCGACTGTCGATTTTATATTTAAAACTATCCGGATTCAGCATCGCCCGTGGATTAAGGGAATCTGCATTGCTCCCTGCATCTGGCTACGACCTCGGCGGGATCCTCGGACGACATCAGCCCGGACATGAGGCATGCCCCCGACGCCCCCGACAGGAAGACCTCCCTGATGTTGGCGGGCGATATCCCACCAATGGCGTAGACGGGTATGTCCAGCTCGCCGGAGAGCGCCCTGACCTCCTCGAGGCCCTTCGCGGGCTTGCCGGGCTTGCATGTAGTCTCGAACACGTTGCCGTACACGACGAAGGACGCCCCCAGCCTGGAGGCCTCGACGCCCTCCTGGCGCGAATGGACCGACGCCCCCGTCCTTGCGCCTGGCGTGAAGTCCTTGAAGGGGAGCCATCTGGAGTCCGCCGGAACGTCGAACGATGAATCGGCGCAGAACTCCACGCCGTGTCTGGAGCAGATCCGCCCGATCTCGGCCGCCAGCCCCCTGTACTCCCTCTCGGGGAGGTCCTTCTCGCGCAGGACGACCATGTCGGCACCCGCCCTGCAGACGAGCCCCACCTGCTCCGCCAGCGGCCTGACGGAGCGCTTCCTGTCGGTCACCGCGACGATGCGCATCGGTCGGACCTCACGTAGTCGTTGAACACCGGCTGCAGGCCCATTCCGGCCAGGGCGTCCCTGACCTCCTCCACGCCCCTCCTGTCGGACAGCTCGAACTGGCCGTCCCCCTTGTCCTCGACGTCGCTGTGGCCGCCTATCTCCACCGAGGAGCCGGCGGAGATCTTCGTGGCGCATATGTTGACGATGCCGTCCCTGAAGCGGGGGAGCTCGCGAGTGGATATGGTCTCGGAGGCGAACGGCATGAACAGCCTGTACGCCATGGCCACCTGCAGCAGGTCCCTCTCCGACACCTTGACGTCGTCCTCCTCGTGGGCGCTGGTCGGCCTGAGCCTGGGGAGGGAGAACGCTATCTCGGCGTGCGGGTACTTCCTCTGCAGCAGGTACGCATGGACCCCGCAGCAGAAGGCGTCCTTCCTCCAATCGTCCCTGAGGCCGAGGAGCGATGCGAACCCGACGCCCCTCATGCCCCCGATTATCGCCCTCTCCTGGGCGTTGAACCTGTACGACATGACCCTCTTAGGGCCCCCGGGATGGAAGGTCGCGTACGTCAGGGGGTCGTAGGTCTCCTGGAACACGGTGACGTAATCGGCCCCGCACTCATGGAGGCGCCTGTACTCGTCCGAGTTGACCGGGTAGACCTCCAGGCCGACGCTTGAGAAATGCTCCGCGGCCTTCCTGACGCACATCCCGATGTAATCCAGGTCGGAATGCCTGCGGGACTCCCCCGTCAGCACGAGGATGTCGGTGAGCCCGGTCGCGGCGATGGCGGACATCTCCCTCTCGACCTCGTCCTCGGTCAGGCGGGCCCTGGCGATGTCGTTGTCATGATTGAACCCGCAGTACCTGCAGCGGTTGTCGCAGTAGTTCGAAGTGTAGATCGGGGTGAACATGGTCACGGCGTTCCCGAAATGCTCCCTGGTGACCTGCCTGGCCCTGACGGCCATGTCCTCCATGAGCGGTCCCGCCGCAGGCGACAGGAGCGCGGCGAAGTCCCCGGGGAACAGCCTCTCCTTGGACAGCGCCCTCATTACGTCCGCCTCCTCGTACGACCCCATGTCGCATAGCCTGTCGGCCTCCATCACCCTCTCGAGGATGTCCGTGCCTATGTTCTCCATGTGCGGGAGGTAGTCGCAGGCATCTGTGGACGCCCTGAACGCCATGTCACTCACCCAGGAACCCTGTCAGGGGCGAGGACGCCTCCCCCCTGTCCTCCAGGACCCTGCCAGGACCCGAGAGGTACGCCATCCTTCCTGCCTCGATGGCCATCCTGAACGCCGTCGCCATGGCGGGGACGTCCGAGGCCGTGGCTATCGCGGTGTTCGCCATTACGGCCCCGCAGCCCATCTCCATCGCCTCGCAGGCCTGGGACGGGCGCCCGATGCCGGCGTCCACGATTATCGGGAGGTCTATCTCCTCGACCATCATCCTGATGAAGTCCCTGGTGAGAAGGCCCCTGTTGCTGCCTATGGGCGCAGCCAGAGGCATTATGGCCGCCGCTCCGGCGCTCGCCATGTCCCTGGCCGCCGTCAGGTCCGGCATCATGTACGGGAGCGCGGTGAAGCCGTCGTCGTCCAGGAGCCTGACGGCCTTTATCGTCTCGGCGTTGTCCGGGAGCAGATACCTCGTGTCGCGGACTATCTCTATCTTTATCATGTCCCCGCACCCGAGCTCCCTCGCCAGGCGCGCTATGGTCAGAGCCTCCTCGGCGTTCCTGGCCCCCGAAGTGTTCGGGAGCAGCGTGACCCCCTTCGGCATGTAATCCAGCACGTTGCCCTGGCCGCCCTTGTTCACCCTGCGGACGGCAAGCGTGGCCAGCTCCACCCCGCCGTTGCGGATGACCTTGTCCGTCATCTCGAGGGAGAACTTCCCCGAGCCCAGTATGAATCTTGATCTGAAGCGCTTCTTGCCGATAACGAGGTCGTCAGACATGTTCGTCCCTTCCTAGCAGAGCACGTATCGCGGTGTTCGCCATGAGCCCTGCGCATATCTCCACGCGCGGGGCGCGGATCCCGAGCCGGCAGCTCCTGCAGTCGCCGCAGAAGTGCGCTCGCCGGCGACCTTCCTCGCCGACGTACACTCGAATCCGGCATGGGCCATGCCGTCCCCACATATGATAGGTTTGCCCTGGTGCTTCTCCAGGACGGCGCTCAGAACGTCCTCCTACGTCATCCTCCCCCGACGAAGCTGACGATCTCCATCACGTCGCCATCCTTCAGTGAGACCTCGCCTAGCTCGGCGCGACGGACGACCCTGCCGTTGAGCAGGACGGCCGTCCTGGATGCGTCGTATCCGTTCGAGGACAGGAATGAAGAGACCGTCCCCTCTTCGACGGACGCGTCCTCCCCGTTGATCCTGACACCAATCATGGCCCGTAGATTGGCAATGGGGCTATAACGATAGCGGCCCGGTCCTGTGCCTGTTTATCTATCCGCCCGACCATACGGGTCCGATTGGAATGGCGGGTACTGAAGCGAAGAAGCTGGTCTCGAAGGCCGAAGCCCTTCTGGGGAGCGAGGGCGCGGACGTTTACAAAGCGATAGGGATGCTCAGGGAGGCGTCCGGCATCGACAGCCGGTACGACAGGCACCTCTGCGACGCTCTGATGTGCTCGGATTCGGAGGAGCACTACAGGGAGGCCATGGAGGTCTGCGCCCGCAACCTGGACAAGCCCTGGGCCGTCCGCATGTCGGCCCTCATGCATTACAACGGGACAGGGGTCCCGCGCGACCCCCGCAGGGCCAAGAGGATGCTCTCGGAAGCGGGGCTCGTGAACAACGGGAAGCTCCGTCCGGCGTTCAGGATCAACCCGGCGGTGTGGGAGAGCGACGCCAACATAGTCCTGTGCGGCAGCGATGAGGAGGTCCGCGCGCTGTTCTGCGTATGCTCGCAGTATTCTGTGCGCCCTGACATGCACATCGCCGACGGAGACCCGGAGATGCCGGAGTTCCTCGGCCCCAGATACGCGGACGGCCAGGGGAACGACATCTTCGTCATGTACTCGTCGAGGAAGGGCGACTTCGGAAACGGCCGCCGCTGCCTCTACTACACCCAGTTCCCGATGGCACCGGCGCCCGAGGCGTCCTCCCTCCTCCTTCCGGACCCCAAGGCCCCTGACCGCCTGGTGGCCCCGACGAACGTCAGCGAGTACCGCTGCGCGAAAATGCTCGCCCATGCGCTCAAATCCTCCTTCGACCACCGCGCCCTGAACGAGAAGGGGTACTGCGTCTGGTTCGGGTACAAGGGGGACGCCGGCCTGGTCCCGCTGAGCTCGATCGAGAGGAGGTACCGCCTGGGGAAGGCGCTCTATGACAGGGTGTCCTCGATCCCCGGCAGGAAATACTTGTGCTCGTTCCGCTGCATGGGCGACAACTACAGGCTCCTGGGCAGGTGCGAGGGCGTGGACTACTCCGACGCCACCTTCCTGGTCCCGGACAACTCCCGCGACCTGCCCGAGCTGTTCGGATACTCCGGGAGACTGGTCTCCAAGCAGGACATCAGGAACATCCGCCTGTACGTGTCGATGACCGACGCCTGCCCCGAGGACCTCTGGATAGTCCCGCACAGGATAATGTATCCCGGCCTGGCCTACGGCGAGGGGTCCGACACGAACCTC